>Ga0310691_10002957_pt1 | contig 21273 bp, 12 predicted proteins | sample 176DNAGHGlowgp2_FD_203887 | JGI IMG/M metagenome (GOLD analysis project Ga0310691, IMG submission 203887) | Sheep rumen microbial communities from Palmerston North, Manawatu-Wanganui, New Zealand - 1766 DNA GHGlow gp2 (v2) (version 2) | ecosystem: Host-associated > Mammals > Digestive system >...
CAGAGCCGTTCTTACAGGCGGCCACGCAGGCGCCGCAGCCGATGCACGAGGCGCAGTCCATGGCCTCGTCGGCATCCTCCTTGGGAATGAGGATGGCGTTGGCATCCTGAGCCTGCCCGGTGCGGATGGTGGTATAGCCGCCGGCCTGGATAATCTTGTCGAAGGCGTTGCGGTCGACCATGCAGTCCTTGATGACGGGGAAGGCAGCCGAGCGCCAGGGCTCGACGGTGATGACGTCACCATCGTTGAAGCGGCGCATGTAGAGCTGGCAGGTGGTGGCTCCGCGCTCGGTCTTGCCGTGGGGCGTACCGTTGATGTAGAGCGAGCACATGCCGCAGATGCCCTCGCGGCAGTCGTGGTCGAACACGAAGGGCTCCTTGCCCTCGTTGATGAGCTCTTCGTTCAGGATGTCGAGCATCTCGAGGAACGAGGTGTCATCGGGGATGTCGTGCATTTCGTGGGTATCGAAATGACCTGCGTCCTTGGGGCCGTTCTGGCGCCAGAACTTTATAGTAAATGATATATTCTTAGCCATTGTTGTTAATTCTTATAGTTACGGGTTTGTACTTTGATAGCCTCGTACTCCAGCGGCTCCTTGATGAGTTCGGGCTCGTTGCCCTTGCCTTTGTACTCCCAGCAGCCTACGTAGAAGTAGTTCTCGTCGTCGCGCTTGGCCTCGCCTTCCTCCGTCTGGTATTCCTCGCGGAAGTGTCCGCCGCACGACTCATTGCGTGAGAGGGCGTCGAAGGCCACCAGCTGACCCATGGTGAAGAAGTCGCGCAGGTGGATGGCCTTGTCGAGCTCGACGTTGAGGCCCTCCTTCGTGCCGGGCACGAAGAGGTTGGTGTCGAACTCCTTCTCCAGGTCGTGCATCTTCTTCAGGCCCGTCTTCAGGCCCTCGGCGGTGCGTCCCATGCCTACATACTCCCACATGATGTGACCCAGCTCCTTGTGGATAGAGTCTACTGAGCGCTTGCCCTTGATGTTGAGCAGGCGGTCGAGTTCGGCATCGACCTTCTTCTCAGCCTCGTCGAACTCTGGGCGGTCGGTGGCTATCTTCGGCCATACGCTCTGGTCGGCCAGATAGTTCTGGATGGTGTAGGGCAGCACGAAGTATCCGTCGGCCAGGCCCTGCATCAGTGCCGATGCGCCGAGGCGGTTGGCACCGTGGTCAGAGAAGTTGCACTCGCCGATGGCGAACAGGCCGGGGATGGTGGTCTGCAGCTCGTAGTCGACCCAGATGCCGCCCATGGTGTAGTGTATGGCGGGATAAATCATCATCGGCTTGTAGTACTTCACGCCGTTGATTTCGTTGGCCACGTCGCCGGGGAACACGTCGGTAATCTCCTCGTACATCTCGAAGAGGTTGCCATAGCGCTGCATGATGACGTCGAGGCCGAGGCGGTTGATAGACTCCGAGAAGTCGAGGAACACGGCCAGGCCGGTGTTGTTGACGCCGAAGCCCTTGTCGCAGCGCTCCTTGGCGGCACGCGAGGCCACGTCACGCGGCACGAGGTTGCCGAATGCCGGATAGCGGCGCTCCAGATAGTAGTCGCGGTCCTCCTCGGGAATCTCCCAGCCCTGCTTGGTGCCGGCCTGCAGGGCCTTGGCATCCTCCAGCTTCTTGGGCACCCAGATACGTCCGTCGTTGCGTAGCGACTCTGACATCAGCGTCAGCTTCGACTGCTTGTCGCCATGTACGGGGATACATGTCGGGTGAATCTGTACGTAGCTTGGGTTAGCAAAGTAGGCACCCTTACGATAGCACTGAACGGCAGCCGTGCAGTTGCAGCCCATAGCGTTGGTAGAGAGGAAATAAGTGTTACCATAACCACCCGTAGCGATGACCACGGCATTGGCAGAGAAACGCTCCAGCTTACCGGTGACGAGGTTCTTGGCGATGATGCCGCGTGCGCGACCGTCGACGATGACCACATCCTCCATCTCGTAGCGGGTGTAGAGCTTCACCTTCTTAGCCTGCACCTGTGCGCTCAGCGAAGAGTAAGCACCCAGCAGCAGCTGCTGGCCCGTCTGGCCCTTGGCATAGAACGTACGGCTGACCTGGGCACCGCCGAACGAGCGGTTGGCCAGCATGCCGCCATACTCGCGGGCAAAGGGCACGCCCTGGGCCACGCATTGGTCGATGATATTATTGCTGACCTCAGCCAGACGATAGACGTTGGCCTCGCGGGCACGGTAGTCGCCACCCTTCACGGTGTCGTAGAACAGGCGATAGACGGAGTCGCCGTCGTTCTGATAGTTCTTGGCGGCGTTGATGCCACCCTGGGCGGCAATGGAGTGTGCGCGGCGCGGAGAGTCCTGAATGCACAGGTTGATGACGTTGAAGCCCATCTCGCCGAGACTTGCGGCAGCCGATGCGCCAGCCAGTCCGGTGCCGACGACGATGACGTCGAGCTTCAGCTTGTTCTTCGGGTTGACCAGACGCTGGTGGGCCTTATATTCTTTCCATTTCTCAGGCACGGGTCCTGCAGGAATCTTTGAATCTAATACTTTAGCCATAGTTGTACTTTACAATTTGACGGTTTTACGATTTGACGATTGATTAGCCGGCGAAGCAGCACAGACTGGGTGCACACTTGAGGGCGAAGGCCAGCACGACCACCAGGAAGCCCAGCATGAGCAGGCTGACGTAGCACAGGCCAATCCACTGGATGCGCTTCTGCCAGATTTTGCCGCTGGCACCCAGTGTGTGGAGTGCCGACCAGAAGCCGTGGGCCAGGTGGAACCAGATGGCACCAATCCAGATGAGGTAGATGACCACGTTGACGGGGTCGCCGAAGGTGTCGATGATGAAGGCGAAACCGTCGGTGGGCAGGTGGCCTGCCGTGGTGCCGATGATTTCAGCAAGCATCATCTTGCTCCAGAAGTGATACAGGTGGAGCACCAGTCCGCAGAGAATGATGATGCCCAGCACCAGCATGTTGCTCGAGGCCCATCCCTCGGCGGTGTCCAGCAGTCCGTGCTGGTTGACCGTCGTGGCAATGTCGTAGCGGTTGTCGCCACGTGCCTTGCGGTTCTGCGCTGTCAGAATGAACGCATAGACGATGTGAATGAGTGCCAGTGCTGCCAGTCCCATCGTTGCCACGACGGCATACCAGTTGGCACCAAGCAGCTCGCAAATCATGTTGTAAGCCTTGCCGGAGAAGAGGGCGACAATGTTCATGGCACAGTGGAACGTCAGGAACAAAATGAGCGCCAGACCGGTGACAGACATTACAACCTTTCGACCGATTGATGAATTAATTAACCACATAAAACGAATTTAAATTATTAATAATTTGATTGATATATACTTCGCAGTAGGTATCACATGTGCATTTTAGGCTACAAAGGTACTACAAAATTGTGAATTGCGCAAACGTTTTCGTAAGAAAAAGGTTTTCCGGGCCTTATTTGGACAAAAACTACGCTCACGCCATGGCCCGGGGTCAGCGGCGGCGAGGGCCGGGCAAAGCGCTGCTGAGGTACGGGCAAAGCGCTGTTGAGGTTCGGGGTTGGCATTGCTGAGGTACGGGGTAGATGGGGGCATGGAAACTAATTGCATAGCATGGCCACGGCGAGGGTATGGCTATTAGTTTTAGTTACAGACCCCACCCCCAACCCCTCCCCTTGAAGGGAGGGGAGCGGCTGCCGCCCTGCCCGTCGCGGAGGTTTTCTGCGGCACTCCCCTCCCTTCAAGGGGAGGGGTTGGGGGTGGGGTCTGTAGCTAAGCCCATCTGTAGCAAGTTATTTATTTAACTCACTAAAACGGCGGGTGTCCCCGTGGTTGTGTGGGGGCACCCGCCTGTCAAGGTTATATTCAAAGGTTAGGGTTTATTCTACCGTGCAATAGATGTTGTCCTTGCCCTTGCGCGTCGGGTAGAGCTTGATGGTAGAGCCGGCGACGGTCAGGTTGTCGCCATCGGCCACCAGGTTCTCGGTGGTGCCGCCCAGGTTGACGGCCCAGTCGGCATTGATGCGGAACTTCCATCCGTTGGCCGTAACGCCGGCATTGGTGGCCTCGAAGCAGTAGTCGGTGGCGTTCCACGTCATGTCGACATCGCCGCCCCAGCCGTTGAAGTCGCCGATGATGCCCATCTTCTCCACCTTGACGGCGTTGAGCGTCATGTTAGCCATGTTAAGTGTGACGTAGTAGACACCCTCGCCGCCGTTGGCCTTGAAGTTGCCGCCGCCACCCTCGGCTACGTCGCCCGTTACTCCGCCGGTCATCATGCCGAAGTTCACCTCGGTGCTCCAGTCGCCGGGCGTCTTCTGGAACTTGAACTCATTGCCCCAGCCGTTGGGGTCGGCGCAGTAGAGGAAGCCCGTGTAGATGCCGCTCTGGTCGGTCAGTGCCAGCTTCTGCTCGGCATTGGTCCAGCCGTCGGTGGCTCCGATGTAGTAGATGTAGGGGTCGAAGTTGAGCGGGGTAATCTCGTAGGTCATCGTGAGCATGTTCACCGTGAAGCGGTAGAACTTAGCCTTGCCGTCGACGTGGAACGAGTTGTCGCCACCCAGGTTGGCACGGCGGTCGAACGAGCCGCTCAGGGCCTCGTCGCCCTTGTATCCGTAGAGCTGGCTCCAGTCGCCGGCATCGATGGCATCCAGTGCCTCGGCGTCGCCAAAGGCGAACCACATCTCCTTGCCGCCGGTCAGCACGTAGGTGAACACGGGGTCCTCGAAGGCATCCTTGTCGCTGTGCGAGAACTTCTGGCTCTTGTCGTTGGCCCACTCGCCGTTGCCGCCCACCAGGTAGTAGGCATCGGCTATGCTGACGGCCTCGACCTTGAAGGTGCTCTCCATCATGTCGATGGTCACCTTAATCTTCTTGGCGCCGGCCGGCACGCAGAACGAGTTGTCGCCACCCAGGTTGGCGCGGCGGTCGAGCTTGCCCTCGGTAGCCAGGTTGTCGCCGCCCACGATGCCGTAGAGCTGGCTCCAGTCGCCCGTTGCGATGGCATCGCACGCAGCGTCGTCGCCGATGGCAAACCAGGTGTCGCCGCTGCTGGCAGCGTCAAAGGTCACGGTGAACACGGGGTCTACGTAGACGTCCTCGTCGCTGTGCTGGAACTTGATGGCGCGGTCGGCAGCCGACTTCGCCCAGTCGCTGTTCGGTCCGCCCACGATGTAGTAGGCCGGGGCTATCTGCACCTTGTTCAGCGGGGTCAGCGTCACGCTGTGCGTGTCGAAGTAGTTCTCGCCGGGCTTGCCGACGATGGCCACGTCCTCGCCGTTGGTCACGGTGTAGAGCACGGTGCGCACATAGAGCTGCACGGTGGCCGGGTTCTTGGTCAGTCCGAAGTAGGCGTTCTGCAGGTCGCTGGGCTGGATGGTCAGCTCGTTGGTGGTAGCCAGGCTGTTGGCCTGGATGACGGCCGACTCGGTGAAGTCGGCATCGCGGCTGATTTCCACCTCGGCCTTCAGGATGGTGTTCACGGGCATGGCGCCTTCGGTGACGGCGGTCGTACCAATGAGTATGGGTGTCTCCTGGTCGTACTCGTCGATGTAGTCGGCAATGTTGATGGCTGCGGGTGCGTCGCCTGTGCTGACGCTGACGTCGCTCACCTGCAGCGGGCTCTCCGGAAGATAGGTCTGCGGACCGGCCTCCGGGTCGTAGTTGTCGCTACAACCGACGAGGGCGGCGCTCAGGAGAGCCATCATATATAAACTTAACTTTTTCATATCTGTCTTGCTTTAACTATTAAACGGGGGGATTACTTATTGCTGTACGAACTTGACGGTGCCCTGGTTCAGGTCGACGGTCATCTCTACCAGGCCGCCCTCGAAGCCGCTGAACAGCCAGGTGCCCTTCCAGCCTTGGCCGGCGGTCACCGTGCCTTCGTAGACACCATTGACAAACGCGCTGGGCACACCGTTGTCGTCCTTCTGCGGACCCATGGTGTCGTCGTTCCAGCCGGTCAGGGCCTTGTAGAAGCGGAACTGCAGGTCGCCGGCGGGCAGGTCGAACGTGCCGTGGTAGACGTTGCTGCCTATCTCGTCGTCGTTCTCATACAGGCGCCAGTTGGCATACAGGTCGGCATTGCCGGCGTTCGGCGTAGCCCAGTCGCCGGTGCAGTTGCCCACCAGATAGATGTAGGCCGGGCTTCTGACGGCATTGTAGGCGGCCATGTGCTGGAAGGTGACATAGTTGCTTGACAGGATGCCGGTGCCCTCTACCTCTGTGCGCATTGATGTGTTGATGCAGGCATACACGCGCATGGCTATCTCGCGGTAGCCCATGTCCACGTAGCTGTCGACGTCCTTGAAGCCGTCGATTTCGCAGATAGCCTCGGCTATCTCAGCGCCGCTGATGTTGGCGTTGCACTCGGTGTAGGTGGTGCTCAGGTACTTGGGAGCGCTGTCCTTCTCGTTCCAGGTCACGGTGCCGTTGTTGACCACGCCCACCTGGATGTTGTAGGTGGCAAAGGCGTTGTAGCCGTAGTCAGGCTGCGACCATGTCAGGTTCACGTTGTTGGTGGGCGACAGCAGGATGTGCATGCCGGCCACGGGCGACTCGTTGATGGTGAATGTTGTAGGCGACTTGATGTCCGGGTTGGAGTCGCGGTCGGTCGAGCACGACGTCAGCATGGCCACTCCGCCTAACAGCATCAGTACGAATGAAAGTATCTTCTTCATAATTGTTCTGTTCTTTAGTTGTCGTGATGTTTAATAACCGGGGTTCTGAGTCAGGTTGCTATTGGTGCCGAGCTCAGTCGTCGGGATGGGGAAGACGTCGCGGTAGGCATCGACCTTGCCGCCGGCCTGGATGCCGCCCTTCCACTGCCAGGTGTACGAGCTGCCGCCATAGTAGCCGTAGCGGACGAGGTCGGTGCGGCGGATGCCCTCGAAGTAGAGCTCGCGCGAACGCTCGTCGAGTATCTCGCGCAGCGTGTAGGCGGTGTGCAGGTCGCTGTTGTTGGCACGCACGCGCAGGGTGTTGATGTAGTCAGTGCCCTGTGACAGCGTGGTCAGCGAGCCGGCGGCACGGGCCTCGGCCTCGGCGTAGATGAGGTAGGCCTCGGCCAGACGCATCAGCATGATGTCGTTGTCGTTGTGGGTGGTGTTCGACACCTCGCCGCCGTCAGAGCGCTGGCTGGTGTACTTCGTCGTGGCAAAGCCGTCGGTGAAGGTGGCCAGGTCGTCGTTGGTCCACTTGCGGTCCTTCACGTCGCCCGTGCCCTTGGCATTGTCGCCGTAGAACAGGGCGCGGTCGTCGCCGGCAGCCTCTACGATGGTCTCCGTCTTCCAGTCGGGCAGCGGGTTCAGCTTGCTCGTGGCAATGAACTTCTCGAGCAGGTCAACACGGGTGCGGTTGCCGCCCCATGCCTGGTCGGTCTTCTGCGGGTAGTCGTTCTTCATGTAGCCGTCCCACGAGGCTGCAAACAGGAACGTGGAGGCACCCCACGAGGCCGTCGTGGCACCGTCGAGGATGAAGGCAAAGATGGACTCGTTGTAGGCTCCTGACGTGTCGTTGTCGGCCATGAACAGCATCTGGTAGGCCGACCACTGGCCGTTGGCGCTGGTGTGGTCGACGGCATTGTCGCCCATCCAGATGGAGCGTCCTGACTGGTTGATGACCTTGTCGGCATACTCCTTGGCCTTGTCCCACTGCGGCGTGCCGGTGTAGGTCTCAGCGTTCAGGTAGAGGCGGGCCAGCAGCATCCAGGCAGCGCTCTGGTCGGCACGGCCGTAGTTGGCCTCGCCTTTCTTGCGCACTGAGGGTGCCAGCATGCCGTCCATGTTGTCCTCGAGCTCCTTGACAATCCAGTTGAACAGGAACTCGCGGCCCATGGCCAGCTTCTCCTCCTTAGAGTAGCTCTGGCCCTCGACATACTTCTCGTTGTAGGTGTATGCCTGGCGCGGCGTCGACATCGATATCTCTGAGGCGAACGAGGGGTCGCCGAAGTTGTCGAGCAGATAGTAGTAGTACAGGGCACGGATGAAGTGTACCTCGGCGGTCATCGTGGCATCGTAGTCGGCACACTGGGCCAGATACTGGTTGCAGATGCTGGCTCCGAAGCACAGACGCCAGTAGAGACCGTACAGACAGTCGTTGGTGGCCGTGTAGGAGTTGTAGTCGAACTCGGCGACACCCTTGTCCGACCAGCCGCAGATGGCCTCGTCGGTGGTCAGGTTGTTGGCGTTCCACAGCAGACGGTAGCACACCGACAGACCGGCGTCGCCCAGGTCCAGCTCGGAGTCGCCAGGACCGTTGCCTTCGAGCACGAACTCCGCATAACACTTGTTGAACAGGCTCTGAGCGTCGGCAGTCTCATAAGTGTTCGGGTCAATGGACTCCACGTCCAGGTCCTTCGTACAAGAACTCAGGCCCATCGTCAGCAGCAAGGCTGAGGCAGGCAGCATGTACTTTATATTTCTTAAGTTCATAGTGGTTGCTTTGATTAGGTTAGAAATTCAGGTTCAGACCGAGCAGCAGGGTCAGCGGGCGCGGATAGATGTTGCCATCGATGCCGCCGTCGACTTCGGGGTCCATACCCTTGTACTTGGTAATAGTGAATACGTTGGTGGCGCTGACATACACACGGCCGCGGAGGAAGTCGTCAAGTGTCTTGAACGAGTAGCCCAGCGTAATGTTGTCGCACTTCAGGAACGAGGCGTTCTCGACGAAGTAGTCGGTCAGCGCGTCGTACACCTTGTCGCCGTTGCGGTAGTTCACCTCGTAGGCGTAAGGCATCGTGTTGCTCATGTAGCCCGTGCCCGTGCCGATGTACTCCAGCGAGCGGTGACCCATCTTCAGCTGGTTGAACACATAGTTGCCGATGCTGGCACGCAGACCGATGCCCAGGTCCCAGTTCTTGTACTGCACGCGAGAGCTCAGACCAAACAGCCAGGGAGCCGTCGACTGCTTGTAGTAGTAGCGGTCGCCGTCGTCTATCTTGCCGTTGCCGTCGCGGTCGACCACCACGCCCTGCAGGGGCTTGCCGTCCTGGTCGTACACCTGCTGGTAGACCCAGAAGGCACCCATGGCCTGGCCTTCCTGGTGGCACATGGCCGTAGAGCCGGTGCCCAGGCCCACGTCGCCATACTGGATGGGCTGTCCGTCGCCGGCCAGTTCCTTAATCTTGTTCTTGTTGTAGGTGGCGTTGGCGGAAATCTCCCACTGCCACGTCTCGTTCTGGATGGGGCGGAAGGTCATCGAGGTCTCGAAACCGGTGTTCTGCATCGAGCCGATGTTCTTCATTATCTTGTTGCCGAAGTTCGACATGCCCGGAACGGGAGCGTTCATCAGCATGTCCTTCGTGGTACGCTTGTAGACATCGAAGCTACCCGTGATGCGGCCGTTCAAGAATCCGAAGTCGATACCGGCGTTGTAGGTCGTCGTGGTCTCCCACTTCAGGTCCTCGTTGTAGCCCTGCGGAATGTACTGGTAGCCAGAGCCGGCGGTGGGATAGAGCGCCTGGTTGCTGGTGGGCTGACGGTAGACGGGAATGTAGCCGTAGTCGGCAATGCCCTCCTGCTGGCCGGTCATACCCCAGCCCAGACGGAGCTTCAGCTCGCTGATGGCCTTGACGTTCTTCATGAATGCCTCCTCGTTAATCTTCCAGCCTAAGGCCACCGAGGGGAAGTAGCCCCACTTGTTGCCCTTGGCAAAGCGCGACGAGCCGTCGGCACGCAGCGTGGCGGTCAGCATGTAGCGGTCGAAGGCAATGTAGTTCAGACGGCCGTAGAACGACACCAGGTAGTGCTCGGAAGCCCACTTGCTGGGGTTCTCGTTATACTTCTCGCCGGCCTGGGCGTGGCTTGAGGGGTAGAGGCCCCACTTGTTGTAGTCGCCCCAGTACTTCTCGTGGCGCCACTCGTAACCACCCATGATGTCGAAGTGCTGCGTCTTCGAGAAGTCCTTGTAGTACTGCAGGTAGGCCGTGTAGTTCAGGTTGTACTTGCGCTCGAAGTTGGTGCTGTGGTAGCCGTAGTAGAATATCGGCGAGCCGTCGCGCGACTGCACACCCCACGGGGCGATGTCGGTCGTCTGCTTACCGTTGGCCCAGTCGCCGCTGAAGTTCATGTGGACACGCAGGTCCTCGAAACCGTGAATCTGGTAGTCCAGCTCAATGTTGCCCTGATAGTCGTACGAGTTGGCACGGTCGTCGTTGGCATTGAGCACTGACAGCGGGTTGCTGCCGGCCAGCGCTATCTTGGAGTACGGCCACTCGGGGTCGTTGGACGAGGGCTCCGTCCACTGCCAGTAGTGGTTGAACCGCTCGTAGCGGGCATCGTCAGAGTACACCGGCTGCGTGGGGTCGAAGTTGACGGCATCGCCAATGGCTCCCGTATCGGCATAGTTGTTGTGGGCATACATGAACTTGGCGTTGAAGTTCACCTTCAGGTGGTCGTCCAGGAACGAGGGGTTCAGGTTGACGCTGGTCGTGAAGCGCTTAAAGGCTGAGGTCTTCACAATACCTTCCTGACCGGTGTAGCCCAGGCTCACACGGTAGGGCATGTTCTTCAGACCGCCCGACACCGTGATGTTGTGGTCGGTGCTGATGCCCGTCTGGTATATCTGCTTCTGCCAGTCGGTGTTGGCATCGCCCAGCAGGCCGTAGCGGCCGGAATCCTCACCGTAGAGGTCCTTCACCAGCTGACGGTACTCATTGCCGTCGAGCACGTCGGTGTACTTCTTGATAATAGATGCCGACACGCTACCGTTGTAGCTGATTTGGGGCTTCTGGTTCTTGCGGCCCTTCTTGGTGGTGATGATGATGACACCGTTAGAACCACGGCTACCGTAGATGGCGGTGGCCGAGGCATCCTTCAGCACGGTGAACGACTCGATGTCGTTCGGGTTGACCATCGACAGCGGGTTCGACAGACCCTTCACGCCCTGGTTGTCCATGGCCAGTCCGTCAATCACTATCAGCGGGTCGTTGCTGGCGTTGAACGACGAGCCGCCACGAATGCGGATGGTAGCACCCGAACCCGGCGCGCCCGAACCCGTCGTGACGTTCACACCGGCTATCTTACCCTGAATCATGTCCTGGGCGTTGGTAATCAGACCGTGGTTCTTCTCGTCGGGCTTGATGGCCGTCACCGAACCCGTCAGGTCGTTCTTGCGGGCAACACCGTAGCCGATGACCACCACGTTCTCAAGCATGGTCTGGTCTTCCTGCAGTGTCACCTCTACCGTGGGCGCAGCCTTGACGGTGGCAGTCTGGTAGCCGATGTAGCTGACGGTGATGTCAGCTCCCTGGTTAGCCTTCAGGACGAAGTTTCCATCGAAGTCGGTGACGGTAGCGGTCTGCGTGTTGGCTACGCGTACGGTGGCACCGATGACAGGTTCGCCCTGAGCATCTTTCACATGGCCTTTGACGTCTATCTGCGCAAAGGCTCCTACCGATAGGAACAGTCCTAACAAGAGGACAAGCATCCTTAACGGCAACTTAATGTTTACCTGCTTCATCATTTAATCTTTAAGTTTACAATATATTATTAGTTCTCGATATTCGGTCGTGTTAGTAGTCGCGCCGGGCACGGTCCGGGCGCAAGGTCGGTGCAAAGATAGGGATTCTTTCCATTCGTTAATACTTTTTTTGACATAAATCCGTTATTAAGTTCATGCAAACGTTTGCATGGCCGTTTGTCCACAAATCGGCGGCGCCGAGGAATAACGAACGGAACTTTTCGATAACTTTGCAACGGCATTGCCCGCCGAACAGCCCGGAGGCCGCGGAGCAATGGCCTAAGCCTAAAGCTGATAAGTAAGCATGAGAGAAAACGAACCAATGACGATGAGGGACATAGCCCGCGAGTTTGGCATCTCGGTGGCCACCGTGTCGCGGGCCCTGAAGGACTCGCCGCGCATCTCGCCAGAGCGCCGGCAGGCCATACAGCAGTATGCCCGCGAGCATAACTTCACGCCTAACGTGCTGGCCGAGTCGCTACGCTACAGCCGGGTGAAGCCGCAGAAGCTCATCGGCGTCATCGTGCCCAACTTCGTACACTACTACTTTGCCTCGGTGCTCAGTGGCATCGAGGAGGAGGCATCAGCCCTGGGCTATCGCATCATGGTGGCTACCAGCCAGGAGAGCTACGAGCGCGAGGTGCGCATCTGCCAGTCGTTCTACGAGAACAAGGTGTGCGGCATCATCGTCTCGCAGGCCAAGGACACGCAGAAGTACGACCACTTCCAGCGGCTCATGGATGCCGGCGTGCCCCTGGTGTTCTACGACCGCATCTGTACGGGTGTCAACGCCAGCCGCGTGGTGGTCGACGACTACATGGGTGCCTACAATGCCGTGACGCACCTCATCGAGACGGGCTGCAAGCGCATCGCCTTCTATGGTGCCGCCATGACCATGGAGATTTCCAAGAACCGTTTCAACGGCTATAAGGACGCTCTGCTGAAGCATGGGCTGCCTTACGACGACAGCATCACACGGGTGTGCGACAACCGGGCCGATGCGGAGGCCATAACGCCAGAGCTGCTGGAGACGGGCAATGTGCCCGACGGCTTCTTCGCCATCAACGACGACACGGCCATCGGCATCATGTACACCGCCAAGCGCATGGGCTTCCGCGTGCCCGACGACATCTCGGTCTGTGGCTTCACCAATGGCTACCGAGCCATTGCCTGCGACCCCATGCTCACCACCGTCGAGCAGCGCGGCAAGCAGGTGGGCGAGGAGGCTGCCCACATCCTCATCGGCCATGCCGAGGGCACCATTCCCCTCGACCGTGCCGAGCGCCGCATCGTCCGCACCCGCCTGGTCATCAGGGGCACTACCCGCTGACTGAGAACGTGGCCAGAGTGGCCGTAATAATAACCCAAAGATAGTAGTACTGATATGAGACAAAAACCAAATCTACCGTTTTGGAGCCTGTGGAATCTGAGCTTCGGATTCTTCGGCGTGCAGATAGCCTACGCCCTGCAGAGCGCCAACATATCGCGCATCTTCCGTACGCTGGGGGCCGACCCCCACGACCTGAGTTTCTTCTGGATACTGCCACCGCTCATGGGCATACTCGTGCAGCCCATCGTGGGCACCCTGTCCGACAAGACCTGGTGCCGGTGGGGCCGGCGCATACCTTATTTATTTATAGGGGCGTTGGTGGCCGTCGCCGTGATGTGCCTGCTGCCTAATGCGGGGTCGTTCCACATGGCGGTGTCGGCGGCACTCATCTTCGGGCTCATCGCCCTCATGCTGCTCGACACCAGCATCAACATGGCCATGCAGCCGTTCAAGATGCTCGTGGGCGACATGGTGAACGAGGAGCAGAAGGCCAAGGCGTACAGCATCCAGTCGTTCCTGTGCAATGCCGGCTCGGTGATGGGCTACGTCTTTCCGTTCATCCTCACGGGCATAGGCATCAAGAACGTGGCCGCCGAGGGTGTCGTGCCCGACTCGGTCATCTGGTCGTTCTATATCGGTGCGGTCATCCTGATACTCTGCGTCATCTACACCACCATGAAGGTCAAGGAGTGGCCGCCCAAGGAGTATGCCGAGTATAATGGCCTGACGGAGAAGACCGACGACTCGGCCAACTGGTTTGTGCTGCTCAGGAATGCACCGTCGACATTCTGGAAGGTAGGGCTGGTGCAGTTCTTCTGCTGGTCGGGATTCCTCTATATGTGGACCTATGTCGTCGATGCCGTCTCGCAGACCGTCTGGGGGACGACCGACCCGGCTTCGGAGGCTTACCAGATAGCCGGCAACTGGACCGGCGTGCTCTATGCCATTCAGGCCGTGGGCTCGGTGGTGTGGGCCACCGTGCTGCCACGCTTCAAGAACATGAAGGTGGCCTACGCCGTGAGCCTTGTGCTCGGTGCGTTAGGCTTTGCCCTCATCCCCATGGTGCCCGACCAGTATGCACAGGCGGTGCCCTTCCTGCTCATCGGCTGCGGCTGGGCAGCCATGCTGGCCATGCCGTTCACCTTCGTCACCAACGCCCTGGAGGGCTACGGCCACATGGGTGCCTATCTCGGCCTGTTCAACGGCACCATCTGTCTGCCCCAGATAGTGGCAGCTCTCTGTGGCGGCACCATCTTCTCGCTCGTGGGCCATCAGGCAGCCATGATGTATGTCGCAGGCACCCTGCTGCTTGTGGGAGCCCTGTGTGTATTTGCTATCAACGACAAGAAACACTAATTGCGCAACTGTGGAACAGACCTTTTTCTATGAGCTGTGTGGCTGGTTGGCCAGCATCACCATGATACTGGGCTACTTGCCACAGGCTATCAAGACCATCAGGACAAGGGACACCGACAGTATAGCCCTGCCCACCTTCCTGATGATGGCCATCGGCGGCTGCTGCTTCATGCTGCAGGGCATACTCCATGAGCCCGACACCCTGTGGGCACTGTTTTTGACCAATCTCGTCACGACCACCAGCAGTGCCATCGTCTTCGGCATCAAGGTTTACAACGACTACATCAAGAAGTCGGCGTAGCCTGCCATGTAAACGATTGCACGACAACGGAGCGAACACCTAAGAACAACTAATTAACAGAAAGATACTATGAGGATATTATTCAACGTGGAGTACGGCACCAGCTTCGGCGAAGAGCTGGTAGTGACGCTCCTATCAGGAAAGGATGCTGCCAAGACCGTGCAGCACAAGATGACGACGTACGACGGCCAGCACTGGTTTGCTGACATCAACATGGCCATGCCGGCAGCGGCGTTTGTAGATTACCATTACAGTGTGCGGCGTGGCGACGCGGTGGTGCGCCAAGAGTGGCTCGTAGAGCCTCACCACCTGGAGCTGGTGGCTGGCGACCATGCCCGCTACACGGTGTACGACCACTGGCTTGACATCCCCGAAGATGCCTATCTTTACAGTTCGGCATTCACCGACTGTGTGATGGCCCGCAAGCGCGAGCCGAGCAGCCCCGTCGACTATCAGCGCACGGTGCGCCTGAAGGTGCGTGCCCCCCAGTTGCGCCAGCATGAGCGACTGGTCGTCGTCGGCGAGCCGGAGGTGCTGGGAGGCTGGGACATCAAGAAGTCCGTACCGATGAACGAACACTCGCGCAACGAGTGGGTGGTGAGCCTCGATGCCTCCCGCCTGCCTGCTGGCCGCTTCGAGTTTAAGTTCCTCATCCTCGACACCGAGCCCGACTACACCCCGCTGTGGGAACAGCAGTCGGGCAACCGTGCCATCGAGCTGCCCGCCTTAGAGGCCGGCGACGTGGTGGTCTACGAGCTCCAGGAGGCCCGCTTCCCCATCTATCCGTGGAAGGGTGCCGGCACCGTCGTCCCCGTGTTCTCGCTGCGCAGCGAGGGCTCCTTTGGTGTCGGCGACTTCGGCGACCTGAAACTGATGATTGACTGGGTCAGCAAGACCGGCCAGCGCGTGCTGCAGGTGCTGCCCATCAACGATACGAATATTACCCACACCTGGCAAGACAGCTATCCCTATAACTCTATAAGCATTTATGCCTTGCACCCGCAATATACCGACCTTAGACAGTTACCTGAAATCAAAGATGAAAAACGCAAAACACACTATGATGTCCTTCGGAAGGAGCTTAACGCGCTGCCGCAGATAGACTACGAGCGCGTGTTTGCGGCAAAGATGGAGTATCTCAGGGAGCTGTTCGGCCAGGAGTGGGCTAATGTGAAACGGAAGAAAGCCTACAAGGACTTCTTCGAGCAGAACCAGGAGTGGCTGGTGCCCTACGCTGCCTTCTGCGTCAATCGCGACCGGTATGGCACGGCCGAGTTCGGCAAGTGGCCCGCCGATGCCATCCAGCCCGCCGACCTACTGGAGGGTGCAAAGGTCAAAGGTCAAAGTTCACAGGACCTCGACTTCTGGTACTTCGTGCAGTACAACCTTGACCAGCAGATGCGTTCAGCCCACGACTATGCACGCAGCCGGCGCGTCATCCTCAAGGGCGACATACCCATCGGCATCTCGCGCGACGGCGTGGAAGCCTGGGTGGAGCCGAAATACTTCAACCTCAACGGACAGGCCGGCGCACCGCCCGATGCCTTCTCGGCCGACGGCCAGAACTGGGGCTTCCCCACCTACAACTGGGACGAGATGCTGCGCGACGGCTGCAGCTGGTGGGTACGCCGCTTCCGCAAGATGGCACAGTATTTCGATGCCTACCGCATCGACCATGTCCTCGGCTTCTTCCGCATCTGGGAGATTCCCGTGCCCGAAAAGTCAGGACTCATGGGACAGTTCGCCCCCGCTCTGGGCATGAGCCGCGAGGAGATAGAGGCCTACGGCGTGCAGTTCAACGACGGCCTCTTCCTGGTCGACCACAAGCGCTCTGACCGCTGGCATCCGCGCATTGCTGTGCAGTATCAGCAGGCATACGCCGACCTCAGCGAGGAACAGAAGTTCAACTTCAACCGCCTCTACAACGACTACTTCTATCGCCGCAACAACCAGTTCTGGTATCAGGAGGCCATGAAGAAGCTGCCCCGCCTGACACAGGCCACCCGCATGCTGGTGTGTGCCGAGGACCTGGGCATGGTGCCCGACTGCGTGCCTTGGGTCATGAACGAGCTGCGCATCCTCTCCTTGGAGATACAGACCATGCCCAAGGACCCCGACCTGCGCTTTGGCAAGCTCTCGCACAACCCCTACCGCTCGGTATGCACCTTCTCCACCCACGACATGCCCACGCTGCGCCAGTGGTGGGACGAGGATGCCGAGCGCACGCAGGCTTACTATAATGTGCCGTTGCGCCGCAGTGGTGCAGCACCCCATCCGCTGCCCGGCTGGCTGGCCGAGGACATTATCAGCCGTCAGCTGACATCGCCCTCCATGCTCTGCCTGATGTCGCTGCAAGACTGGTTGAGCATCGACGAGCGCCTGCGGCTGCCCGATGCCAATGCCGAGCGTATCAACATCCCGGCCAATCCGCGCCACTACTGGCGCTACCGCATGCACCTCACCCTCGAGCAGCTCATGCAGGCCGACGACTTCAATACCGAGGTCAAGACCCTCATCAGCCAGAGCGGACGTAAATAATAACACATCACTAAACACAACAAGATGAAACGCACAAACCTGTTCTTAGCACTGTTGCTGCTGCCCCTGGCGGCTGCGGCAACCCGTGTGTCGTCGCCCAACGGCAACATAGTCCTCGACTTCACCGTCGTGCAGGGTCGGCCCACCTATAGCGTCACCTACAAGGGACGCGATGTCATCCGACCCTCGCACCTCGGCCTTGAACTGGCCAAGGACAAGCATGCCTCCAGGGGCCTCGACGAGCGCGACCTGATGGACGGCTTCACGCTCACCAACGAGCAGACCAGCACGTTCGACGAGACCTGGCAGCCCGTCTGGGGTGAGACCCGCGACATCCGCAACCACTACACCGAGTATGTGGCCACCCTCATGCAGGAGTGGCGCGAGGCACCCAAGTCGGCCCCCACGCCCACCATGCACCTGCGGCCCTCCGTCCACCACCGGCAGATGGTGCTCCGCTTCCGTGTCTACGACGACGGCGTGGGCTTCCGCTACGAGTTTCCCCAGCAGCCCGACCTGACCTATTTCCTCATCAAGGACGAGCGCACCGAGTTTGCCATGACCGGCGACCACACGGCCTGGTGGCTGCCCGGCGACTACGACACCCAGGAGCAGGAGACCCAGCAGACACGCCTCAGCGAGATTCGCGGCCGCTTCCGGCAGGCCGTCAACTGGGGCAACAGCTCCGTGGCTGTCTTCTCGCCCACCGGCGTGCAGACCTCGCTGCAGATGAAGACCGCCGACGGACTCTACATCAACATCCACGAGGCCGCCTGTCTGGACTATGCCACCATGCACCTTGAACTGGTTGACGAACAGACCACGGCGCTCTCCACCGAGCTGATGGGCAGCAGCAATGTCTATACGCCAGCCCCTAAGGCCTCTGACTATCCGCTGCCTCAGCCTTACACCTTCGTCAGCCACCTGACACCCGATGCCACGGGCCTCAAGGGGGCCATGCAGACACCCTGCGAGACTCCCTGGCGCACCATTATCGTGTCTGACGATGCCCGCGACATGCTGTCGTCGAACCTTATCCTGAACCTCAACGAGCCCTGCAAGCTCGACGACACCTCGTGGATTCACCCCACGAAGTATTGCGGCGTGTGGTGGGAGATGATTGTCGGAAAGTCCAGCTGGAACTATACCGACGAGTTCCCCAGCATCAAGCTCGACAACATCGACTGGACAAAGGTGAAGCCCAACGGCCGCCATGCCGCCAACAACGAGAAGGTGAAGCGCTACATCGACTTTGCCGCCAAGAACGGACTCCAGGAGGTGCTCGTCGAAGGCTGGAACGTCGGTTGGGAAGACTGGGCAAACATGTGGAAGCGCGATGTCTTCGACTTCCAGACACCCTATCCTGACTTCGACATCAAGGCGCTCAACGACTATGCCCACCAGAAGGGTGTCAAGCTGTTGATGCACCACGAGACCAGCAGCTCCACCCAGAACTACGAGCGCCACATCAAGGACGCCTTTGCGCTGATGAACCGCTACGGCTACGATGCCGTCAAGACGGGCTACGTCGGCGACATCATACCCCGTGGCGACCACCACTACTCGCAGTCGATGAACAACCACTACCTCTATGTCATCAAGGAGGCTGCCAGGCACCACATCATGGTCAACTCGCACGAGGCTACCCGTCCTACGGGCCTCTGCCGCACCTATCCCAACCTCGTCGGCGGAGAGTCGGCACGCGGCACCGAGTATGAGGCCTTCGGAGGCAGCCGGCCTGACCACACCTGCATCCTGCCCTTCACACGCCTGCAGGGCGGCCCCATGGACTATACGCCGGGCATCTTCGTCACCCGGCTCAACACCTGGAGCAACAACACCTCGTGGGCACGTATCACCATTGCCGGCTCGCTGGCACTCTACCTCACCATGTATTCGCCGCTGCAGATGGCTGCCGACCTGCCCGAGCACTACGAGCAGTTCGACGATGCCTTCCAGTTCATCCGCGACGTGGCCTGTGACTGGGACGAGAGCATCTACTTAGAGGCGGAGCCTGCCGACTACATCACCGTGGCCCGCAAGGCCAAGGGCACCGACAACTGGTTCATTGGAGGCAAGTGCGACGAAAACGGCCACGAGGCCACCGTCCGCCTCGACTTCCTCGACAAGGGACGCAAGTACGACTGCACTATCTATGCCGATGCCAAGGATGCCCACTACGAGACCAATCCCCAGGCCTACACCATCACCAGGAAAACCGTCAAGCAGGGCGATGTCCTCAAGCTCCGCGAGGCTCCCGGCGGCGGCGTAGCCGTCTCGCTCATAGCCCGCTGACCATTGCTGGCGAGGCATTCCTGACCTTTAACCTCACAGGGGAATTGCTCCCTCTGTGAGGTTAAAAGTATCGGGATATTTTGGTAATTAGGAGAAAAGTTGTACCTTTGCCCGCAGATTTAATTAAAGAACTAAGTAAGTATGAGAAGTAAGAACATGAAATGGATTGGTAACTGCATGATGGCTATTGCCATCTTGGCATGCCTGACGGGGTGTAAGGACGAGGACAACACACCAGTGATTCCTGAACCCGACCCAGACCCAGTGGTAGAACCGGTGAAGACGGCAGAGGAATTGCTGCAAGACATTCCGGGTGTCACCATCATTCAAACGACGAAGGATTTCTATGGTGAGGACATCACCACTTTCTATTATGAACAGCCTATCGACCACACCGACGCGTCGGCAGGCACCTTCCAGCAGTATTGTGTACTGCATTACAAAGGCCCGGAACACGTGACGGTGTTGCATACGCAGGGCTATTCCACTCAAGATCCGGAGGAGTTCCATCAACTGGACATTGCCGAGAACCTTGATGCGAACTATATCGAGGTGGAGCACCGCTATTATAAACATTCGCTGATTAACTTCGTGGAGGAACAGACTGACTGCACCGGCGACTACTGGAAGTATAACACCGCCGCACAGTCGACGGCCGACCTGCATGCCATCGTGACGGCCCTGAAGGCTACCGACGGCTTCAAGGGCAAGTGGGTGAGCACGGGTGTCAGCAAGAACGGCATACTGACCGCCCTCTATGCCTATTTCTATCCCAATGAGATTGATGTCTACGTGCCGTTCTGTGCCCCGTTCTGTGCAGGAGCCGAAACGAGCGGTATCGGCAACTGGCTTAGCCACCATAGTGGCTTGGACAATGGCAACGACACCGAGCTGCGCAAAGCTGTATGGGCAGCATTGCAGCGCATAGCCAACGACGCCGATTTGCAGAACGAGATAGTAGCCCTTTACAATCTGGATCGTAACAAGAATTATAATCACCAGTCAGTAGTACGCTACATACTATACAGGTTTATGGCAGGCATGTTCTATAAATTCAGCTATAGGCCTACCAGCGAGTGGGACGGTGTGATACCGAGAGTGGGTCACAGCGGGGAGATTTATTATCGTTTTGCCATGCTGGGAAAAAATGGATACGCGAAGAAACTGAATCAACTGCGTGAAGCCGTGGGCTTGGAAGAAGCGGCAATAGACAGTATTGATGACGACTCCGAATATCTGATTGAGGACGAGGAGGATATTGACATGGACCCCGTCACCAGACGAGCCGAACAGTATCGGTATATGAAACTGGACGATTTCCTGGAAACTATTTATTTCGTACATGCTGCCAAGGAGTTAGGCTATTTCCTTTATGACTGGTCAGTGCTGCCCGAAAATCATCTGCTCACGGATGAAAGTCTGGCATGGTTCTCCTCTCACCAAACCATCAAACGGTATAACAACTGGTACGGCGTGGAGTATGACGGCGGAAAGCTGATGAACGCCTTCCTTGACTTCGTGAAGAACAACCGCTATAAGGACAAGTGTAAGATGCTCTTCATCTATGGCGGCAACGACCCCTGGACGGGAGCTGCCATCCCCGACCCGGATGCCGACGACCCGTGCGTCAAGAAACACATTGTGCCCAACGGCGTTCACTCTGGGCGGCTTAATACTTCCAGCACGTATCCTGTGGCGGAAAAAGACTGGATTATGAACGCTGTAAAGGAAATGCTTCAGTGATGAGATGGTTTCATAGCGGTATGATGGTGCTTGTCGTTCTGGCATGCCTGACGGGATGTAAGGACGACGACAGTACACCCGTGACTCCTGACCCGGAGCCAGTGCAGACGGCCGGGGAACTGCTGCAAGACATTCCGGGTGTCACCATCCTTCAGACGGCGAAGGACATAGACGGCGAGGACATCACCGTGTTCAGCTTTGAACAGCCTGTCGACCACACCGATGCGTCGGCAGGCACCTTCCAGCAATACTGTGTCCTGCACTACAAAGGTCCCGACCATGTGACGGTGA
>Ga0310691_10002958_pt1 | contig 21264 bp, 22 predicted proteins | sample 176DNAGHGlowgp2_FD_203887 | JGI IMG/M metagenome (GOLD analysis project Ga0310691, IMG submission 203887) | Sheep rumen microbial communities from Palmerston North, Manawatu-Wanganui, New Zealand - 1766 DNA GHGlow gp2 (v2) (version 2) | ecosystem: Host-associated > Mammals > Digestive system >...
AGGCCTTGAACATATAAACTGCATACCGGATAGAAAACCACATAGGTAGTATATGGCCGGTGATATAGAACTCTGGACTGGGTTTAAGAATAGGAAACTCGCTGCTGAACGCGCCAAGAATGACTGGCAAGGTAACTTGATCGTTCCGGCCAAGGATGCCACGATTACGATAAAGGTGGCTGATGCTTCTACCGGTCCGACTGCCGGTTCGTTTACGACCAACCAAGCGTCTCCAGGTACAATTACCATTCCGGCAGCAGTAAGTGCATCTGGTGGCGGAACGGCTACCCCAGGCGTGATGAGTGCGGCAGACAAGGCAAAGCTGGACGGTATATCTGATGGTGCTAATAAGGTGGAAGCAGACCCGAAGAACTGGGGCTCTATTCTTATCGATAATGTCCAAACCACCATTTATGTCCACCCGTCTGATGGTCCTAAGACAGAGACGTCTGTCGGTGACACGACTAACCAGACTCCTGGCTTTGGTGATCCGTTTAAGGTTACCAGCGAGACAGTTAATACCGATGGCCATACTACTGTAATTGCAGAACATACGGTCACCATTCCTAGTGCAACTGCGACTCCTTCACAAAGTGGCGTTGGCGGTACTGCCGGTTTGATGTCTGGTGCGGACAAGGAAAAGCTTAATGGCATTGAGGCCGGTGCTCAAGCAAATGTCAAGCCTGACTGGAACGCAACCGCGGGTGCAGATAATGAAATCCTTAACAAGCCGACGATTCCGGAAGCGGCTAATGACGCTGCCCTTAACTTGGTTCTTGGAACTGCCCAGTCCACACAGGTGTTCTCGGCAGACGCATCGTCTCCGGGAACCATTACAATTCCGATGGCCTCGGTGGACAATTCTGGCGCTACGCCGGTCTATACCGACGGCTTGATGAGTGGTCAAGACAAGGGACATCTTGATAATGCTACTGCCGTTATTCCGGCAGCGGCGACAGCCCAGAACCAGCTTGTAGACAATGCGGCCATGCAAGCGGCCATGGCAAACTTCGGTGGATATGAGATAGTTTCCAATAGCGATCCTACTACCCATGAGCCTATTCTTCCGTCCGGAGAAACAGCAAGTACCAAGATAATTTACTTGGTAAAGAATACGTCTGCTACTGGTTCTGACAAATACTACGAGTGGATTTGTACTAATACTACTGGACCGGTATTTGAACTGATTGGTGAAACGTCAGTTGATATGACCGGCTATGCAAAGCTTCCGTCCTCTAAGACGTCCGGCAATATCGTTGAGTTCGGTTCTACCGATGAACTGGTCGATTCCGGCAAGACGGTTGCGCAACTCGAGAACGTGGTCACTACGGTTTCCGTCGCCGGTGGCACGCCAATCAATCCGACTCTCAATACGACTAACATTGACATCCCGGCTGCTACGAACAGCAGTGGAACTGGTACCGCAGGCGTGATGTCCGGTAACGACAAGGTGAAGCTTGACGGCATCGAGACTGGTGCAGAAGTTAATACGATTGAAAGCATTACGGTAAACGGTACTGCCGTTACTCCAGATGCCAATCGAAATGTGGCAATTACCGTAACTGTTCCTGATGCGAGCGACGCTAATCCGTTGATGGACGGTACTGCCGACGCTGGTAGTTCTGCCGACTACTCTCGTGCCGACCACGTGCATCCTACCGATACTACGAAAGCCGACAAGGTGTCCGGCGCTACTGCGAATAACTTTGCCAAGCTTGACAGTAACGGAAACCTTGCCGATGCCGGCGTAAGCGCGTCTAGCTTCAAGACAGTGCAGACTGCCGTTACTGATCCGACTGCGTCCGGTAACGCGACGTCGTTCATTGACACGATCTCTCAGAACACCAATGGCGAGATTACTGTTACAAAGAAGACCGTACCTACTGTTTCCAAGTCAACTAGTACTGTTGGCGGAAACGACGGCCTCATGACGGCACAGCAGGCGGAAGCCTTGTTTGACTTGAATACGTGGACGTTTGACACGTTCGATTCCAGTGGCGCTTCCGGCACTGAGACATCGGTCGTATTCCCGGTGGCTGCACAGTCAGGTAACTAAGGGGTAGCCGATGCCTTCAGAAACACTCTGGACAGGCTTCCAGAATAGGAAGATTGCTGCTGAACGCGCCGTGAAGGACGCGAAGGGACGGAACATAGCCGACAATATCGACCTGATTTCGCAGAAGCTGTACTTCGCCGGCAACAAGACGGCGAGCGAGATAGAGACAGACGCCACACTGCAAATTCCCTATGCGGTATACCGGGTGACTACATCCGGTGCCATCAGGCACACCGATGATGTCATTCACGTTTCTGATGATGAGGGTTGGAACTTTGACGGCACACTTGTCCCGAACGACATGATATTCTGGTATAACAACGGCACTACGGGAAACTGGATGCTGTGTTACCGGACGACTATCAAGGTAAAGGTAGATAGCACGAATGGGTGGGACTCTCTCGAAGTGAATACCACTACCGGCAAGATGGATTTTCTGCAGCCAGGTTCTGGAATCTACTTTGTCGAGACACTATACGGACTGACACAGGCGGAAAAAACCAAGCTCGGCGGGATAGCGGCCGGCGCCGAAGTCAACGTCCAGTCCGACTGGAACGAGGCCGATTCCACCTCCGACGCTTACATAGCGAACAAGCCCACCATTCCCGCGGCTCAGGTGCAGTCGGACTGGGCGGAAACCGATACGACCGACGTATCGTATATCGCGAACAAGCCCACCATTCCCGCGGCTCAGGTGCAGTCGGACTGGGCGGAAACCGACACAACCGACGTATCGTATATCGCCAACAAGCCGACACAGCTTACCATGTCCGGCGACGGTACATACATAACGGTCACCGAGGGTACCGGTACGCTTACGGTGGCTCTTACAGTCCACACCGGGTCGTACACGGTAAATACGTAGGATAGTCCATGTCTTCGCTGGTAATGTTCAATGGGAAACTGGTAGGCGGCTCGACAGGGATAGCCGTGTTCGACGGAGGGCAGCCACCTCAGCCGCCGGAGCATACCGTGACTATTGACGGTGTTGTGTACCCGACGGTCACAATCGGCAACCAGGAATGGCTCGCCGAAGACCTGAGGTGCGTGATATCGTCCGATACCTACATATGGGACGGTCATTCCCAGTACGGGTACTACTATTCTGCGCCGGAACTGCATACGGGAATAAACGCACTGCTTGCGTCATCCGGGCTTACTGGCTGGCATGTTCCCACACAGGCAGATATGACCGAAATGCTTACGTTCATAAAGAACGACAAGGGATATTCCAGTTTTGGGGATGTATACCAGAACGTGTTCCTTACGTCCGAGACAAGTATGTCGGATGACTGCTACGGACTTGGGCTCACCTTGTGCGGTAGCTGGGACGGGAGAAGCAGCTATAACAGGGTTACCGATGCCGGTTCATACTGCAACCTAGGTGAAGACAGCGGGACGGATTCATATCCCGACCGGGTGTATATCAGTGCTGCCGGACATTATGGAAACGGTAGCGAGGCAATCACGAGAAAATACTGTGTCCGCCTAGTCAAGAACAATACGGCTAGCCTGTCAACTACGAGCAATGCGGCGCCTAACTTGCTGATGTCGTCCAGGACGACGACGCTCATGATGGGGAAGCCAGCCGGTACGCTCAATGCATCTACGCCAAATAATCCGGACGAATCTGTATGGGACGAGCAGAATGAACAGGAAGAATCTAATTTAGGCTCGGGAGGTAATTAGCAAGATGGCTACTACAACGGTAAACCTGGTCGACCAGATCGGCGGAAAGGAACTGAAGGCGCTCGTCGCGACAAATGACGGGGCGGGCAACAACATCGCTACACAGCTGGCTACCAAAATCGAGGGAGCCGGAAGCAATGACTATCCCAATGCGCCCACGAAGATAGTGGTGGTGGCAACCCTTCCATCAGTACGAGACCCCAATACGATATACCTTGTGCCAGAGACATACACATGACAGTATTATATGGAACGAATGGCGCGATACGGACTGGCGGCATAAGGCAATTGCGCGCCGGCAGCAAACGAATCACCAAGGCATATTATGGCGATGTGCTAATATATGACCAGCCGTTCGTTGTACTGACCTTCTACTTCGACAGAACCAACATAAACCCCAGAGGCAAATTTGGCGGGCAGTCCAACCAGCCAACGATGGTAGGTGCCGAGTGGTTGTCGACATCCGACCCGCATGTATGGAAAGTGATTACGCCGGTGTACAGGTGCGGCGTATCGAACACCGACTATACTATGGGGCTAGGGCAGCTGTTCAGCAAGGATAACGGCGGCGTGTTGCTGGTGGGTGCCCTTGGTACATGCCAAGTCACGGACATAACCGGGGACATCGGGCGCATAACCAACCTGGACCGTACGTTTGCCGGTTGCACGGCAATTACAAGCATAAGCCAAACGTTCTATGACCGGTTCTCCGGGAGTACGGCGTTGACTAACGTCGGCAGTATGTGCAACGGCTGTACGGGAATTACGGATGGCTCGTCACTCTATGGATACGGTGTATTCAGCACGCAGTGCCCCAACTGTACGGTACACCCGGCAACGTTTGACCATGCCGATTCTGCGGCCAATCTGGCACAAATACCCACCTCGTGGGGCGGTACGATGGCGCCACCGGCCACACTGCTTAACTGCGCCAAGAGAAACAATGCCGGTTGGTCTGTGGATACCACCGACCCGGATTGTCCGGACTTCACTTTGGTCACCGAGCTGGAAGTGTTTACCACAAGCAGTATATCAGCATATACCGGCGTGAACATGAGAAAGTCTGATATATGGAATAGAAGGAACGGGTTTTCTGCTGACGCCTCATCAACCACCTACTATTATCCGGCCTTTATACAGGGAACCGGAAACTGGCCTGGCGGAACCGGAAGCAGCTATGCGCCTACCTGGGTATTTGCTCCGGACATGTACAATGGCATGTTGCCTTCTGGCTCTATTACTGGCGACATGCCTGGTGTACTGGACTACGATGCCTACGGACCGTTCAGCACCAAGTATGGCTCGTTCGATAGCGAGAAGACCACATATTTCTGCTTCGTAGTGTTCAATACGGATTCCGCCATTGCTTCATTCAACCCGAGTTCGACCCCGTTTGCCATCCACTCGAACAAGAACTTCCGTGACATGACGCTCAATTGGTTCATTCCCGATTGACATCCGGTTCCGTACGTATAAACTACCGGTATCGACACGGAGAATCCAGATGAGCAAGCTTAACGAATACCCGTCAGTGAACAATACCGAGGAGTTCACCCCAGAGCAGAAGGCAGCATTCCTCGGTTCGGCCAACGTCATTTCCACCGGTATCAAGGGCGGCTCCACGGTGACCGCTAACATCCCGTTCACCGAGATTGCTGTAGCTAACCCAGTTCCTACCCCGGATGCTGCACATGCCGATGTCGGTAAGGTTCTCACTGTTCAACAGGCAAGCGACCCAAATGACCCGGACGAAATCGTGTGGGCTGCAGGTAATTTACCTTCATATACGCAGTCCGATGCTGGCAGGGTCCTTACAGTCAACCAGGCCGGCAATGGTGTTGAATGGACTACACCTCAAGGCGGTGTAGATTTTTCGGACATTATGAGTTGGTCAAATATCCGTGGGGAGACTGTAGCACAATACATTATTGCTAACGATGGTTCTGGCGGTGGCGACGTTCGTTATGAACTATGGAAATCCTCTAAGTCAAATATCTGGAAACTTACTCCATATGTAGAATGTGGCTACGGAAATAATTGTTATGGTGCACCTATTGGTTCTGGAGAAATGCCTCAATAATAAATAGTGTATGTCAAAGTACACAATCCTATCATATAATTTCAACGGCTCCGATACAAATCGAGAGCCGTTTTCCGTATCCTATTGCAATTCAACCGGTAATTACCTATATTAGCACCATGCCGTTTATCAAGTACACCGTCCTTTCCTTCAACTTCAACGACTACGACAAGATGCGCCGGCCGAAGGCCGTTGACCCGGAGGCGCACTACGTCTTCGTCACCGACCGGGAGCCCCGCGAGCCGTCTGGCATTGAAAAAATCCTTTCCGATGGCAATCCGACATCCCGGTGGACAGTCAAGGTAGACCCCAGGCTCTCCAACACGAACCCGATATACGCGTCCTACTACGTCAGGTACCATCCTTTCGAGTTCGCCGACACCGACATAGTGGTCGTGGTGGATGCCTCCGTCCAGATTAACGACTCGCTCGCCCCCATAGTCGAAGAGTTCGTCAAGTCCGGTGCCGACTACTCCCCCATGCTTACGAGCTACCGCGACGACGGCAAGAAGATGTCGTTCTTCCGTGACAAGCTCCGTAGGGTAACCCCGGAGGAAGTCACCCAGATGGAAGAATACATCTCCTCGAAGGGACAGTCCGACTGGAAAGGCTCCATAGGGTGCGCCTTCGCAATCTTCAAGAATACCCCGGTCACATCCAGGTTCCTCTCCGCCGTCTGGGACCGGCTAATCGAACTGGGACATTCCGGCATACCCAACCGCATGGACGAGGTTATCCTCCACAAGGAGCTCTACGACTTCTCCAGGGAAATCCGGCTGTTCATCACGTCCATACAGATAATACAGTCCACCTACATGACCTACTGTGCACACCGGTGTGACACACCGGTCAGGAATTACGACAACTACGACCAGATGTACTACGTATGCAACATGCCGGTGTCACCGATTAGATTCTCCAAGGACGCGAACTACCCGAGGGAATACCGGTACCGGACCGAGGCCATGCTGCTCACAAAGCATCTCAATCCGGATGACTTGAAGGAATGGCTGGAATGGCATGTTAACGGCTGTGGGTTCGACCGTATCCACATATTTGACAACGAGTCCGACTACGACGTAAGAAAGGTGTGCGAGCCATTCGGTGAACGAGTCACCTACGAATTGATAGAGGGGCACCCGAGGCAGTACAAGCTGTACGACGAATACGTCAACTGGAAGTCGCAGGCCGAGTGGATCGTGCCCATAGACGATGACGAGTACCTGGATATAAGGGAATTTAATAACGTCTCTGACGCTATCCGGTACTACGAGGAGAAGTTCCCGCATCTGGGAATGCTGGCAGTCCGCTGGAAGCACCTCTTTCCGAAGGATTTCCACGAGGAACGGTCCGGACGGGTGCTGGAGTACTGTACAGAGGAGAATCCGGAACTCGCCAGGAAGTTCATGCATCTTGGCGACAATACTGTGAAGACATTCATAAAAAGGAACGGCCCGGTGCACTACGAGGAGACGTGGGAGAACCCAGCCGGAGGACACGTGCCGAAGCACAAGTGCTTCTACGGGGCACTGACGTGCGACGGGAAGACCGTCGTGGGATGCGGTATCGGAGCCGGCAAGAAGATCGACGACGAGCGGATACGTATTCTGCACTGCCGGTACAAGGGTCCGGAAGAGTGGATGCGGGTGAACGGCGATCGGTTCACCGTCAGCGACGCGGTTTCTCGGAGGCGGACCATGCCTACACTGGAGGAACTGGCGGAATGGCGTTCGGTGGACGGCTGATGACCGCGCGTGGCATATTCCAAACTGGATTGTGACTTACCGTTGACAGTACTGGATATTTTGCTATATTTCCGGTATGAGAAGAGTATACTGCATATTTACCGAGAACTGCTACCGGAGAAGGGAGCTGGCAACGGGCCGTGTCTACGCCGACCTGTCTACCGCTATCGCCGACCTGAAGAAGGTCAGGAAGTTGTACCCGGAAGCCGGCATTGGCCCCGTGGAGGTTGCGGGACTGGGCAATAATGCCTAGTTCACTTCCTGGTCTTGAGGACTATAAGCTCGTTCTCTGCCTTCTGCAGCATGTAGGTGTACGCCTTGTCGCGTTCCTCCAGCTGCTGGATGGTGGCCGTGGCGGATTCCAATTTCTCCTCCAGTTCCGCTATCTTCTCCTTTGCCGTCTCGGTTTCGGAGGTGGCAGCCACGTAGGCTGCTCCGGAACTGGCCAGTGCGATAGGGGCGGAAGCCGCCAGCTTGAGCAAGTCTTTCGTATCCATAGGAAACTCCTTATTTAACTTTTACTATGTTGGATACTCCCGCAGGAGCGGCCTGGCCGTCGTACCAGTAGACATACTTCCCGTTCAGCACTCCGCGGTATAGTGCCTGCACGCAAGGGGTAAATGCGATGCTGTCCAGGTAGTGCTCCGCCTGCGGAAATAGGTAGTCGTAGATGTAGGTGACATTGTCCGTGATGCGGACAGAATTGAACGCATTAGGTACCTTCGTACCTTGGCTCATTGCTGAAACAGGCCCTGCCAAGAGAATGTTGCCGCTTACCATCGCCTTCGTGGTGTCCGAAGGTACGTAGTGAATGCAGTTGTAGTAGCACCTACCCTGTACCACGTCACCGGTATCAGAAGCTGTAGTGTCCAAGAGTATACCAGAGTAGAAATTTAGAGGAGGCTGGCACTGAGATGCAGCTGACTCGCATTTCCACGTGCAAACATTTCCATCAATAGTAGAGTCCGCTGAGCAACAATGACCACGATGTTCGCAGACATCGTTTGTGTCTACAATAGAATAATTATTCTCGCCGTAGACAGCGTTGCAGGAATCCACTGCGTTGTTATACCAGGTGGTGTCAGCAGCCTTGCAGTTTCCGCAACCCTCCGCATTCGGGTTGAGTGCACAGTACGCACTATCCGCCTCCGCTTGTGTATCGCATAAAATCAAATTTACACGGGTATCATATGAAAAAGAAGTATATCCATTAACAACAACTTGACCTATGCAATATTTACTACTACCACCCTGAAAACTACAACCAAAATAATTAGTACACCAACCCCCAGGAGACTGCACACCAGTACAAGTAGATTTACTAGGAATACAATTATAAGAAGATGGTACTTGCAAATCAGAACAAGAATTATTATTAAAACGATATTGTGATGTCGTACACGAAGCCCAAGAATGCGTACAAAATAAAAGCACAAGTAAAGCGAGGTACCACATCCTAAAGATACCGCCCATCATAAATTGCCTAATATAATGCATATTCACCATATCTAGCCCTCTACTTTATCTTGACCACATTAGTAACGCTATCTGGTACAGGCTGTCCAGCTTTCCAGTACACGTACTTCCCATTCTTGATACCCCGGTACATACCAACCGCACAAGGTGCCATTGCCAGGCTATCCACCCATTCGTAGGTCTCGGGGCTTAGGTAGTCGTATACATATAGCCCAGAATAGACCGACCGGATAGAGCTGAAGTCATCTGCCGCCTTGTTGCCGTCCGCTATAGCTGAACTAGGCCCACCAAGGGTGATATTCCCAAGTACGAGCGCGGTGGAAGAATCCCGGTTATAGGCATAGGCGCAGTTATAGTAGCATTTGTTATAGAATGTAGAATCCACGCCGCTCACGGTAGTGTCCCGGAGCACGCTTACCAACAGATTGCCATTCTTTCGGGTGCACGCGCTAGCGATAGAGTCGCAACGATACGCACACGAGTTCCCAGCAACAACGGAATCCATCGGACAACAACGGCCACGATGCTCACACACATCGTTAGTGTCAACTAGGGCGTAACTGTTCTCTCCATAGACAGCGTTGCAGGAATCCACTGCGTTGTTATACCAGGTGGAGTCTGTGGCCTTGCAGTTGCTACAACCCTCCGCAGTCGGGTTGAGTGCACAATAGACACTATCCGCTTCTGCCTGCGTGCTACAAATTTGATATTGTGCGTAAACATCAAAAGTACTATTGAAAGTTCCAACGCATACAATAGGGTATTTAGATTTAATAGTATAAGATAAAGTCTTGTTACAAGAGCCTACATGGAAAGGATAAGTATTACTGCATGAATAAAACGTGGTATTATCCAAAGAGTATTCGTAAGTAGACCAACACTGCGAATTATACCAAGAAGTGGTGTTACGTACATTACCACACGCACCCCAAGAGTGCGTACAAACTAGCAATACCGCCAACAATGCCAACAACTTGTTCACGCCTAACCCCGCAACACGTAGCGGATAGCCAAATCTTTTTCCATAATTAGCCATTTTCACTATACCCCATTGAACTCGTCTGCGGATACAATAACTGTGACTACGCCAGACCCTTTCGCATGTATCTCATAGCTACCGCCTGCAGTTATATCTACTAGCTCCGTGCTATCATCGACGGTAGTCTCCGAATCGTAGGACAGCGTGTCGTAGTTGAACAAACCTACTGTAGCAGAGCCCGCTACTGTAATCTGGGCATGCGTATAGAGGTTCCCGTTGAACTGGCCTATCTTCTGGTAGTCCAGGTCGTCCACCGGGAATCCCTCGATTGCCGTGACTGTCAGGTCGTATACCTTTACCCAGGTTCCGTTACGGTTCACATAGAAGCCGTCGTTTGGGCTCTTCAGGGCATCTGCGATTGCCTCGACGTTAATCAGGCTGGGGTTTACCTGCCTGGAATATGTAGTGGTGCCACCCTGGTATGCCTCGTACGGAGTATAGTACGGGCTAACGCATGCCATCACGTCATCGATGAAGTCGCTGGTCGATACGCTGCCGTTATTGAAGTAAATCAGTATATAACCGGTCTCGCTCGCACCTACCTGGATGTCGCTGTACGTGCGGCCGGAACCGTCCGTGGAGGTGTTGCCTGCGAACGTCAGGTCAGTTACTGTGGCAGTAGGCAAGTCGCCTATCTTTCCGTACTTCCACCTGTTGTGCGTAGTAGTTCCGGCAGAAATCCTTACGGTCTGCCCCTGCATGTATCCTGTGATGGGGATTGCGAGAGTGACCTGCGTGCTGTTGTTCAGCGTGAAGAACCCGTTCGGGTGTTCGCCGTTGGCCTCGCTGACGTAGCCGGCGATGGTTACCGGGTAAGAGTTGTCGTACAGGTTGTTTACCGGGGTTCCGCCGCTGCTGTGGGATACCATCTGCAGGATGTCCAGGTCAGTGGTAACGCAGCACAGGTCGTACCTGTTGTCGGCGAAGTGCGGGGCCGGAATTCCACGGCAGTTGTCGGAAATCCTTATTGCGCCGAGGGTGAACTTGCACGGGTAGGCCTCGTTCCAGAAGTTGTCATTCGCCTGGGCGGTACCGGTGTTGTTCCTGACCTCGCATCCCTTGATGTTGACCATCGTCTTGGCACCGAGCTTCATGCACCTGTTGGAGACTGTATAGACTCCCGCGTTCTGCATGAAGCGGCAGCCGTACAGGTTCAGTACCACGTCGAGCGCGTTGTCGATGTCGAAGTACAGCCCAGGCATGTTCGTAAGAGTCTGATCGTCGCACTCAAAGTTGGTGTTCGTGAAGGTAAGAAGTATGTCGTTGTACTGTGAGCCGGCGTACTCGGATACCTTTACCGCCGTATTGATTGAACCGAGGTTGCAGTCGTAGAAGCCGAACACGCCTTCGCCGTGGAAGTTGATTCCGGCATAGGTGCAGTGGTCGGTGTAAATCTTGTGGAGGTCGATGTTGAAGCTGGCCTCACCGAACTCGATACCGATGTAGCACTGTGAACAGCGGATGTCGTACAGGGTGACCGCCCACTTGGTGGTGCCCTGCAGCTCCATGCCCTTGCGGAATCCCATCAGGCGGAGATGGCGGAAGGCGTAGTCAAAATGGGCGGCGCCGTCGTGGAGCCACTCGTTGGACCTGATGCCAACGCCTCCGGTGCTTACCGGGGACAGGCTGCCGTTGTTGCTACGGTTCGACAGGACGACGTTCTCGATGACATTCTCGCGGTTCTCGCAGTAGACGAAGTAGTCGCCGCTGCGGTAGGTGGACATCTCGCTAACGTCGTCGCCGTAGATTGCCTCGCCTATGATTTTTCCGCCAAGCGGGAGTGTCAGGTAGCCGTTGAACCAGTATCTGCTCTTGCGAAGCCTTACTGTAGAGCAGCGTGCCCAGATTCTGTTGAAGTACGGGGTGCAGTCTATACGTTCGGCATAGGTCTTGGTCGGAACATAGCCAAGCTGTTCGGGGTACAGTGCGTCATCCTGTACCTGGAGTACCGCCTGCTTCCCGTTGCCGAGGCTGACGATGTCCATCGCGTTGGCAGTCTCGCCTGTTGTTACGAAATACCGGGAGGCGCCGCCGTCATTTTCTGAATTGAATCCGTTGGTCTCGAAGTAGGTACCTGAGGAAAGCTTCGCACTGTCGGCTATGGCCGCCTGCAAGGTGGGGTATATCGGTGCACTGAGTTCGGACTTGGTGGCGTATGTCGCCTCGATATCGTTGCCGGAGGCGTCCTTTTCGGCCCGGTCGGCCCATATCGGGAGAGTGCCTATGCTCACCACTCGTGCGTCCGATTCGGCATCCGCTATCGGGTTTCCGTTATCGTCGAGAATGTAATCGTCGTTCTCGTCCTGGAGGAACTCGACTTCGCCCTCTATTCCCAGTGTGAGGTCGTTCCCGTCCTTGTCGCAGTCTGTACGGGCGGCGTAAACGGAGTGACCATCGTAGGTGCGGAGGTAGGTGGTGGAGTCTACGATGTCCGTGGTGGATTCCGGGATTACCGGAATCGTTGGTGTATTGGACAGGTCCGCGTAGCTACCGGAGGTTGCAACCGTAGCTAAGGACGGCTTGTTCTTTATGAATGCATCGGAGGTACTGTCTGAGACGTTCCAGTCGGACTGTACGTTAACTTCAGCGCCCGTAGCGATGCCATCAAGCTTAGACTTGTAGCTTTCGTTAAATCGTTCGGCTATCCATTTCCCGTCGCCCCGTAAAAAGTTGCTGCGTTCGGCTACTTTTGGCTGTGGAACGGTTCCCGCACGTCCATCAGATGACCCAGTTGCACCCAGCATGATTGATGGGGTTAGGGTTATCGACCCGGCGGTTTCAGCACGGTCCATCCCGGAAAATGTCACCGGTACCGCATTACTTATAGCGGTCCTAGCTGCCTGGTCAGAAATCTCTAGTGTGATTTCCTGAGTTCCCTTAACTACATGAAGAATCGACATTTCTTGCGACGGCATGGGACATTAACCCTCCTGATATAGGGAGTTTATATAGTAGTTATGGGCATCCTAATCATATATAACGCAAATCGGCATTAATCTGACGGGATAACGAATCATTGTATGAATTGTGCCGACTGACAAGTTCATCTATTGAAGAGACCGAAATCCCCTGGCTAGATACTCCGGTGGCATTATACGATATGCAGTTGTTCAACGTTCCATACTTTTCGAAAGCGTACTGGGACGAGCTTGATACAAGGTTCACGTCTGCATTGAAACAATTGTATATAGGCACGTTGCCTGTCCATCCAGCAAGGTGTAACCCGTTTTCCCTATAACTACTATAGCCGGTGCTATCGTATAGCATGGCATCGGTATTGACTATGCCACACCCATGCATGTCTATATTAGATATTGTCCATGTAGCGGCTATTATACCGAACTGCACGCTCCCCATGCCTCCAGCAGTCTTTGTAACTCCGACCAATCTACAGTTACGTACTTGTACGTTATAAATCTTCGCACCTGGCTGGACATAGAAACAACAGAATTGACCTTGCTTGAAATTTTTTAATGAACAGTTCTCTATGTAGAGGTCTCGTATAGTCGCCGTACTTCCTAGAGTATTCCAAAGCACCCCTGAACCATAACTTGCTGCTGACTCGTTGGCCTGGTGATAATAAAGTCCCTTTATTGAATGCAGTTGGCCATCAAGTGTACCGGCAAAATTTACCAGTCTTAACCAAGTACAATCGTTGGCTGGTGGATGGACATGCCCCGCTGACGAGTATAGGTCAATCCAATTCTTGTTGTTTTCATAGTCTTCGTTGAATATCAAATCGTTATCCATCAGGATGTTTTTTCCCGAAAAATCGGATGACGATGTGATATAAGATGGGCACGTCGCGTCGCATGCCCATTGGCCACCGGTTATATAGCATAATGCGGCATACTGTGCCGGCGTAGATATATGGTACTCGCCGTTAGTTTCCGACTGCATGAACGAGTAGTCGCGCTCGCCATTCCAGTATGCATTGGTATACAACCTGGAAAGCTGACCTTCCGTACTTACAATCTTACCAGTGATTGGCTCCAGTATAAGCGGTTTTCCGGTGGACATGATGCCTAGCCTAGTGTTATGGTTAATGTTTTTGTGGAATCCGAGTAACTGTACCCGGTTACCGCGTCAAGCTTGGCCTGTATAGCTTTTGTGGTTGGCACGAGTTCATCACTGGTTCCGTCCCATGTACCGGTTGAATCGAGGAATGCCTTTCCGGAATCAACTGTACTGCTGCCACTATCGAACGTGGCGATGTCGCCTTCGGTGGAACTGCTGGGCTTGTCCTGCTTGGCGGCGAGGGCTGTGTCGGTCTCCGTTTTAGTGTAACGGTCAGCAATGTCGCCAATTAGAGTTGTCTCGACACCTTCGGCTCGGGTAGTTTCTGCCGTAATCCTATTGCCCAGTGCAGCCTCGGCATCCGTCGCCCTCGTGGTTTCGGTGGATATTGCACTGGACAGTTCGGCTTCCCTGGTGGTCGCCCGTTCAGTCTCGGTAACGATTTCCGTATGGAGAGTTTCTTCCGCTTCTGTTGCCCTTTCCCGTTCGGCCGACACGGCGGCATCTATCATCGCCTCAATGTCGGGACGATTCCTGATGTAGTCGACCTTGGTTTCGTCATCCTGAGCCCAGTCAGCCTGGACCTGTGGCTTGCCGTCAGCGTTCACCGTGTAGATTTTGTGACCGTCCGCTGCAGTTTCCTCGGTTACGGTAGCGTTCTCACCAGCCTTTACCTCGGTGGTAGCGGCGGACTCGCCGGCCTTCGCCCTTGTTACCTCGTTGGCGAGTTCTGTCTGGATACTTGTTTCCGCTGTAGTTGCACGATCTCGCTCGGCGGACACGGCGTCATCAATCATCCCCTCGATGTCGGGCTTGTTCTTGATGTAGTCCGGCTGGGTATCGTCTTCCTGTTCCCAGTCGGACTGCGATATGATGATTTCCGCCCAGCTACCGTCACCGGCGAGTACCTTGTTCTCGTCACCAGGCTGGGGGACCGGTACCATTCCTGAGGTACCTATTCCCTCGAACGTCTTTGCGCCGACGCCGAACGCCTTCATTCCCTGGCAGGTGCCTTCCTGAACCTCTATCGTCTCCGGAGTCGTTGATACTACGGTGATATTGTCGACGACTTGGGTAGTGGACGGGCAGCACGGTCCCGGCATGAAGAACGGAGGCGGAGGAGGGAACAGTCCCGGCGCGTCTGTAGGTGCCGGTTGGAGCCTTTTTGGCTTTTTCGGTGCCGGTCCTGGACACGGCGGTTCCTTCTTGGTTATGGAGCTTACCTTGATGTTTGCCATACGCGGAGACTCGTTATTCTGTGAGTCAGTTTATATGGTTGGCCTCGGGTGGAAACCGCGATAAATCCGGTACAAAAAATGGATTTCACGATAAACTATCTTGCATGAATTCAGCCATGGGAAAGACATGGACTTGGCCAATATTACAGAATATATCAAGTTGCTCGCTTCGTTCCTCGTGTCGCTGACGGCATTGGCCGCAGCTATTGTAGGTGTTATTAGTCCGCTTCGCAAGTGGCTCATCAACCGTCTGAAGCTGTACACGATGGATGAGCGGGTCATCAGTCTGGAGAAGTCGGTGGAGATGCTCAAGCAGGCGTCCGTTGCCGCCATCCGCAACGACCTTACCGCTGTCTACAACCGTGCGGAGGAACGTGGCTTCATCGGCGACTGGGACAGGGAGAACTTCGAGCGCATGTACACGGTGTACTCCGACATGGGAGGAAATTCCTACATACACGAAGTGTACAAGAGAATCATAGCGATGCCGCGCAAGCCGAAGAAGGCTACGAGGCGCACCAAGAAGAAATAGGAGGTAGATATGGCTTGCAACTGTCACCACCATCCTCATCCGGTGCCCGGTCACCCGGTTCCTCCTCTGAGGCCGTTCATTCCGGCTCCGCCTCATCCGCACCAGGTTCCGACCTACGTCGGCCCCGGATGCTGCGCTCCGCTTCCTCCGCACTACTGGCATCCCCTTCATCCGGGTCCGTGCGGATGCTGTCCTCCGCCTCCACCGCCGGGTCCGTGGCAGTACACGCCGTCGCACCTCTACCCTAACTACTTCAACGTGTGCGGATGGCAGCGGTTCATTCCTCCGTTCCCCATCTTCATGCCGAACCAGCCGGTGCCCGGCCCAATTCCTTTTGATCCCAGACTGAGGTGGTGACATGTCGTACCATTACAACAAGCCGTCAATTCCGGTCTGCATGCCGGTCGAGCCCCCGAGCCCGGTCTACCCGTCGCCCGGTTTCGCTCCTCCTCGCCCGGAACCGTACTACGGCACTCTGAAGATCGTGGAGGCCCGTCCTACCGACGACCACCGGTCTACGGCTGTTAGGTACGCGGACGGTAGGTACGACGTTATCCCCAACGCTTGCGTCTTGGAACCTGGCACCGTGACCAACAACGGGCCTCGTTGCCTTCCGTGGGACGACGTGCGCGGGGACATATCCAACTCCGAGGGGATGGACTTCATCAACTACGCGTTCAACAATTCTGACTGTGGAGCGACCTTCTAATTCAAGTGGAATATGTCGTCGAACGCCTCTGCATACCCCGGATTGCTGTCCGGGGTTTCTTGTACGGTGAGCGCGGTTACCGGAGCTTGCTGGGGTCGGATGCCTACTCCGTGGGAAATGCCGAGGTCGACGTTCTCGCCGGCATTTATCTTTTCAAGCAGTCTGTACGGGTTCTCTCCGTTCACGGTGAACGCTTCCGGACCCATGTCCCCGAGGAACAGTGTATCGACGTAGGCGTCAAGCTCTGGGTTTGGGTCGGCGCTGTACTTTCCCGCGTTGTTGGCAGTGAACCGGTTGACCGTGTTCATGACGACGTTCGCTTGGCCAGTGTACGGGTCGTTCTTGGCCACCATGTTGTTGAATCGGTCGATTACGCTCATGTCCATTGCGTTGGAGGTTTCTCCGTATCCCCTTCCCCAGCACATGATGTTGGGGAGCTCGACTCCCTCGTGGATGGGTCGCTTGTGACGAAAGGAGGACTCGAATACCTTGTCTTCTGCCAATTCGTTGTACTGTGCCTTGCATTGCTTTAGTTCGGCGTCTATCTTGGCGATCTTGCTGGGGCTTGTTTCTTCTCTTCGGTCTAGCGTAAGCTTTCGGATTCTCTCCACTAGAGGGATTCGGACTAGCGACATGGCCACTGCCGATGCGGACTTGTCCGGGGCTGCTCCTGAAGAGTACATCTCATCGGCAATCTGTCTGCGGGACACGTGGTCGATGTCGGAATTGACGCCGATACGTCCGGCATCGCGCAGCTCGGCAACCTTGCGGTCGAGCTCGCTGTTGAAACGTTCCGTCCATCTAATCTGGTCTATCGTCACTGAACATCCTTTGCCAAGACAATGACAGTTTATCGGTTTCTTGCGACGGCGAACTGATAAACTGCGTAGCAAGGTTATTTAACAGCGGTTTTGTATGAGTATCAAGAATCCATCAGTACTGTGGACAGTCGACCAGGGACTGGAGGCTAGCAAGAAAAAGCGTGCACGGGACAACATTGGCGTCAAGCTGGATAATGTGACGACTGCCGGAAATGGTCTTCAATTTGTTGACGACATTCCGTTGAGTACAGACGGCGACTTTACCGTACACAAGAAAACGGTTCCAGTCGATAATTCCTATAATGCGGCCGGCACTAACCCTGTGTCTGGTCAGGCGGTCGCCGATGCACTTAGTGAATTGGAAGTCCTTGTCAACAAAGATGCGGGTACTCCGGAAGCTCATTATAACGAAATTTCCGCGATACTAGGAAAGGGGCTTCTGCCAGTCGTATATACGGATGTTGGTACGTCGCCGGATGACCCACTGCCTATTTTTTTCATTCTATACCGGCGTTCCAATTGTCAGTTCTTCTTCAGCAACGCTAAGGAGAACCGTACCCTTACATTGACTTGGTGGACAGACGCTGGGACTAGGCACTTTGTCTGGGATGAACGCAATGGAGTAGTGCATAAGGAGGCACTGGTCGTTACCTATGGTTCGACATTTGTAAAACCAGATGCTAAATATGATACGTTTGTCCTCTCGTATAATGGTGAGGATTTGTATGATTCATTTACGGGTATCTACGGCAGTAATGGAGGTACTATATGGAAAAGCATCCGTTCTCCCGGCGAATATTATGCGGTTAAGACAACCAGAAATCCATCTGATAACACATATACAAGCACATGGAATACATACTATAACCGTATCACGTATAGCCCAACGAGTGCCGGAGCGCAAGATTGCTATAATAAAATAGTCGCATTCCGTAATAACGTGTCTACCGATATACCATGCGAACTAGTAGTTCCTATTAGTATTGGCGGAAGTAACACCACAACCGTCCTAACGGATTTTATCGCTATGCCAACTCTAAGCGAATATCGGTGGGTTGGAAATGTGGACGGATGCCGAAAAACTTTTGTTCTGAAGTATAATAATGATATATATACTTTTACCACGGCTGGCACACAGAACATAGTACAAGTGAGTAGTGATGGTCAGAGTACCTCTATTACACCCATCGACGGAACAACCATTGATCGCATTAAAGATAATTTTGAGAGCGGACGCGAATGCAATTTACTGGTTAGGGGAACTGGAAAAGGCAGTAAAAGCACATCAAATTTTGCCTTGTCAAGTGTTACTTACGTAGACGACGCGCATACCACATATGATACATTTAAATGGGTTCAAGTCATGACTGAAGGTAATCCGCACATAATGACGTGCACCAATTCTGGCGTCTGGACATATGAATAATGAACTTCCTGCAGATATCCCTAACTTCCCGGTGTAACCTCGAGTGCCCCCACTGTCCGATGGCCGCCTACAGGAACACCGATAGCGCGCCATACGTGCTCACCAACGATCGGCTGGTGCCGTGGCTGGCGAGCAACTGTTCGCCGCAACTCTGGATACTGGAGCTTACCGGAGGAGAGCCTGCACTGTACAAGGGACTGCCGGAACTTGTCGAGGAACTATCCTCAATGGGATACCGTGGGCTGATTAAGACCAACGGCCTTCTACCTACACCGGCATCGCCGAACTTCATCCGGTGCTCGGCGTTTCACCAGTACGACAACTTCCCGAAGTACTACGACGTCATACTGATAGTTGACAAGATAGACTCGGAGAGGAAGGTAGCCTACTGCGAGGAGAACCATATCCCGTACAAGGTTATCGGCTTCAACAAGGAGAACCCGGACGGGGCGACCCACGGGTTCAAGAAGATTGCCTACATAGACCCTCACGGCCACCAGGTTCCGTGCCCGTCATGCCCGATACAGTACGAGGACCAGCCGGACCATTACACGATAGAGTACAATCACATGAAACAGGGCATGGCATGTGGACACTGCAAGGCGGCCATAGACGCTTGGCGGTTTATGCCGGACGAGTGGAAGAATTAGTCTACGAACAGAAAAAGGTCGCCGGTTAGGCGACCTTTCTCTTAACTATGGCAACCTTATTTTTTCTTACGTGGCATGCACTGGATAGTGTACGTGCTGTTGTCCGACGAACGGACTTCCTTCGTGACGGTTCCGTCGACGATGCCAACTCGGATTTCTTCTCTCAATCTGTCCATAGCCTCGTTCGCGTGGGATATCTCCCTTCCACGGAACCTGATGTTGATCTTGACCGGATGCCCGTCTACAAGGAACTCGTTGGCTTGCTTCAGTATGCGGAGACGGTCTGCCTTGGACGAGTCGGTCGTGTCTGACGTCAGCTTGAGGCTCTTCTCCTCGGAAGCCTTCGCTGCGGCACGGTTCTTCTTGTCCATCTCCTTGGCCTTCTTCTTCTGGTCGTAGATGTACTTGCTGAGGTCTCCGAGCTTTCCGATGGGAGGGTCGATGCGGTTGTTGACAGCAATCAGGTCGAGACCCTTCTCCTCGGCCATCTTCAGTGCGTCAGATGTAGAAACCACGCCCAGCGACTTCCCGTCCTCGTCGGTAAGCCTTACGCTTGCTGCCGTGATGGTGTACTGGGCTCGTGTCTCGTCCATCTGGTTCTTAGGGACGAACCTCTGCCTCGGCTTGACCGTGTAGATGGGCGGACTTACCGTCTCGTCCACGGCCACCAGTTCGAGTCCGCGCTTCCGTGCGTACTCCTTGGCCTGTCCGGTCGCCATAGAACCCAGGTCTTTTCCGTTCTCGTCCCTCATCATGAGGAAACTTGCTTGTATGTATGCCACTCATGGCCTCCTTGTGTTAAAATATTTGTACCATACACCGAAATATAGCACGTTTCGTGCGTTTTGGCAAGAAGATGTGGAGCATCGGAGAACCGACGCTGTAATGTACCAGCTTGAAATCGGTGCCGTCCAGCATGGATGACAGCCGTTTCTTGTTTTTCGCCATTGAGGCCAGTTCTGCTATGGTGATCATACGGTTCCTTCGTTCTCGTTGATTTGCTTAACTATATCCGCCAGCGTCTGCCGGTCGAACTCGTATTGCATTTCCTTAGCCAGCACGTCGTTGCATATCTCTTCCTTCATGTCCGGGGCCTTGTCTACGATCTCGAACTTGAGGGGAACTGTCTCGACGAACCGGTCGCCGAGATACGTTCTGATTTCGTCATCGGGAACGGCCTTGTCGTAGTACCGGCAGAAGCGGTAGCCTTCCTCGGCGGTGACCTTGTCCACCTTGAGAGTCATCCACGCGTTGTGCACGACGCGAACCGTGTGCTCATGAAACGGTTCCTTGTCTACGTACGGATGTATGAAGGTGATTCTGATAGTCCCGTCGTTCTTGCGAGCATGGTTCTTGTCGATCAGCACGGTGGTCGATCCGGCTAGCCGGAACCCTTCTCCGACGTCGAAATAGTACGGGCTAATCGCCTCGGCTGCGGCCTGGTCGTGCATGGGATCGTAACCGCAAGGTATGATGCGCCGACCGTCCCATAGTGCCGGCACGACCGACGCCTTCAGCTGGTTGTGGGCTTCTAATACCTCGGTTGCTGAACTGAACGGGGACTTCGGATATTCGTACTTTTTGTACGGGCTGTCGTCCACGGTAAACTTGGATATCATCGGATTTTCCCCCTAGGTAAGAACGTGCAGTTCCTTCGCTGCTCGCGTAAAAGCGGTGTATTTCAGCTTGTTTCTGAGCTCGCACTCGGTTATCCGGTTGATGTTCCTCTCCACGACGAACACGTTCTGGATGGTCGATCCCTGCGACTTGTGCGCTGTCAGCGCGT
>Ga0310691_10002959_pt1 | contig 21257 bp, 15 predicted proteins | sample 176DNAGHGlowgp2_FD_203887 | JGI IMG/M metagenome (GOLD analysis project Ga0310691, IMG submission 203887) | Sheep rumen microbial communities from Palmerston North, Manawatu-Wanganui, New Zealand - 1766 DNA GHGlow gp2 (v2) (version 2) | ecosystem: Host-associated > Mammals > Digestive system >...
ATCCCCGCGGCTTTTCGCAGCTTACCACGTCTTTCATCGCCTCCGGATAGCCTAGGCATCCTCCGTTCGCTCTTAACTTCTTTCTCTGATTTTTGTGCCAACTTATCAGATCCTTCGCTTGCGCTCAAGATGACAAGAATGACACCGTGAATCACACATTACTGTGTTTTGCTCTTGCCTATTGAAATTGTAGTCCGAAAATTCCGTTTTTGATAACTTCTTTATCAGACTAACTCTATCTTTTGCTTTACCTCTAATCTATTCTCTCAGTATTGTCAATGAACTTCCCCGCTTCAAACGGGACTGCAAAGGTACAAACTTTTTTTAACCTGACAAATTTTTTTTCACTTTTTTCAGAAAAATCGTAACTTCGCAAGAAAGACTGATGAAACTCTAATTAATTATATGGAAAAAATACTGAACCGTTTTTTGCGTTACGTGTCGGTGGACACGCAGAGTAATGAGGAATCCCAGACCCAGCCCTCCGCCGCCAAGGAGTGGGACCTGCTGAAAATGCTCCGGGACGAGCTGCAGGCCTTAGGCGTGGAAGTGACCCTGGACGAATACGGCTACGTGATGGCCTCACTGCCCTCCAACCTGGACTACGAAGTGCCCGCCGTGGGTTTCATCGCCCATGTGGATACGGCGCCGGACGCCAGCGGCAAGGACGTGAAGCCGCAGATTATCGAGAAGTATGACGGCGGCGCCATCGAGCTGAAGGGCGTTCCCGGGCTGCAACTGAAGCCGGAGGAATTCCCGGAAATGCTGCACTACGTGGGCCAAACCCTCATCACCACCGACGGAACCACCCTTCTGGGGGCCGATGATAAAGCCGGCGTGGCGGAAATCATGACGGCGGTGCAGTATCTGGTGGAGCATCCCGAGGTAAAGCACGGGCCCGTCAAGATTGGCTTCACCCCCGACGAGGAGATTGGCCGGGGTGTGGTGAAATTCGACGTCAAACGCTTCGGCGCACACTATGCCTATACCATGGACGGCGGAGAAATTGGTGAGCTGGAGTTTGAGAACTTCAACGCCGCATCGGCCAAAATCCATATCCAGGGCCGGAATGTGCACCCCGGCAGCGCCAAGGGCAAGATGAAAAACGCCATCCTGATAGGCCAGGAGTTCAATTCCATGCTGCCCGTGGACCAGCGTCCGGAATTCACGGAGGCTTACGAGGGCTTTTTCCACCTCATCTCCTTCAAAGGCAGCGTGGAAGAGGCCGATTTCTCCTACATCATCCGAGACCACGACCACGCCAAGTTCCAGCAGAAGAAAAAGCTCATCGGCTTTGTGGCCTCCTTCCTGAACACCAAGTACGGAGAAGGCACCGTTGTGCTGGAGGTAAAAGACCAATACTATAATATGCGCGAGCAGGTGGAACCCCACTACCATATTATAGAAAAGGCGGTGAAGGCCATGGAAATGGCCGATATTAAGCCCAAGATTCAGCCCATCCGCGGCGGAACCGACGGGGCCAACCTCTCGTTCAAGGGCCTCCCCTGCCCCAACATCTTTGCCGGCGGCCTCAACTTCCACGGAAAGATGGAATTTGTGCCACTGCAGAGCATGGAGAAGGCTACGGAGGTAATCCTTAACCTGATTTCACTCTTCGCCCAAAAATAATCCGGGCCGGCTATGAGCGTTTGTCGGCCTTCATGGAGGAATAAATCATGTAGGCGGCAATGGCCAGGAAAGGCACGATGGCCACGGCCTCGCCGTAGGTGGCGGCCCAATCCTTAAGGTACAGGTCCACATCGGCAAACTTGAGGATGGCGCTCACTACACCCATGAGGGCGCCGCCGGCAATGAAACCGGAGGCTATCAGGGTGCCTTTCTCCATGCGGGCCGCGTTCACGGCGGCATCCTGGGAACGGGTGCTCACAAACCAGGAAATGGCGCCGCCCACCAGCACGGGCAGGTTCAGGTCGATGGGAATGAACATGCCCAGGGCGAAGGGCAGGGCCGGCACCTTGCAGAAATTAAGCACCAGCGCAATGACGGCGCCGATTCCGTAAAGCAGCCAGGGTGCGCCGCCGCCGGAGAACATGGGCTGAATCACGGCCGCCATGGCATTGGCCTGCGGGGCCACCAGGGCATTGTCTCCGGTAAAACCATACGTCTTGTTAAGCACCAGCATCACGCCGCAAACAGTGACGGCACTCACCGCCACGCCCAGGAATTTCCAGCCTTCCTGCACTTTGGGGGTGGAACCTATCCAGTAACCAATCTTGAGGTCGGTGATAAAACTGCCCGCCACGGAAAGGGCCGTGCACACCACGCCGCCGATAATGAGCGCCGCAGCCATGCCCGCATTTCCCTTCAGGCCCACGGCCACCAGAATGAGGGAGGCGATGATGAGGGTCATCAATGTCATGCCGCTCACCGGATTGGAGCCCACGATGGCAATGGCGTTGGCCGCCACGGTGGTAAAGAGGAAACTCACCACGGCCACAATCACAAGGCCCACCAGGGCCTGCCAGACATTGCTCACCACGCCGCCGAAGGCAAAGAAGGCGAAAATGGCCAGCAGGGACAGCACCACCCCGAACACAACGGTCTTCATGGGCAGGTCTTCCTCCGTACGCAGGGCCGTCTCGTCCAGGGTGCCGGGCTTGCGCCGGAACTCCTTCACGGCCAGGCCGGCAGCGCTCTTAATAACCCCGAAGCTCTTCACAATGCCGATGATGCCGGCCGTGGCGATGCCGCCGATGCCGATATGCCGGGCGTAATCCTTGAATATCTGGTCCGGAGACATTTCCCCGATGGTCTGCGCCACGCCCGTTCCCATGAGGTCGATGACATCGGCCCCCCAGATGAGGTTCATCAGGGGAATAATCACCAGCCACACCAGCAGGGAGCCGCAGCAGATGATGAAGGAATATTTGAGGCCGATGATATAGCCCAGGCCCATGACGGCGGCGCCGGTGTTCATCTTGAGGACCAGTTTGGCCTTGTCGGCCAGGGTGACGCCCCAGCCCATTACGGTGGTGGAAAGCGTCTCGGCCCAGGTGCCGAAGGTGGCCACGGCAAAGTCGTACAGGCCGCCGATAAGGCCGGCCGATATGAGCGTTTTGGCGCTGGAACCGCCGCCCTCGCCGCTGATGAGCACCTGCGTGGTGGCGGTGGCTTCCGGGAAGGGATATTTCCCGTGCATCTCCTTCACGAAGTACTTGCGGAAGGGAATGAGGAAGAGGATGCCCAGCACGCCGCCCAGCAGGGAGCTGAGGACCATCTGCCAGAAACTCACCTCCACGCCCAGGATGTAGATGGCCGGCAGGGTGAAGATGGCACCCGCCACCACGGCGCCGGAGCAGCCGCCCACGCTCTGGATAATCACGTTCTGGCTCAGGCCCTGCTTAAGGCCCAGGGCGCCCGTGAGGCCCACGGCGATGATGGCGATGGGAATGGCCGCCTCGAACACCTGGCCCACCTTGAGGCCCAGATAGGCTGCCGCTGCACTGAACAGAATCACCATCAGAAGGCCCACCGCCACGGAATAAGGCGTTGCCTCCGCGTACTTTTGGGCAGGGTCCAGAATGGGTTGGTATGTTTCTCCGGGCTTCAGCTCCCTATGGGCATTCTCCGGCAGCTGGACTTGTTTTTTCTCTTCCATAATGTGTTAAAATTACTTGCCGGCAAGGTGGCATTCCCAGGCCCAGGCGGCCTTGAGGGTTTCTTCCACGGTGCGGGTGGCTTTCCAGCCCATTTCGGTTTCGGCCAGGGTGGGATCGGCCCAGATGGCGGTGACGTCTCCGGCCCGGCGGGGGGCAAACTTGTAATTGAGCTTGAGCCCGTTCACCTTCTCGAAGGCGTTCACCAGCTCCAGCACGCTCACCGGACGCCCGGTGCCCACGTTGAACACCTCACAGTCCTGCTTCATCTTGCCTTCCAGCATGCGGGTAACGGCAAACACATGGGCCTTGGCCAGGTCTACGATATCGATATAATCCCGCAGGCAGGTGCCGTCAGGGGTGGGATAGTCATTGCCGAAGATGGACAGGCATTCCCGCTTGCCAATGGCCGTCTGGGTAATATAGGGCACCAGGTTGTTGGGCACGCCGCGGGGAAGCTCTCCGATAAGGGCGCTGGGATGGGCGCCGATGGGGTTGAAATAGCGCAGCAGGATGCCCTTGATTTTGCCATCGGAAGCCTTCACGGTATCCCGCAGAATGTCTTCGCACATGGTCTTGGTGTTGCCATAGGGGGAGGTGGCCGGCTGGCGGGGGGTGTTCTCCGTCACGGGCACGACTTCGGGTTCTCCATAGACGGTGGCCGATGAAGAGAAGAGCACATTGCAGCCGCCCTTGTTCTGGGCTGCCTCCAGCACATTCAGGAAGCTGGTGAGGTTGTTCTTGTAGTACTTGACGGGCTGGGCCACGGACTCACCCACGGCCTTGAAGGCGGCAAAGTGGATAACGGCGTCGATAGGATATTTGGCAAAGAGGGCCTCAGTGGCCTTCTGGTCGCAAAAATCCACCACCTCCAGCGGGAGGTCCTGCCGGCCGGTAATCTTCTTCACTCCTTCGAAGCAGGTGCGGTCGCAATTGGAGAAATTGTCGGCCACCACCACCTCGTAACCGGCCTCAAGAAGTTCTACCGTTACATGGCTGCCGATGAATCCGGCACCGCCGGACACAAGTACTGTCTTTTTCATTTCTTCGTTTGTTTTTGTAGTTTCTGTGCACGTCTGAGGGCTTTTTCCCGCTCTCTCTGCACGTATTTTTCAAATCGGGCCCTTTCTTTCTGCGCCTTGCGCTCCAGTTTCCGGAGAGCCTTCAGTTTCTTTGCCCGTTCCCGCTCCAGGCGCTTGGCCTCTTTGGCGGCCCGCTTTTCGGCGTCTTTCCTGTCTTTTTCTTCCCAGCGGGCTTTACGCTCGGCCTCTTTCCGGGCGCGTTCCGCCTCCTTGATGGCGCGTTTGCGCTCTTTCTCCTGTTGTTTCAACTGTTTCTCGGAGAGATTCTTCGCTTCGCTCAGAATGACAGTAGAGTCACGTTGAACAGCCGTGGAATCACTCTGGATGGCCGTAGAGTCACGCAGAGCAGCCGTGGAATCACGCAGAGCAGCCGTTGTGTCGCGCTGAACGGCCGTGGAGTCGGCAAGGGTGGCGAGGGAATCGGCCTGGGCCTTTTTGATAGCCTCAAGCTCTTTACGGAGGGCCTCCGTGCGTGCACGCTCTTGCTCCGCCACAATAGCCAGGGAGTCCCGGATGGCTATGTCACGGTGAATTTTGCCGATATGGCCGGGGAAGTAATCCTCCGTCTGCACAAAGACGGCATGCGGGCGGGCCAGGTAGGCCATGCGCTCACTCTTGCGGGGTACCAGGGCGGTCACATCCAGCGGGGAGGAAGGACGGCGATCCGGGTCCCAGCGGAAGCCCTTGAGGGTTTTGTCCTCTTCCGGCAGCTGCACGGTGGGATAGCCGTCGTTCTTGGGATTGTCGTAGTAATAAATGCGCTCCATCTGCCCGCCCGAAAACGTGGCATAAATCATCTTGGATTCCACTTTGTTCACCGTGGCCAGGGCCCCGTTCTCCTCCAGGTAGAAGAGGGAGGAAGCTCCGCCCAGGGCGTCGAAGCGTGTGAGGGCGTTGGTGGAGTCAAAGTAGGCCACCATCTCCGTTCCGCGAATCTGGTCGTAGGCGCCGGCGGCCTCCTCTATGGTAATGAAGGCGTTGGACAGCAGGTGGGCCCGCTGCATGCGCTTCTCCTTGATAACCACGTACATGCTGTCAGAGGCATACTGGCGGTTGCCCTCGTTGTAGAAAATGGGATTCTTGTACAGGCGGGCCAGGGAGTCCAGGTCTGTGTAAGTGAGCGAATCGGAAGCCATCTGCATGTTGCGGCGGAACATGCGCACGTTGCCGGAGCCCCAGACGAAGTTAATCTTGGTGGTGTCGGGCGGAGGCGGAAGGGTGTCTGCGGGGGCCGTCGGCGAGGCGGTGGAATCGGCCGGGGCTTCCGGCTCTGCCTGCGGCTTTTCTACCTGCGGCTCCGGCTCCTGAAGCTTTCCGGCCTTGCGGGCCGCCTCTTTCTCCCGCTGTTCGCGGATGGCACGGGCGGCTTCCGCCGCGGCCATCTCGGGGTTGTTCTTGGCGGCTTCGGCCGCAGCCTGGGCGGCCGCCTCGGCGGCCTTCTTGCGGTATTCCATCACCGGGTCTCCGGAAATGTCCTTCAGGCGGGTCCGGGCATCGGCCACCCAGGCGTCGGGAACGTCACAGCGGCGGATGGCGCGGGAAAGGAGGATATCGGCCCCTATATAGATGGAGTCCCTGTTTTCTTCCTCTTCGGTGACGGTCATGACGGCAGGATCGCGGGTCATCCGGATTTGGGAAAGGGAGTCCGTGTATTCCATCTTTCCGGCCAGGCCGAAGACGTTGCGGGTGGTGTCCATGATTTCCACGTTCCCCAGCATGACCACGTCTTTTGTGAAGCGGGAATAGTAGAGGGAGTCGCACCAGACTTCCTGGTCCTCGGTGAGGGCGTGTACCTTGCGGCGGAAGAAGAACAGCTCGCGGGGGCGGTCGTACCAGCCGTCGTTGGCGCTCAGCATCTCCTTGCCCTGCCACATGTCCGTTCCGTAGCCGAAGTAGGCGGTGGACAGGTCGGAGCGGTATTCCAGGCGGGAGGTCTTGATGAAGGTGGTGTCCAGGTACATGTTCACCTGGTCGTTGAACACGAAGAGGCGGGCCTTGGAGTCGTAGGTGCCGTAAATGCTTTCGATAACCTGGCCGTCCTTGTCACGCATGGCGCCGCCGCCGGAGAAAATGGCCACGGAGTCCTTGGTGTTATAGTCCAGGTAACGGGTGCGGAGGGTGTTGTGGTCGGCGTCTTCCAGCTGCACCAGGTCTCCGCGGAACTTGGCCATGTTGTCGTCCACCACGTACTGCAGGGTGTTGGAAGAAAGCTGGGTGTTTTCCTGGATAATCTGCACATGGCCCGTGGCGTCGATGATGTTGGTCTGGACGTTCCAGAGAGCCGTGTCGCAGAGAAGATAGGTGTTGTTATGCAGGAATTTGGCAGGGCCCACCACCTTGCGGAAGCTCTGCCCGTCCTTCTCGATGAGCTGGGCGCTCCGGGAGCTCAGGAGATAGACTTTCTGATTGTCGCGGGCCTCCTGGGGACGGGGGCTATAAGCCAAAGCCGCCGCTGCGAAAGGCAGCAGCAGCACGGGGATGAACCATTTATGAGAGCCCCTCAGAATCACTGTTTGTGAGCGTTCCAGACGTCACGGGTGAATTCGCACTGGGAGAACAAGGGGTCTATCACAATGTAGGTTCCCTTGATTTTCTCTTCCAGGAACTTGTCTACGGCCTCCTGCTGTTTGATGGCGGTCACACTCTCCAGAATCTGGGTGTAGTCGTTCTCAAAGGTAGCGGTGTGGGCGGGCAGAATCTTGTCCACCTTCACAATCTTGTATACCAGGTTGCCCTGCCGGCCCTGGAGATAACCCTCGTTGTCGGCCGATTCCACGGGTTTGGAGATTTCCCCTTCCTTGAGGTCTTTGATGGCGGCATAATCGGCCGGCTTCAGCTGGTCTATCTCGAAATAGGCCGATCCGGTGGAAGGGTCTGCCATCTGGCCGCCGTTGGTGCGGGTGGCAGGGTCTTCGGAGAAGAAGCGGGCGGCCAGCGAGAACTCGATTTCACCGGCCTCAATCTGGGTTTTCAGGCTGTCCAGGGTGTGGAAGGCCTTTTCGCGGTCCTGGACGGTGTACTGCGGCTTAATCAGGATATGGCGGGCGTTGAACATGTCTCCCTTCTTCTCTATCACTTCGATGATGTGGAAGCCATCGGGCGTTTCCACAATCTGGGAGATGACACCGGGGCGGAGGGCCATGGCGGCGTCCGAGAAGGCCGGCCAGAAGATGGACTTGGAGGCCATGCCCAGCTCACCGCCGCGGCGGGCGCTGCCCGGGTCTTCGGAATAGATGCGGGCCAAGGTGGAGAACTTCTCTCCGTTCATGATGCGTTCCCGCAGGCTCAGGAGCTTTTCACGCACCAACACGGCAGCCGCCTCGCGGTCGGGGTAGATGCAGATCTGGCTCAGCTGATACTTCACAGGTACCATAGGAAGGTCCTGAGGGTCCGTTTTCTTGATGTACTCCTGTACGTCGAAGGGCGTCACCTCGGAGATTTTGCTGGCCACGTTGAAGCGTTCCTGCTCCGTGAGGCTCTGCTCTTCCAGGGCCTTGCGCCACTCCTGACGAAGCTTGAAGAGGGGCTTGCCGAAGTATTTCTCCATCTCCTCGTCTCCGCCCAGCTGGGTGCGGAACCAGTCTATGCGCTGGGACAGGTTGCTTTCCACCATGTCGGACCCTACGGTAAGGGAGTCTATGCGGGCCTGCATAAGGAAAACCTTGCTTTCCATCATCTGCTGCAGGATTTCGCAGCGGAGGTCTTTGTCGCTGGAAGAGCCGCCGGCCCTCCGCTGCTGCACTTCCGATTCAATGTCTGACAAGAGGATGGTTTCTCCACCCACGATGGCCACCGTCTTGTCTGCCACGCCCCTGTACTTCTGGGCGTTCAGGGGGAGGCAGGCAGCAAGGAGCCCGGCCGCCACCACTACAAAGCTATTTTTCATTTTCATAAATCACAAACTTGTTGTTGCGCAAGGCATCTTCCATGAGGCTTTTCTCCAAACTCTCCTCCAAGTCATGCTTGCGGGCGCTCAAAAGAATCTCCCGGATTCTTTCCTGGCAGTATTCCAGCGGGGCTGTCTTGCCTTCGGGAACCACCTCCGCCACAAAAATCACATGTTTGTTGCCGGCCTCATCCTCCGTTTCCACGAAGGGTTTCCTGGCCGACAAGCCCTTCACCCCCTGCACCAGCGTCCGGTACTCCACCCCGGCGTCGCGGGCCAAGGAGAGGGCATCGGCCCAGGTGTCGGCCTGGTCTACGTATTTGAGGGCCACGGAGGAAGCCAGGGAATCCACTTCCATCACCTCCATGTCGTCGTCGGAGGAGATTTTCTCCTTGATGACTTTGAGGATGCGGGCATCGGCCGGGATAATCAGATAGCGGGCCTTGAGCACCGGACGCTCCAGACGGAAGCGCTCCGGGTTGTCCTGGTAGTAGCGGTCAATCTCTTCTGCCGTTACCAGGGTGTCCAAGCGCTGGCGGATGTAGAGCTGCTCATAACGGTATTTGATGAGGTTCTTCCGGTATTCTTCCAGCTCCGCGCTCACGTCTTTCTCCTGCTCGGAGAGCTGCTCTTCGGCCATGTCCATCAGGAGGATATCCTGAGCCCAGGACTGGATGTACTGGCGGGCCAGGGCACAGCTGTCTTCCGAACTTACGCCGGCGGGGATATAGCTTTCCAGCTGGCTGCGGTGAAGGCGCTGGTTGCCCACCTTGGCCACCACTTCCCCTCCGAAGAGCTCACTGGTGGTTTCCTGCAGCCGGCTCACGGCCTTGCAGGACGCCAGGCTCAGCAGAATCAGAACTCCTATGTATGTTTTCCCTTTCATCTATCTTGCAAAGATACTAATTTTTTGAGCATTTCCATCAGGACAGGGCGCACCTGCGAGGCGCCCACGAGGGCGTTGTTGGTAAGGATGGAGAAGGTGACCGCCGGCTTGCCGTCCGTGCCCAGGATATAGCCGGAATAGCAGAGGGTGCCTCCCAAGGAGCCGCTTTTCATGCGTACCCTTTCGCAGCCGGGGAAACGAATCATGGACAGGGTTCCCTCGCCGGGCTTGGGAAGGGAGGCGAGGAAAGCCGGGAAGGCCGGGCTCGCCTGCATGGCCTCCAGGAAGGAGACCATCCACTCCGCCGTCACATAATTGGAGCGGGAGAGCCCGCTGCCATCGGCAAATTCTACCTGGTCCAGTTTGAGCCCCAGGTCCCTCAGGACCTCGCTTTCCGCCACCAAGCAGCTGTCGTACACGGCTATGCCGCTGGCCTTTTCTCCCATGGCGCGGAGCATGCTTTCCGCGTAGAAATTGTCGCTTCTCTCGTTGGTGATGCGGGCGATATCGGCCAGGGTGGGACTCTCCGTAAAGCCTATCTCCCGGGGCTTGCCGGCCTTTTCCAATTCCACGAAGTCCGAGCCCTGGATGTATCCGGCCCGGCTCACATGGGCATAGCCGCCGGTGACTTCCCAACCGGTGTCCTTGAGGTTTTTCCAGAAGTAATAGGCGCAGGTGAGGTCTCCGTATTTGTTGGAGGTGTTTTCCGTCTTGGGCTTTCGGTCTATGGCAAAAGTGCCGCGCATCTGGGCATAGGGGGCCAGGTCTGTGGTAAAGAGGTACAGGCTGTTGCCGCTGCCCTTGGGCCCGGTGATGCCGAAGTTGCTCACTTGCAGCCAGGGGGTTTCGGGATAAGTCTGGGTAAGGCCGATGGGTTTCCCCACCTCCGTGGCCCGCACGTCCATGTCTATGGTGTTTTCGTAGAAGCAGAGGGCGTTGCCGCCGGTGCCGTAGTAGGTGCCGGTGTCTTCATAATCCCAGGAGGTGTGCTCCAGGTGGCCTTCGTAGGCGCTTCCGTCTCCGATGATGCGACCGTGGATGCGCTCGATGCCGTTGCTCCTGAGGATGGTTTTCCACTTCCAGAAAAGGGCGTCCGGCTTCAGGGCAATGGAGTCCTGCGTGCCCGTGGTGGGGTCTCCCCCGCCGATGATGTAAAGGTCTCCCTTCAGGGTGCCGTCCTCAACGGTGCCGGTGTAGCCCAGGCCGGTTCTGAAGCGGTAGGACGGACCGAAGGCATGCAGCGCCACGCCGGTGGTGACCAGTTTGCGGTTGGAGGCCGGCATCAGGCGTATGCCCGGGTTGTGGCTGGCCAGCACATGGCCGGCGGCGTCCTGGGCGTAAACGGCCCAGGAAGAGCCTTTGAGGGGCTCCCTTGCGGCGGCTTCATTCACGTATTGCTGGGCAGCATTTTGTGCCAGGGCGGCGCTCACGCCGAGGGCCAGGCCCAGAAAGATGCTTACGGTCTTTTTCATATTGCAAAAGTACAGCTTTTTCCGCATAAATAATGCCAGACTAAGAGTCTGTTTTGAAATGATTGATATTATTATTTTTGTGGAAATTTCCGAGGAAAATTTACCCCAAAGAGACATAAAGAATTTATTGATTTCTTTCAAAACAGACTCTGAGGGCATTCAGGGTGGAAATCATCTGCCCGTAATCCGAGGGGACTTTCCAGTATGTTTCCGGGAGGGTGACCGGCACGGCGCTGAAGGTGTCTTCCACCATGCCGGGCTTGGTGCACCAGAGGTAGTCCAGGCGGGGTTCCAGCAGTTGCGGGCGCTCACCCAGGCGAATCACGAACCGTAGCGTGAGGGCGGCCTCCAGGCGGGCCGGGAGGTCGTTCTGGTTGGAAAGGGCGTTCCCCAGGGAGTAGAAAACCGGCACGCCGCCTATTCGCTGCACGTCCTGCACCACGTGCGGATGGGCGCCCACGATGGCGTCTGCCCCCTGTGCGATGAGCCAGCGGGCCATCTCTTCCTGGCGGGCGCTATGTTTTAGGGCATATTCTACGCCCCAGTGCGGGAACACCAGAATAACGTCGGCCTTGCTTCGGGCACGCTCCATCACGGGTTTCAGGGCCAGGGTGTCCATGCGCTGCACTTTGGGCCAGGCCTTGGAAGAGCCCAGATTGGTGCCGTAGGTGAAATTCACGATGGCCACGCGGATGCCCTTCAGAGACAGGATGAGCGGGTTCAGGAGTGTGTCTTTCCCGGGCGTGTCCGCCATCCCCGTGTAGCGGATGTTCTGCGCTTCCAGTTCCCGGATGGTCCTTTCCACGCCGACGCTTCCCTTGTCCAGGATATGGTTGTTGGCGCTTAGCAGCACGTCGAAACCCACCCATGAGAGGTAGGCGGCATAAGCGTCCGGTCCGGAGAAGTGGGGGTAACCGGACCAGGGCTTCCCGGCCAGGGGAAATTCCATGTTGCCAATGGCTATATCGGCCCCTTGGATATCCTTCTCAATGTGCTTGAAGAAGCCCTCGTAGCCGTTTTTGGCAGCGTCCCGGATTACGGCGCCGTGGCTCATGATGTCCCCCACCGCGTAGAGGGTGAGGGTGTCCGTAGGCGGCTGCGCCCGCCAGAACGCCGGCGGAAATTGCAGTCCCCCGGACTCCTCCGGAAGGCGCCGCTGGCCGAAACCTGTCAGTGGCAGCAGCGTCAGAAGCAGTATGAGCACCTTGCGCATACCACAAAGATAGCATTTTTCTGCAACTTCCCCGGGGCGGATGTGTGAGGTGTCCCGAAAACATGGACACCTCTACCAAAATCGGCCTTTTTTGCGGGAGGTGTCCCAAAATTCGGGACACCTCACACGGTACGTCAGGGGAAAAGACGGCGATACACCTCGGCTATTTTCTCCAGAGGGAGCGGATAGGCGCGGGAAGTGGAAGGCATGCGCCAAAAACGGAGCGTCCGCGGGCCGATGCGCACCTCAACGTATTCTCCAAGCGGGGGCACTTCGCACTGAAAGGTCTCCGAGAGCACCTCGGTGGCCTTTTGGCCCGTTGTGACCACCGTGCCGCAAAGTGGCAGATGCGCCAGCAGTCCCGGCACATCCGTGGGCGTAACCACCTCCAGGAACGCATCCGAAGCATTGTTTTTCAGGCGACGAACCTCACCGGCCGTGTCGTAGAAGGCCAGTCCCTGGGCAGAGCAGAAGGCGCGGATGGCCGCTTCGTCAAAGCGCTTTTCCCCGGGAACACAAAAATAATTTCGCTCTTCGAAATGAATGAGTCCCATGACCCGCCAGAAGTCATTTGCCCAATTGGGGTAGTAGAAATGCATACTCCAGCGGTGCGGCTGGGGCGGAAAACTGCCCAGAAACAGGATTTTTGCCCCGTTCGGCAAGAAGGGTTTGAAAGGATGTTTTTCTGTTAACATATTAGTGTTCAGGCAAATATGGTGAAATTTTTTAATGGCTCAAAAAATTGGAGAAAAGTGTGCAGAAAATTATATTTGTGTGCATGAGAAAAGTGTATCTGCTCACCACGGCCCATCTGGAGGACCGTCTCTGGTTCCGGGAAGAGGAAGACTTCCGGGTGGGAATGAATTACGTGGCTATTGAATCGGCCTGCCGGAAAGAGGTGGGCGTACTGGCTTTTGTTCTCATGTCCAACCACTTGCACTTTGTGCTTAGAGGCTACCCGGAAGATGTTTTGCTGTTTGTCCATCAGGTCAAGCGCCGCTACTCGCAGTATTTCCGGAAGAAGTATGGCGCCAAGGAATTCCTCCGCGGAAACGAGGTGGATATCCGGGAGGTCCCGTACGAGGACGAGGCGGTGGAAAGGGCGGTGGCGTATGTCCAGATGAATCCGGTGGCGGCCAACATCTGCTCCCACCCCAGCCAGTATCCCTGGGGAAGCGGAAACTGCTTCTTCTGCGTATCCCCGCCCGGCGGCCGGCTTGTTCGTGAATTCTCCGTGCGCTCTTTGGAACGCATGATGCACAGTTTCCGTCCCATTCTTCCCCCAAAGTGGAAGTTGAGTCCGGAGGGTTATATCCTTCCTTCCTCCTATCTGGATATCGAGGATGTAGAAACCATCTTCCGCACACCCAAACGGATGAATTTCTTCCTGTCCAATTCCTCCAAGGCACGCAAAAGGATGGAAAGTGTCGACGCTGCCCTCCCGGCTTTCCGCGACCAAACCATCCTGACGGCCCTCCCGGAACTTTGCCGCAGCATCTTCGGAAAAGAAACGTTTAACGCCCTCCAGGCCGATGAGCAGGTGGAACTGGCCCGCCAGCTCCGACTCCGCTTCAGCGCCGACGCCAACCAGATTGCCCGTGTCTGCGGTCTCACTTATGCCGATGCCGCCCGCCTCCTGGACCGGTTTTAAGTTTACTTCTCCAGGGCCGGGCGTGTGAGGTGTCCCAAAAACACGGACACCTCTACCAAAATCGGCCTTTTTTGCGGGAGGTGTCCCAAAATTCGGGACACATCACACACCTACCAGACCATATTCCAGGCAGCCTGCTGGGCACGGCGGCTGTGGGCGGCGTTCATCTTGCCAAAGTTCCACTTCACGCCCAGGAGGATGTATCGGCCCATAATGAGGCGATAACTGTCTTCCATGTAGTTGGCCGTAACTGTGTGGGTGAGGTTCCGGGTCTGGTTCAGGATGTCGTGCACCTTGAGGCTCAGGTTGAAGGCACCGATGTTTTTGGAGATTTCCGCATTCCACTGCCATTCGGGCTGGCCGTAACCGGCCTGGTAGCCTTTGTAGAAGACATAGGAGATGTCTGTGAGGAACTCGAACTCGTGCTTGGTAGTGTAGGAGCCGCGGGCGGTGAGGCGGGTGTCCAGCGTATTCATGTTGGCCCGGGAATCCAGCGAATAGCGGGCAATCCGGCCCTGGGTGCTGGCCCCTATGCTGAAGGAATAGTGGTCCGGATTGAATTTCACGCTGAAACTTACATAAGGGGAGAATACATTGGTTTTACTCTCCTCAAAGCCGCTTTCCCCGCTGTAGAAACGCTCCCCGGAGGTGCCCCAGAAATGGGCCATGAAGGCGGAGTAGTCAAAGCTGTCCTTATCAAGGCCGGCCAGGGTCTGGCGTGTCTGGTAGCTTATGGCGGAATTGAAGGAGGCAGTTCCGCCCAGGGTGAGGGACCAGAGCTTGTGGCTGTCCAGCGGCGTGGTGTAATTGGCCGTCAGATTGGCCGTCAGGCTGGGTTTCTTGGCATTCACCGGCACGCTGTACAGGATTCCGTCCGCATCGTACCACTGCGCACTGATGATGGGAGAGGACGAAACATAGCCATAGAAGTAGAGCATGAGCGTAGAGAAGCGCTCCCGGTCGTTCAAAGTCCAGTCTGCGTTGATGTAGGTTGTGGTATAGGGCTTTAAGTACACGTTACCCATACTCAGGCGCGAGGGATCCGTGATATTGAGCACCGGCTGCATCCGGGCCGATGAGGGCTGCTGTGCGGTGCCGGCCACATAAACGGAAAGATAGTGGTTCCCCTTGCCGTAGATAAAGCGGAATTGGGGCATCACATGCCAGAGCCACTCGTCCTTGCCGGTGGTGTTTTCAATGCCGAAACTCTTGGAGAAGGTCTCGTTCAGGGTGCCCAGCACGTTGACCCCAAGGGTGATGTAGCTCCTTTGAGCAAACTGATACTGCGCCGTAAGGCCGTACGACTGTTCCAGATAATTGTTCCGGCTGACAGAACTGTAATAGTCGTTTTTCCCGGCGGCGTCAAAGGCGTCGCGAATGCTGCTGCGGCCCGACCAACGCAGCCCGGCCCGCAGCCCCAGCGTCCATTTCTCTCCCAAAGGCTCCGTATAGCTGAGGCCCCCTCTTGCACCGCCGTTCCGTCCGTTTGCGTCATAGTGCATGGAGCGGATGCCGGTCCCCGTGCTCAGGGTGAGCAGGGAGGTCTCGTCACTCTTCCCATTGCTGTCCCCATAGCTTCCGGACAAATCCAGGGTCAGTGACCGCTTGGCTTTTCCGCCTATTTCCCTGAAGGTAACGTCACCGTCCAGATAAGCACTCCTACTGGCCGACAGACTGTTGTTCGCATTCTCTGTGCTGTTGAGGAAATTCCCCGCCTGAAGGGTCTGAGAGCTGCCATTGCTGTATGAGTCCGTTTTGGAATAGCGGAAGTCCGGGCGCAGGTGGAACCACACTTTACCCTTCTCTTTCTTGAACTCCATATTGGCCGACACGGAGTTGTTGTAGGACCGTCCCGTATTCAGGGAAGATGCGTTCAGGTTGCCGCTGTCCTGGAAGGTGGTGCGCTCCGTTTTGTTTCCGGAGCGGGTGTCCGTGTACTTGTAATTGGCACTTACCGCCGTTTCCACGTCCTTGATGCGGGAGGTGTTGGCGTTCACGCCCAGCTGGGCGGCTGTGGAAAGCCCCTGATTCAGGGAACTCCGCTCCCCATCCCCGTCAATCATGATGAAAACGGCGTTGGAGTCATTGATATTCTGCGCATTGCCTATCACCGTCACCTGGTCCTTCTCTCTATAGGCCGATACCAGCGCATTCCCGCTCCAGAGGAAGCCGCGGCCGTCACGGAGGTCCTTGTCATCGGCCTTGGGCGTGAGGGTGGAGCCACCTTTGACGCCGGCATTGCCGAACCAGCCCTTCTCGTATTCCTTCTTCAGGGCCACGTCCAGGACTTTCTCGCGGGAGCCGTCCTGCAGGCCGGAAGCCCGCGTGGCCTCCGAGTCGCGGTCTATCACGCGGATCTTGTCCACCACGGCCGCCGGCAGGTTGTTCAGGGCCGTGCTCTGGTCGTTGAAGAAGAAGGTGCGCCCGCCGATGGTGAGCTTGTCTATCTCCTCGCCGTTGAACTTCACCTTGCCGTCTTCCGTGATTTCCATACCGGGCATACGCTGCAGCAGGTCTTTGAGCATGGCGTTGGCGCCCACCCGGAAGGAGGAAGCGTTGAACTCCACGGTATCCTTCTTTACCACGATGGGATTGCCCACGTCGGAGACCACGGCCGCTTCCAGGTAGTGCTCGTCCACTTGCAAGCGGATAGTGCCCATGTCCACTCTCCGCTCCCGGAAGTATTTTTCCTTGATGAAGGGCTTGTAGCCCATCATTTCCACATGGAAGACATAACTGCCGTAAGGGACCTCGTCCAGCTTGGCCTCGCCCTTGGCGTCCGAAAGCGTAAAGTTGGTTATGTTGGTGTCCTTGGACGGAATCACATACACGGAGGCAAAGCCCACGGGCTCGTTGGTGAGGGAGTCCAGCACGGTGGCCTTAATCTCGCTCATGCGCCCTGTCATTAAGTTGTCGTTGATGATGAACACCTGTCCCCGGGCCGACAGCCCTAGCAGCAGGCAGAGTGCAAACAACAGTATCTTCTTCATATCGCGGAGGTTTGCTACAAATACTATTCCTTCCTCGCGCCCTTTTGGGCAGTGATTGTGATGACGGATACATCCTCTCCGTATTTCAGCTGTTGCTCAGCGCGGTCGCCGGCACCTTGGGCCTTATCCGAGCCATCTCTGTTTCTTGCGTGAATCGTGAAAAGTTAAGCCGAAATCCGAAAAACGTGTGAGGTGTCCCGAATTTTGGGACACCTCCCGCAAAAAAGGCCGATTTTGGTAGACGTGTCCGTGTTTTTGGGACACCTCACACGCTACGCCCTGGAGGAAGTTGCAGAAAATTGTTATCTCTGCGGTATGCGCAAGGTGCTCATACTGCTACGCTGCGGATGCCGACGCGGTTCAAATATCGGGACAATAGCCGCCGATTCTCGCCCGGCAAAAATCCATGAATGCCGGATTGTAATTGGGATGAAGATAGAAAGAACGGACCATGTCCAGGGCTGCGTAGGGAAGGAGCTCCCTGTTGAGGGCTTCCACATCGGCCTTGCCTGTATAGGAACGGGCAAAAGCCTCCCAGAAAGCTTTCATCTGCTCCGGAGTCAGGTGCGTAAGGTCCTGAACCCGGGGTATCACGCTGTCATCCACCATCATTTTGTAAAGGTGAGCCAGGTCCATCATGTGGCAGCCCTGTGACAGCCAGCCCAAATCTATCCAATAGGGCTTCCCCCGGGCCAGGATAATGTTGCCGGGCTGCATGTCTCCGTGAAGGCAGGTCCCGCTGTCCGGCATAGCGGAAACAAAGGATTGAAACCATTCCCGTTGCCCCTCGGACACGATGGGGGAACTGTCCAGGGCGCTTAAAAGAAGCGACTTGACGGAAGGAACATAAGGGCCGATGGAAATGGGGCGCTTATGCAGGTCCTTGGCATAGCCGGCCATCTGTGCGGCATATTCCGGAATGCGCTCCGGCTGGTCGGCACACAGGCGCGAAAAAGACTTCTTGCCCGCAATTCTCTCCGAAAGGTAGCCGTGGTCCTTCCCGTCGCGTACGATTTCATAAACCACCGGTGTGGGCAGACCGGCTTCCAGGGCCACCCGTGAGGCATAGAACTCCTGTTCTATCTTGGCGGCCGACCCCATCTCCGTGCGGACAATCTTCAAAAGTTTCCCGGGATGTTTTTCCGAGACATAGGCCTGTCCGTTATAGCCTTCACCCACCGGCTCCCACTCAGAAATCTTTATTTGCGGATACTCTTTCATCGCGGTACAAATATCGGAAAAAACACGGAACGCGGCCGGGTGCTTACTTCTGGTGAATCTTGTGAATGCGGCCGCCGGGGAGAACGGTACGCAGCGCACCCATCGTGATGTTCTGGATAAGGTAGGACGGGTAAGGCAGCATGGGGTCCCGCTTGAATTCAACGGCCACCCGTTTGGGCTCCCTTCCATTGCTGAGCGGATTGGCCTTGGGCAGGACCAGATTGGCCATGAAGGTGAGTGCGCCGCTGTTTTTGGCAACGAGCCGGTAGGGAGCGTATTCGTCCTTCCAGGCCTTCACCGCCAGGTTTTCGTACACCATGCAGAAGTCTTCCTTCATCGTGTATTTGTTTCCCGTGAAGTTGCAGTCTATCTTGTGGATTTTGGCCTGGGCCGTTGCACCGAACAGCGGACGCAGGAAGCCGTCCAGATGGGAGGCGTCCAGATTGTAGATATGCATGACCCCGTGGGTGCTTTCCGCCTTGTCGTTGCGGACATACAGATTCATGTCCATCCGGCTGTGCCCCTTCCGTCCGGAACTCAGGCGCAGTTCCATCACGTTGTCCTTCGCATTGCTCACGGATTTCACCGCCAAAGAGACGTTCTTCATGGGGAAGGCGCCCCGGTTCTTATGCGTAACCTCCCAAAGGAAGGTGAAGTCATGCAGCCGGGCGTCCAGCTTCCCTATTTTCAAGGGCCAGGGTACGGCATTCAAGCTCTCCTGGAACGTGTCGTAAGGCACGGCCGGGGCATAGCGATCGTCCTGCAGGATGACCGCCCGGGTGCCCCGAAGGCCGATACTGTCCACCGCCACCTGCCTGGAGCTAACCAGGCGGGGAATATTCAGCGGGCTCACATACAGGCTGTCCAGCTGCACATCGTACCACATGGCCGATACCTTCCCCAGCCGCACCGCCAGTTCCTCCTGCCCCACGCAGTTGTACAGGTGCATGGCCTGCGCCATCACGGGGCCCGCATCGGCCGTCTCCAAATGGCCCACGAGAATGCGCGACAGCGCCTGGGCATCCACATAATCGAGGCTGTCCAAAGCTATGCTATACAGGCTGTCATTGTAGGAAAATGCGCCCTCCGGCAGCGCCAGGCCCATCTCGCGTACGGAAAGGCCGATTCCCTGTGCAGATACCCGCGTGGAATCCTTCAGGCTGCGAAGCCCTACTGCGCCCTTCTCTATCCGTAGTTCCCCAAGCGAAACCCTTTTCAAGAAGGATTTTCGGGCCGATACCGTGTCTTTCTTCTCCGGAGCCTTGCCGCCCTGCAGGACCAGCCGGACATCGGGCTCGCGGATGAGCAGGCGTCCCGCATCGGCCTCTCCCTTCAGCAGGCGGAACCAGCGTATGCACTCCAGGCGGAGGGCCTTCACGTGTCCCTTCACATCCGGTGTCACGCCGGTGGAGTCCGTAAGCGCAAAATCCACATCCCGCAGCTCCACATTACCGCCTATCAGGGAAACACTTGCCTTTTTGAACTCTACCCGCGCACCGGGAAGGCCGGCCAGGGCAGAACGGAGTTTTTTCCCGGCGATGACATTCACCGCCACGCCACAAACGGCCACCACCGCAAAAACGATGGCAACACCCTTGAAGAACGACTTTTCAGACATAGCAAATACGACTAACCTGAATGCAAAGATACAAAAAAACCGCCGCTTTGAAAGCGGCGGAGGCCTGCAGACCAAGGTCTGTCACATCAGGAATCCGGTTCAAGGGAAAGGGTGACTTTCCGCACCACTTCACCCTATGTCTCTATTTTAATTTCAAACCGTCCTTGAAGGCCTCGCCCACTCTCTTGCCAAGCTGGTAATAGCCGTGGGTATAAGGGTCGAAGGCAATAGCATTCAGGCCTTCGATATCTACCTTTCCATCCTTGACAAGATTGGATTCTACCGATGTCTGAAGGACTTTGCCGATAACGCCAAGGCCGGTTTCGTCGCCCTGATATTCGATAAATTCACATTCAATGGCAATAGGGAGCTCATTAATGATCGGGGCATCGACCAAAGATGATTTGGTGGCAGTGAGCCCGCTTTTGGCAAACTTGTCCTTTTCTTTTCGGCCGGACACGACGCCAAACCAGTCGGCTTCCACGACATGGGCAGCATCGGCAATATGGATGACAAAGCCCTTGCGCCGCTTGATGTTTTCAACGGTTTTGTGCGTTTCGGTAAGATTGAGTGCCACGTGGTCTCTGTCCATCATGGTGCCCCACGCCGCATTCATCACATCAATGCTTCCATCTTCATTATAGGTGGAAATAAGTAAAACGGGCATCGGGAAAATGGCCTCGGTGGTTTTAATTGGTTGTTTCATAGTTATTCTGTGTTTATAGATTTTCCAAAGCTTTGATACACCAGGAGAAGGCCGATGCCAGGCGCTTGTCACCATCCTGGAAATGGCCTCCCGGGTTCCAGACCAGCGTGCAGTTTTCTCTCCCAAGCTGGGTCTGCAGCAGTTCGTACTCCCCTCTTACGCTGTCGCCGACACGGGCAATCAAGCGGTTTTTCACATGCTCCTCCTGGTCTCCCAGGCTCAGGTACACCTTCCCGGCCTTCACCGGCCAGTCTTTGGCATAGTCCAGCCAGTCTTTAATCCAAAGGGAAGGAGAAGCTGCTGCGACAGCAGAGAAACGGTCTGTCTGCATGGATGACCAAAGGGCGAAAAGGCCACCTAAAGAGTAGCCGCCCAGAATGACGGGAAGCTTGCCATAATCGGCCTCCAGCGCGGGCAGAAGCGACTCCGTCACATAACCAAGCGTTTCTCCTGTCTTGGTTCCCACTTCCGCTTTCCGGTCGATGGCATCATCGTGCCAAGGCGTAAGGTCCAGATTCCAGTCGAAAACCTGAAATGCCGCCAGAACGAAAGGAACCCCGCAGCTCTCGGCAATCAACTCCGTCGTACGGTCGAAGATGCCGCGCTCATGATTCCCAAGCGTCTGAATCAGAATATATTTTGGGTTAATAGCGTCTGACAGAAAGCACTCACGGCCGTTTATGATGGAAGTTTTGCGGTTCATAGCATACAAAGATATGCATTATTTTCCGAAAGCAAAGGGATTTCCTTCCAGCCACCCGGACGGCTTGAGTCTCACCGAGAAACAAGAATTTAGCGTCTAATCAAAATCAGCCACAGTTTTCTCCTTGTCCCAAACGATCTCCTGACCTATAGACTCGCTGCTGGTCTTCAGGTATTCTTCGATGGGAGATAATCCCACAGTGCTTCTCAAGC
>Ga0310691_10002960_pt1 | contig 21253 bp, 12 predicted proteins | sample 176DNAGHGlowgp2_FD_203887 | JGI IMG/M metagenome (GOLD analysis project Ga0310691, IMG submission 203887) | Sheep rumen microbial communities from Palmerston North, Manawatu-Wanganui, New Zealand - 1766 DNA GHGlow gp2 (v2) (version 2) | ecosystem: Host-associated > Mammals > Digestive system >...
GACAAAAGTCGTGTAAAATCTTGATTTTTTTTGAGGTTTTCAAGGTGCAGTACTGCTACTTTGGGCAGCATTCTTTACGCTGTCGCAATATCAGGGTAAGAGTGACCTTTTGACCCTAACATCATATTATCATAGTGAATTATCACTATAAGGAGGAACACTATTATGACAATAGACATTACACATGCATGTTCGTTTACAGGTCACAGGCCGGAGAGGCTTGCCATTTCGGAGGAAAAAGCCATCAGCTGGCTTAAGGAGCAGATCGAGATCGCAGTCGCAGAAGGTTATACGGATTTTTTATCGGGAATGCAAAGAGGAGTGGACATTTGGGCGGCGGAAGTTGTTTTGGAGCTGAAAAAGAGCGGAAAGCCCGTGAGACTTATCGCGGTATCTCCGTTTAAGGGTGTTGAAAAAAGCTGGGATAAGAGCTGGATCGACAGGTTTTACAACATATGGAATAACGCAGATGATAAAGTGATCGTCAGCTTTAAGCCCGGCAGGGCAGCATTTTTCGAAAGAAATCATTATCTTGTCGATCACGCTTCAAAACTGATAGGTGTTTACACCGGCGCCCCGGGCGGAACAAAGGAGACCATCGAGTATGCAAAGAAGAAGGGGCTTGAAGTCGTCGTAATTGATAAAAAGCTGATCCGGTAACCTATTTTTATATGGCGCGGGGGATGGATGTGTGGTAAAATGAATACATCCATCGACAGGGGAGGTACACCATGAAAGAACAGATATATCTTGCGCCGGGGGCGAACGGCGCCGAGCTTATGAAAAGTCTTGCTATGCATGGTATAAACAGCTTCAATGTGCGAATAGTTGGGGCAGGAGAGCTGGCAAGGCTTGCACTAATGCGATGCGGAATATCCATAACAGAAGGCTTTGTAAGCATACGTGAAGAGACGGCGCTTGTGGCAAAGGCGACCGAGGGCGTTTCTTATTTTGGAAAGACCACATATTCCGACATAAAAGATATTGCAGGCGCTATCAGGCAGATGAGAAGTCTTGTTGCGGGTGATGATGAGGCAGAACAGCTTGCAAATACCCTTTCACAGGGGATTTTTAAAGAAAAGAATACAGCGCTGATATCGGTTTATAAAAACTATATCAGTTTGCTTTCCGATGGTAAGCTGCTTGACACAGTCTCGCTTATCAGAAAGGCTATTAAAGAGTGCGGCAAATTAGATTCGGGTTTCCACATCCTCAAGGAATATCCGCTTGATCCTCTTCAAAAAGCCCTGATACAAAAACTGTCAGGAGGAAATGTTAAAGAAGACAGTATCCGGGATCTTTTTGGCATAAAAGAAGAACATATCAAGCTGCAGAGCATTAAGAATTGCTACGGCGCAGCCAACGAAGTCGAGACAATTATTACAGATATCTATAAAAACCATGACCTTGATAAATGCACGGTTGCTGTGACCGATCCGGCCACATATGGGCAGCTGTTCTTTGACTATGCCCTTTTATACGATTTGCCAATAACTTTCGGTTGCGGCATTCCTATCGTTAACTCAAATCCTGCCAAGTTGCTCATTCTTTATTACAGGTGGATGACGGGAGGCTTTTTCGGCACCGATTCCATAAATGCAATGCTCGGAAGTGAGGCGTTTGACAAGGATAAGCTTAAAGAAATCTATCCAAAGGTGCCTGAGGATTTTAAGTGGCATAAGTATTACGATATGCTTGGCAATCTCAGGTTGACCAATGACCCGGAGAAAAACAAAAAGAGAGTAGCGAATCTAAAGAAGGCGGTAAAAGCAGAAGAGGAGCAGGCCTTTGATGAAGAGTCAAAAAATATCGCGCTAATCAAAAAAAGCTGTATTCCGCTGATAGAGGTCATGGCCGTTGAACTGTCCTTGCCTGTAGAGGAGTTTATCCATAAATACGCTAGGCTCAGAAAGGGTACTGCAGCAAATGCGCAGAAGCTTTTGATGATGCTTGATGCTGCTGCGTCAGAAGCTATCTACGAGGAACTTAAGGTTATCCGTGCCGCCGGTCTGGAGCAGGATACTGATGACATTATACTGAATGTATTAAAGCTCGCGGTGGCAGAGGGAAGGAGTGAAGCAGGGAAGCTTTACGTTACAGGAATCACAGGCGCAATGTCATCCGGCAGAGAAAAACTTTTTATTGCGGGGCTCTCTGCTACGAAATTCCCCGGTGCACCTAAGGAAAACTATCTGCTTTTGGATGCGGATATAAAACTCTTCGGAAAAGATGCAGAGTATATGACATCCCATGGAAGGATAGGGCTTAACAGGAAAAGGCTGTCAGAACTTGTAAAGATGGCTTCCGGGCTTAATTCGGATGTATTCCTTTGCTATCCGGGGCTGAATGTATCCGAGCTAAAGAAGAATAATGCCTCATCCATGATATACGATCTTTTCCGCGAGGCCAACGGGGGAAGCGCGTCATCTAAGGACCTCGAGACATTTACCCAGAAAATATCATATTTTGCGCCGGCGATCTCCGCTACAAGGAAGATAGGCGAGGCCTATAATGATGGGTATACAGTAAAGGGGCAACCGGTCGGCGGAAAAGCGAAAGCTAAGGAAGTAAAATACACACTTGATAAGGCATATTCGCCATCAGCTTTTGACAGCTTCTTTAACTGTCCCAGAGCATTCCTTCTTGGGTATATACTGGGTATTCCGCAGCCTGATACGGATGATCCTTTTGAGATCATAGCAGCAAATGAGAGCGGAACGTTAGCGCATACTCTTCTCAGAAAACTGGCAGGCACGAAGATGAGCCGTGAAGAATTCATACAGCTTGCAAGTGAGAACTTTGATATATTTTTGCTTGAAAATCCTCCGCTTGTAGAATTGAATGCGAAAAACAGCAGGAGAGATTTCCTCGAAATGATGGGGAACGCCTATGATATGAATCCGCCTTGCGAGGTTGTGCTCAGTGAGAAGGATATCAGCTGCAAGCATGAGACAGGAGTTAAACTGCACGGTTTTCCCGATCGCGTGGAGAAAAAAGATGACGGTTCACTTGTGATAGTTGATTTTAAGACCAAGAGACAAGTGGATCATATAGTTGATGATATCGAAACCTGTTTTCAGGTCATGGTATATGCATATCTGATGGAAAGTAATGGGTACAATGTATCCGGCGGTGAGTACCGGTATATCAGACTTGGCGAAGCTGTTACCTGCAAGTACGATGATGATATGAAACAGAAGATTTCCGATAAGCTGGAAGCTTTTAAGAAGAGTCTTACAGATGCAGTTTTTCCTGTGTCGGAAAATGCTCTTAATCGTGCAAAAAATGACTCCAGACCCGATCCATGCAAGTATTGCAGTTATGGCGGGGTCTGCGGAAAAACACAGCTTGCGGGAGGTGATGACTATGTGTGACATGACAAGCCTCGAGATGGATACTCTTTCAAGAAACAAGATAGTATCCGAGATAGATAAAAACTTTTTTGTGGAGGCCGGCGCAGGCTCCGGCAAGACGACTATGCTTGTAAACAGAATGGTTGCCATGGTGGAGTCCGGTATCCCCATAGAAAAGATATGTGCCATTACTTTTACTAAGGCTGCGGCAAATGAATTCTACGAAAGATTTCAGAAACTCCTTATCGAAAGGAGCAATCCGGTATATGGTTTCGAGGATAAAGGTCTGCCCGGGCAACTTAAGGCTCCTACGGATGCGACGAGAAAACTATGTGAGAAAGCACTTCAAAATATCGACCTATGCTTTATGGGAACGATAGATTCCTTCTGCAGCATGATATTGTCGGAACATCCTTCTGAGGCCGGAATACCATCCGATTCCAGAAATATTACTAATGAAGAGGCTGCGACGATTTACAAGCAACAGTTCGTTAAGATCTGCGCAGGTGATCACGGTGAAGATCTGAAAAAACAGGCTGATGCATTTAAAGAGTTTTACTACAATGCGCAGGAGGTGTTTGTCAGCGGAGTTTCTGTATTTATGAAAAACAGAAACGTGCATTTCAATTATAAGAAGCTTACATCTGTGGATATTGACACCGAATTTGCCGATAAGCGAAGTGCGCTTATAAAGGCGCTGGAGTATTTGGAGAAGAATAAAGGCCTGCTTTCCGAGACAAATGACGGTGCCAGAAATGCAAAGGAAAAAGTCGGAGATACGCTAAAGACTCTTAAAAGCATATGGAGTTCCAATATAGGTAATGTTATATATGCGCTGAAAAAAATAAGCAGCCTAAGAGTGCTTCAAAAAGGCATGGATGAACATGGACTTTTATTTGCAGATTTTTTCGACGAGGACGCTAGTGGAAGGGATAAATCACATCTTATAAATATCGGAGGTTCCGGAGGCCTTTTGGAACAGCTGAAGGAACAGAGATACTATATATCTGTATCGTTCATGGAAAAATGCGTACCGGTACTTGAGAAAGAATTGCGGGAAAAAGGATGTTTGACCTTTTTTGACTACTTGTATTACCTTCGCAACATGCTAAAAAAGGATGCGGAAGGTGAAGGGAAGCTGATAAGATATATTTACGATCGCCACAGTTATTTCCTGATAGATGAGTTTCAGGATACCAACCCCATGCAGGCAGAGATATTCTTTTATCTCTCGAGTGAGAATCCGGTGCCTGCATGGTATGAATGCGCCCCACGCCCAGGCTCGCTCTTTATTGTGGGAGATCCTAAACAGTCAATTTATCACTTCAGGGGTGCTGATGTCTCCTCGTTCCTAAAGATAAAAAAGTTGTTTGAGGAGCGTGGTGGGGAGCTACTTATGCTTTCCAGAAACTTCCGTTCCACAGATGCTCTGTGTGGCTTTTTTAATAGAGTGTTTAAAAATATGCTCCCTCATGAGACAGCTTACCAGAGCAAATTTGAGGAGATTCCGCTGCCGGGGAGAGGCCAGGATGAGTTTCAAGGTGTATTTAAATACTCAGCTTACACCGGAAAACTGATAGCGGAACATCCGAAAGAGACTGATCCGCTGCAGATAAAAAAGATCATCAAGACTTTGGTAGATAATGATGCTTATCTCATCTGCGGCAAAAAAGGGGAAGAACCCAGGCACATCCGCTACAGTGATATTATGGTCATTACATATGGCAAGAAAAAGCTGGCACCTATAATGCAGGTTCTGGGCGAGACAGGCATACCTACAAAGGTGGAGGGATCTGTGCCGTTTGGACAAAATGCGGCATTGATCGAAATATATAAGATATATTCGGCTGTGGCTGACCCGAATGACTGTATATCATTGTACGGTGCTCTTACAGGCGGGATAATAGGTCTTGACATAGAAGATATACAGTTATACAGAAAAGAAAATGGTGTTATTTCGCTGCATTTCGACCTTGAAAGCATCGATTTTAAGGAAGAGGCGGCTTGTAAGGTCGCAGCTGAGATAGAAAAGCTAAAGAAGCTGAGAAATGCCTCATACAAGCTTTCCCCGGCTGCGTTATTTGCCAAAATAATGGATGATAGCAGGGTATATCTTACTTCCGAGCTTAAGGACCCGGAGGTGGTTTATTATACTCTTGAATTGTTGAGAGAAGCTGAAAAATCAGGAGCTGTAGTCTCTCACATGGACGGTGTAGCATATATTGAACAGCTTTTAGGCGGAAACTCGGACAAGGAGAGGTGCTTAAGTTTAAGTGACAGCATAGACGCCGTTCATATGGCGAATCTCCACAAAGTCAAAGGCCTTGAGGCACCGATAGTCATATTGGCGGCTACTCAGGAATTCCAAAGTTCGTGTGATCTGAGAATAGTCCACAAAGATGATGGCTCGGAGGGATATTTGTTTTCGCTTTCTAAACCGGATGATAACGGCGTAAGCAATGGTTATTATTTTGAAACGAGTGAATATGCCAAAGAAAAGAATGAGGAATCGGCGGCCGGAGAAGCAGAACACATAAGGCTTATTTATGTGGCAGCTACAAGAGCGAGAAATGCCTTGATAGTTTGCGACAGTATTAAGGCTCAAGGCAGAGGTCAGTCCCATAGGTCAAAGTGGGAGGAACTTTTAGCTGAAGCATCCGATTTTAATTTCTCAGAAGAAGCAGATGATGATGGTAAAGAAGCCGGTGCCGAAAGGACCGCATTGGCAATAGATCTGTATGATGAGGCGGAAAAGACCTGTGTACTGAACGATCGCAGCCGTGAAAAGGCCTCGTATTCGGTTGGAGTTCCAAGTCATATAAAACTTGCATCTAAGCTTTCAGAAGAGCAGGAAGTAAATGTAATAACTGTGCCGGATGATATGATTGATACAGCGGAAGAGGGTACGCCTGAAAAAGACGATAAAGAAAACGGCGCTAAGGATAAGATAAAGTATCATCTTTTGCCGGCTCTTGTTGGCACCATGACTCACAGACTTATGGAGATGCTGGTGTCATCTAAAAACATGATCAATGACAAAGAAGCTATCAGGGAGGTAATTAACGAATATATAACACCTGCCACCGAAAAATACGAAAAACAACTTAGAACAATGCTTGAGAATGTCTCCCAAACCATCCGCGCAGGCGGGTACCCGCAGATAAACGGCGCGCCGCAGGATATACTTGGTACACTTCTTGCGGTAGATGAAGTTTACTGCGAGGTGCCTTTTAGCTACAAGGAGAATACCGAAGAAGGCCAAACAGTCTGGAACGGAATCATGGACGTTGTATATGCTTCCGGCGGCAAATGGCATATTGTAGATTACAAGACAAATGCCGACGGATCAGATCTTGATAATAATTATAAAGATCAGCTTGAAGCATATATAAAGGCCTTTAAAGCAACCACCGGTCAGGACGCAGACGCAAAAACGTATCACATTAATGTTTGATCCAAAACCATAATAATGTCAAAAGAGACCCCACCGCGGGTCTCTTTTTCATTGCTCATTGCCCCGAATTCAGGACATCTTTCCTGATACTATATATCTGCAAAGACTAGAACAGACAAAACATTTTCAAAGGAGGCTGCCATGAGATTTTACGAGCTTAAGTATGAAGTCACAGATAATAAGTGGAAGGAAATGATAAGGAAAGACAGAGATGCTGTGCAGGATTGGTGCTACAGAATAAAGGATATCACCGAAGAGTATAATGATGAGAGGAATGAAACGGAAAAGTACTATCTGTATGATTTTTCACCGAGTGATGTAAGCATCGCCTATGTGCTTGACGGAAATGACAATGACACAGAGGGCCTGAAAAAATACCTGGATGCTATAGGTCTGCAGGGGAAGGCATATGAGCCATGTGAGATAAAATTTGAAAGTTTCAGAAGATTTCTGCGCATAGGGGAAAGGCGTGATATTCTCGATGAAGATGATGAGCTGGTCAAAATAGGACTTGAAGATTTTAAATATGGGAGTCTGCGTTTTGAAGAGGGGTTAATTAATGAGGCTGATAGCAACGCCGTCTATAAAAAGGCGGAAGAATACCTTGTCAGCAGGGACCTTAAAGCCGAACTTGACAGAATATATGAAGGAAGCAGTTATGAAAGATTTATGGGTCATCCCGTACATTATCTTATCAGCACGGACAATAAAGAATTAAGACTTGAGACTTGCAAGCTTCTGATATCCGCGCTATTTGAAAAACAAAGAATTATAAGCAGAAGATATTCTTTGATCGAAATCTCTCTTTCGCCATGGGAAAGGTCAAGAAAAAATGATCTTCGAAGTATTTATAAAAACTGCACGGGCGGAACGGCGGTCATATTCTTCAACGGATCGGAAAACAACGAGGAAGACCGTGCCACAGGCGACAGGGAAGAAATAAGGAAGATAACTTCTGTCATCAAGGAGTATTCAAACCGTGTGCTTACCATATTATGCCTCCCAAAAGAGTGTAGCAAAACAAAAGAGAAATTCTATGATAATCTGGGAAATTGCAGCTTTATAGAGATAGATGAAAAACACGTGGACAAAAAGGCTGCCAGGGCATACCTGAAAAAGATGGCCGACAAAAACGGTATCAGGGCAGACAAAAAGCTTTATGCGGCGCTTGGCGGCAGCGACGCGTTCCTCACAGACGATCTTGTTGATATTTACAATGAATGGTATTCGAAAAACTTAAGGTCTTCAATCTTTTCTCAGTACAAAGAAATGATAACCATAAAGGAGGAGAAAAAGAAAGCTGCGCCCGAGGGGGATGCCTATGAAGAACTGACTCAGATGATCGGCCTTAATGAAGTGAAAAGGGTCACAGACAATGCGCTCAGCTTTTACAAAGCTCAAAAGATCTTTGCAGATAAGGGCATGAGGGCGGAGAGAACATCCATGCACATGGTCTTTACCGGCAATCCCGGAACTGCAAAGACTACTGTTGCAAGGTTGCTTTCCCGTATCTTCAGGGACAACGGCGTCCTTTCAAAAGGACATCTTGTTGAAGTCGGAAGGTCGGATCTTGTGGGCAGATATGTCGGCTGGACAGCAAAGATCGTAAAAGAAAAGTTTGTTCAGGCGAACGGCGGTATCCTTTTTGTCGACGAAGCCTACTCTCTTGTAGATGACCGCGACGGACTTTACGGAGATGAAGCCATCAACACCATAGTTCAGGAGATGGAAAACAATCGTGACAGCACCATTGTCATTTTCGCCGGTTACCCTGACAAGATGGAGGAGTTCTTAAACAAAAATCCCGGCCTTCGTTCCCGCATAGCTTTCCACATGCATTTTGATGATTACGATACGGAAGAACTTATAAAGATAAGCGAGCTGATGGCAGACAAACAAAGCCTTAAGCTGACAGATGATGCCAGAGAAAAACTTAAGGACATATTTGATCATGCCAGATGCACAAGGGATTTCGGAAACGGAAGATATGTCAGAAATATCCTCGAAAAAGCCAGGATGGCTCAGGCAAACCGTATCGTTAAAATGAATCTTGATGATATAGACAGGGATACAGTCAGGACCATATGTGCGCAGGATATAGAAGCACCGGAGATCTTTAATAACAGGGCGGTTCGTATAGGATTTGTGTGAACCGAAAGTATTTATCAAAAAAACTTGACTGATGAAATGATAAGTGATATTGTTTAGTTGTTTTATTATAACTGTTTATCCTGCAGGGAGCATTCATAAGGAGGTGTTTTATGAAAAGCAACAAAAAGTATTTGGGAATGTTAATCGCAGCGGGGATGATCCTGTCACTTGCTGCATGCGGTAAAGGAAATGACACAAAGCCGACCGAAACAAATCAGACAGCTGAACAAAAGTCTTCGCAGGCAACCGATAATACAAAGGGAAGCGACAGCGAAAAAGGAACAGACAAGTCCGGCGATCAGTTGATCGTGCCTGCAAAGCTTACAGCAAAGCTTAATCTCATTGAACTTGAGGACAGGGACCCGTCAATTCTGCGCGCCATAAAGATTTCGGGAAACTGCGTTGGAACAGCTGAAGGCTTCAATTCAAAGAAGGCATCTCTTGATGATGTCCGCTGCATTTTCGAACTTAATGAATGGGTGGAATTCTACCCGGACATAGATAAAGAGTACGGTTTAAGAGTATGGATACTTGAGCATCGTGACGATCATGAATACTACAAGACATGTAAGTTTACGGATTTGATGCCCGGTTTTGCAGGATACTGTGATCTGCATTACCCTGTTGACGCAGATAAGCCCGATGAATATAATTGGGGCTCAACTTATCTGAATCCGGACGAACATGAACCCGGTTATTACGATTTCGTATTTACTTATGACGGAAAAGCAATTGCGACTCTTGTTACGCGATTCTACTCAGATGATGGAAAGTTAGAGACATTGTCAGATACAGAGCTTGAAGCTCTTATGCATGAGTAAGGATTAAAAAAAGATAAAGAACCTGTATAAAGGTAGATAAAGAAAAGATCGCTGCGGGCGTTATGCCTGCGGCGATTTTTTCTTTATTTTTTCCGGGGGCACAAACGTTGCCCTAAAAATGGTACATGGGCAGTGATATATATAGGGTACAACAAACGAAGGAAAAAGATTGAGAGAGCTTCTTTCAAGCTTTCATAGCTACCGCGGCAGGCACGGCAGCTATGAGCACCATGCCTGCGACAAGGTGAGAAAAATGAGTACATTTGATAAGATAATCGGTTATGATTCGATCAAGGAAGAGCTTCTTATGATCGTTGATATGATCAGGAACCGCGACAGGTACAGCGCGCTTGGTGCTTCGCTGCCCAAGGGAGTTATCCTCTACGGAAAGCCGGGTCTCGGAAAGTCGATGCTTGCAAAAAGCTTTGTTGAAGAATGCGGACTTAAGCCCTATATTCTCCGCAGAAATACAGGAAGCAACAACTTTGTGGATGTTGTCACAAAGACGTTTGAGGAAGCAAAGGAAAATGCGCCTTCGGTAATACTGCTTGACGATATGGACAAGTACGCAAATGACGACAGCTTTTATTCGGATGCAGAGGAATATGTAGCCGTTCAGTCGGGAATAGATGAGGTCTATGACAGCGAGGTCTTTGTTATAGCCACGGTCAACAATATAGACAAGCTTCCCGAATCTCTGGTACGCCCCGGTCGTTTTGACAAAAAGATCGAGGTCTTAAGCCCCACAGATAAGGACGCCGAAGCGATAATAGAATACTATCTTTCGGACAAGAAGCTAGACCCTGCTGTAAACATGGAGGATCTTACAAGGATGATCAGCTACAGTTCCTGCGCCGAGCTCCAGACTCTTATAAATGAAGCAGCTATCTATGCCGCATACGATAAAAAGGATTCGATAGAGATGAGCGATATCGTGAGGTCAGTTCTCAGAATGCAGTACAAATCGCCTGACAACTATACAAGGACTTCGGATGAACAGATCAAAAAGACAGCTCTTCATGAAGCAGGTCACCTTGTGGTTGCCGAAGTTTTGCAGCCGGGTAGTGTGGGGATGGCATCCCTGCGCGCTGAAGGAAGAGATGACGTTGGTGGATTTGTCCACATGTACAAAGAGATCGCAAGAAGACCGCATGATGTGATGGTAGCTCTTGCCGGAAAAGCAGCCGTAGAACTTTACTATTCCGAAAGCTGTGCCGGCGGATGCCAGCAGGATCTAAAGCATGCCGTAAACGGAATAAGGAGCGGTCTTAACATGAGCGGAACACGCGGACTTGGTATGGTCGATGTTTCGATAAGAGGTTTGGAACCTTCGGAAAGCTACAATTCGAAAAATGAAGCCGTGACACAAGCAGAGCTTGAAAGCTATTTGTTTAAGACAAGAAACATAATACTTAAAAACCGTAGCTTCCTTGAAGCAACAGCAAAAGCTCTTTGTGAAAAGAAAACGCTTCTTTATTCGGATATCAAAAAGATAAAAGAAGAATCCACCGTATGCGAAATATCGGAATGCTTTGAGTATAACTAGTCTCTCCTTTTTGCAAAATATGGTCTTATAATCGTAATTCCCAAATGGTGGGGAAATGGAGGTGCCTATGCATGAAACATCCGAACCTAAAAAAATGCTCATACTCTACATCATGGATATTCTTTGGAAGTATTCCGATGCAGAGCACACACTCACTTATAATGACATAATAAGAATTCTCGACGAAAAATACAACATGATCGCCGAAAGAAAAGCGGTAAGAAGAAATCTGTTTAATCTAAAGGATTTTGGTTTTGATGTGGAATGGGATGAGACAGTAAGAAAACCGGTTGGAGTAAAGGATAAGGAACAGACCGAAAGTGTGGTGCATTCCAATTTCTACTTAAACAGGACTTTTGAAGATTGCGAGCTTATCTGCCTTCTTGATATGGTAGCCGGAAACAAGGATCTGCCGGTGAATATAAGACAGGAACTTGCGGGTAAGCTGCTCGAGCTTGGAAGCAACATGTTTGCGGGTGATCAGAGAAGGGTCAAGAGAAATATTATGCCTGCTGCCGAAAACAGACAAGTCCTTTTAAGCCTCGAAGTGACACACGAAGCCGTGCATAAAAACAGAAAAGTACGTTTTCAGCTTAGAAAAGTCAAGGTGGACCCCTTAAAGCTTGAGCTTGTTACAGAGACCACGGAAGTGACTGTAACGCCCCTTGGTACGGAGTATACCTGCGGAAATTATTATCTTTCTGCATTGAAGGACGGAAAACAGCGAAAATACAGACTGGACATGATCACAGATGTGAAGATTACAGATGAAAAAGGAGAGGAAGTATCGCCCTTTGCCGCGCCTGCCAAGGTATTAGCCGAGTTTGCATTTGACAGTTGCCTTTATGAAGAAATAAAAGAGCAAGCGGAAAAAATGCGCATGGTCGGAGCAGATGATGAGGGTAGGATAAAAGCAGTGGGTGTAGTAAGTACGGATGACTTTAAGAAATGGGTCATTTCCAAAGGCGATAAGGTTAATGTCACAGCGCCTGCACCCCTTGTAAACGACATAAAAGGATGCCTTGAAAAAGCACTTGCAAGGTATGCATGAAAATGGGACTTCCGTTTGATAGACGGAAAACAAACCCCAAAAAAATGCCATCCGGAAAGGTAGGAAGAAATGGTATATGCCATGTCGGATATCCATGGGTGTTATGAAAAATACATGACACTCATGGAAGGTCTGGAATTAAAAGATGATGACATGCTTTACATCCTTGGTGACATTGTAGACCGCGGCGATGGCGGGATACAGGTCATCATGGATGTTTTGAAAAGAAAGAACGTCTGCTGCCTCCGCGGCAATCACGAACATGACGCCCTTCTGTTTCTCGCGGAGTATGCTATGCCCGGTGGAAGCGGTGAAAGCGATTCCTTGTTTGCGGAATTTGAACCCTGGCTTACGGATGGGGGGATAAGCACATATAACGCCTTCCTTGCGCTTGACGACAGGGACAAAAGGCGCGTATTATATTTTTTGCGCCAAATGCCAATCCACAAGGAGATGACCGCAGGCGGAAAAGTATTCCACCTGTCTCACACTATAGCTTCAAAAAGCAGGATGATACATCCAGAAAAATGCAAGATGCATGACTACCTTTGGGGGGAACCGGATTATGAAGACATATATTTTAAAGATAAGATAATGGTCACAGGGCATACCCCCACCGCATTTATCGACGAAGCTTACAGAGGACGTATCTGGAAGGGCAATAATCATATCGCCCTTGATTGCGGCGCCGTATTCGGAAACCCCCTAGGCTGCATCTGCCTTGATACTATGGAAGAGATATATGCTGATGAGAAAAATATCATGAGAATCGGAATGAAAGACCGGTAATGTACCAAAAATGTCACATCATTTCAGCTATTATTTTAGACGTAAAACAAAACATGACCAACGGAGGACAAAGCGTATGAAAACAGTTAAGCCCGCGTTTACAGCAGAAGACAATTACGGTGAAATGAGCGCTGATGAAATGGTAGACCGTATGTTTGAGTTTGCCGCCGCAGACGGTAGCGTGTGCATTCCCGTTTGGAGCGATGAAACAGATGCTCCCTGCAAAGAAGACGAGTACAGGAGTATAAAGCTTAAGTGGACTTTGGGGGAAAAAGAAGCATTTAAAAGTGAGTTTGAAGACATGACCTCGAAGCTCTTTGCCGCTATGGATATGCTGCATTCATACGCCGGCAACGATGTTGCCGATGCCCTGCAAAAGCTTTGCACACTAAAGCTTTTGGGAGCCCCGGATATCGTCATAAATAACGCTGAAAAAAACCTTGCGCAGACAATGATTATAGAAAGGTTTTCGATTTGATAAATAAGATGATCCCTGACAGCCCGTCAGGGATCATTTTTGTTTTTTTTTATCTTATTTTATGTTATAGTATTTATGTAGGAAAAAATGAGAAGCGAAAGTGAGACTGGGGGACGGGGTCAGAGTCTCATTTTTGCTTCAAAAATGAGACTCTGACCCCGTCCCCCAGTCTCACTTTCGCCCCGCCACAGTCTTCAAAAAAGGGAAAAAATGTATAATAAAATCATATATTTATTCCTCGCATGCCTCCTTTGCGGCTGCGCGAGTCTTGGTTCGACTTTGCAGCCGGAAACCGCAGAAAGTACGGCGGTAAAAGCTGCGCAGGAGATGACAGAGGAAGATCCGCAGGTAATACAGATCACGGTAGAGAAAAGCGAGATGGCCGAAACCACTCTTGAGACCACAGCCGAAACAACGCCGGAACCCGCAACCGAAACCACAGCCGAAATACCCCCGGAAACTACCGAGGTTGCAGAAAGCTACGTAGAATACGACCCGGGCGTAATTTCGCCGGAAGAAAAAGAAATAATAAAAAAGCTTGTGGAAGATGATCTTAACACGCCGGATGTCCCGCCGGAAGATGACCCAAATGTTTGGGCGGATATAGAGGCTTTGCAGGCTGTAGCGCCGCAGCATGTGGAAATCTGGCTTAAGATACTTGATAAATGGGAAGAGTCCTTTCGCTTTGAGCGGGAGGGATGGGTGATAAGCGAAGACACCCTTATGGCAGACGGACTTTGTTTTGTTGTTCTTGGTTTTAAGCTGAATTCCGACGGAACGGTTGCACAGGAACTTGAAGGCAGGCTTAACAGGACACTTGAGCTGGCGCTTAATTACCCCAAGGCCTATATCATGTGCTGCGGAGGAAATACAAATGAGACGCGGTCCGAAGGCGCGGCCATGAAGGAATGGCTTTCGGCAAGGGGCGTCGACCCGAGGAGAATACTTATAGAAGAGCGTTCCGACAACACATCGGGAAATGCGCTTTATTCATACCACGTTATAAGAAATATACCGTCAATAAGGCATCTTGTGATAATCACAAGCTTTTATCATGTGCTGAGCGCAGTAGAGACCTTCCAGGAGCTCTGCGTACTTTCGGGAGATTATCTTGATGTTTCAGGGGGAGTTCCATGCGACTCGCTGCTTGTGAAAAACTATATGCCGTCAACACTTGCAAACTGGATGTATGACGTGTTTGCAAAGTTTTGGACACACGCTGTAAATTAGGGGGAGTATGCCTATGAGGCTTTTCTCGCAGATAAAAAAAGAGCCTGAAAGCATAAAGTGGGGGAGCGATATTCTCTCCGGCGTTGTAGTGGCGCTGGTTTCAATACCGATCTCGATGGGATATGCGCAGATAGCGGGACTGCCGGCAGTATACGGCCTTTACGGTTCGCTGCTTCCGATACTTGTTTTCGGATTTCTAACAACGTCCCGTCAGTTTGTCGTCGGCGTTGATGCAATGCCCGCCGCAATGGTGGGAGGTTTCCTTGCTGAGATGGGCATAGCAGCAGAATCGGACGATGCGCTGCATTTAGTGCCGGCGATAGCGATATGTGTTGCCCTGTGGTTTGGAGTATTTTATCTTTTTAAAGCAGGCAGGATCGTAAAATATATCTCAGCTCCCGTTATGGGAGGCTTTATTTCGGGCGTCGGGATGACCATCATCTTAATGCAGCTTCCTAAGCTTTTCGGCGGAGATCCGGGCACCGGCGAGGTGGCCGATCTCATGGGAAACATCTGGAGAGAGTTGGCAGACTTTCATCTGCTATCGTTTTCCCTCGGGCTTGGAACCGTGATCATAATACTTGCAGGCAAAAAATTAATCCCGCGTGTACCGATGACCGTTGTCATGCTGGTAATAGGTGCGCTTTTGGAGTATTTTATCGGTCTTGATAAATACGGTGTAAAGATAATGGCACCTGTTGAAGCAGGCCTTCCAAAGCCTGTATGGCCGGATCCTTTTGCAGGCGGCGTTTCCATTCAGGATCTTGTTGTGGATTCCTTCGGCATAGCAGGGGTCATAATGGCTCAGACACTTCTTGCATCCGGGAAATATGCCGCAAAGTACGGTCATCCGATCGATAACAACGCAGAGCTTTTGGCTTACGGCGCGATGAATCTCGCATCGGCAGGCGTGGGGTGCTGCCCCGTAAACGGCAGTGTTTCAAGGAGCGGGATCGCAGACAATACGGGCACAACATCACAGATAATGTCAATTACCGCATCCGCATGCATGCTCGCTATCCTTTTGTTTGCATCGCCTTTGATAAAATACCTTCCGGTGCCGGTTCTCTCAGGCATAGTGACCACGGCGCTTATAGGTATACTTGACATTAAGCTCGCTGTAAGAACATGGAAATGTGTGCGCCGCGAATTTGTCATCTTTATGATGGCATTTCTTGGAGTATTGTTTTTCGGAACGCTCTACGGCGTAATGATAGGCGTGATGCTTTCTTTCTGGGAAGTCGCAATACGAGGCGTTAAGCCGCCCACAGCCTTTATGGGCCGCATGAAGGATCATGGGAATTTCTATACGCTCGACAGACATCCATCAGCAAGACCTATTAAAAACACGGTCATATACCGCTTCGGAGGCAACCTCTTTTTTGCAAATATCGACATGTTCTGCAGAGAGATAGAAGAGTCTATACTGCCGGGCACAAAGATTGTAGTGGTGGACGGAAGAGGCATAGGAAGCATAGATATAACGGCCGCCGACAGGCTTGTGATCTTTAACAAAAAACTCAGGGAAAGAGGCATTAGGTTTTACCTTACGGAACACGACGGAAGCCTGAACGACCAGCTTCAAAAGCTTGGCGCGGGAAGCCTTCTTGAAGCCGGAGTCGTAAGGCGCACCATCACGCTTGCATTAAAGGATGCGGGCCTTGAAAAGCCCTACGATCTTGATGAAGATGAAGAACACAGGCAGAAGATGCTGATTCACGCAGGGGAGACGGCGGATCACCGAGAGGCAAGAGCCGAAAAAGAGTGGCTTTTCGGAAAGAACGAAAAAACAGACACACACAGGAGAAAACAATGAAGCTGAGTGAACTGCTTACATTTGACAACATAGTTATACAGGGACATGACAATCCGGATGCGGATGCCATTGCCGGCGCATACGGGCTTTACCTGTTTTTTAAGTCAAAGGGGAAAAAGGTCCGCATGATATATGGTGGCAGCAACCGCATAGAAAAGAAAAACCTCGTGCTGATGCTTGAAAAGCTTGATATTCCGATGGAGCATGTGACCGTTCTCGACGATATCCCGGATCTTCTTATAACAGAAGACTGCCGCTATGGCGAAAGAAATGTACAGCGTTTTGACGCAGGCGAGATCGCTGTCATAGACCACCATATGCCAAGCCCCAATGTCAGCCCCCATCTAAGTGAGATAAGGGAAAATTACGGGGCCTGTGCGACTATCGTATGGGATATGCTGAAAACGGAAGGCTTTAATGTCACGGAAAACGCTGCTCTTTCCACTGCGCTTTACTACGGCCTTTTTATGGACACGGGAAAGCTTCAGGAGATAAGGCATCCAAAGGATAAGGATATGCGCGATGAGCTTGAATTTGCCCTAAACCGCAGCATTTTGACGCTTCTTGAAAACAGCAATCTATCCCAGGAAGAGCTTTTTATAGCAGGCAAGGCGATGTCAAAGGTCGACTATGAAGACGGCTGCCGTTTTGCTATAGCCGAGGCAGATAAATGCGATCCCAATATCCTGGGAATAATAAGCGATGCCCTTATTGAAGTCGATTCTATCGGCTACTGCGTTGCGATGTGCGCGTTGGATGAAGGAATAAAGCTTTCGGTAAGAAGCTGCGAGAGGGAAACGCGCGCGGATGAGCTTGCCGCTTTTATAACTGCAGGCATCGGTTCGGGCGGCGGACATACAAGAAAATCCGGCGGATTTATGGTAAATGATCTTCTGGCAGAGGAATACCACAGGCTGTTCGGAAAGTCGCCCGATGACATGGCGGTGGCGGCACATGCGGTCCTTAAGGAGAGAATGAAAGTGTACTTTAAGGATCAGGACCATATTTATTCGGGTACGGACTCTGTTCCGGATCTGTCGGGCGAAAAGACGTATCAGAAAAAATGCCTGCCAATAGGCTATGTAAAGGCTACGGACCTGTACCCCGAAGGTACTTTGATATCCGTCAGGATGCTTGAAGGTGATGTTCCATTTACCATAAAAGCAGACACATATCTGATGATCGGAATAGAAGGCGAAGTGTATAAGAACGACGAAAAATACTTCCTTGAGCACAACACCCCCACTGACAGGCCCTATTTCTTTAAGGGCGAATACGCCCCGACCATAAGCGCAGCCGTAAGGGCCGAAAGCATAGAGGATGACAAAAGAAAGAATCTGATGGACTATGCAAAGATGTGTGTCCCAAAGAAAGGTTCTCAGGTCTATGCAAAAAAACTCACCAAAAGGACCAAGGTATTCGTGCCGTGGAGCGAAAACTATATGCTTGGAGTTCCGGGCGACTATCTGGCCGCACGAAAGGAAAATCCCAAAGATGTTTATATCATCAACCGGGATATAATGGGAAAGAGTTACGAAGAGATAGAAGGATAATACCTTGGTAAAAAGGAAAAGGTTATGGAAGAAAAGAGAAAATACTGTGCATTTATAAGCTACAGGCATAAGGATCTTGATAAGAGCATTGCAAAAAAGATCCATTCGATGATAGAAAGGTACACCCTTCCCTCAGAGCTTAGGGGGGAATGGGGCTCCAAAAAGCTTGGAAAAGTGTTCAGGGATGAGGAAGAGCTGCCGGTCTCGAGCAATCTTACAGACAGCATCACGGCAGCCCTTGACAACACCGATTATCTTATCGTTATCTGCACCCCCGACACCCCGGAATCGATCTGGGTAGAGCGTGAGATTAGTTATTTCCTGCAAAAGCACGACAGGAGCCATCTTATCGCCGTTTTGGCAAACGGAACGCCGGAAGAGGCTTTTCCAAAGCTTTTGACTAACGAATATGACGAAAACGGAAATATATCCGCAAGGTACGAGCCTTTGGCGGCAAACCTTACAGGCAACGATCACAGATTCAAAAAGAGCAGGATCAGAAAAGAGGCCGTGCGCATATACGCGGCCATAATGGGCTGCCATTTTGACTCGCTTTGGCAAAGGGAAAAAAGGCACGAGCTTAAATGCGCCCTTGCGCTTGCAGCTATAGTTGCGGCAGTTGCCGTGTGGTACGGAGTATCCATCGAGATAAAGAACCAAAGGATAGAGACCCAAAAGGCAGAGATTGAAAAGCAGTATGACGAGATAAGCAAACAGAATGAAAAGATAGCTGCCCAGAACGATGAGATCGCCGCCCAGAACAGGGAGATCAAGGAAAAATACGAGGATATTCAAAGCAAGAACAAAGATCTTGAAAGAAAAGAAGCAGAGGCCCTTATAAAAGAGGGCGAGCTTTTGCTTGACAAGGGTGATATAAAAGGCGCAAAGGAATGCGTTTTAAATGCCATGTCAAAAGAAGAAGGAAGGATAACATATGCCGACGAGGCGCAGTATATCCTCTCGCGCGCGCTTGCATCCTGTCACTATGACAATACCATGCGCACAACTGCCGTCGTTTTGCAGGAAGATGACATCGCCGATCTTAAACTGTCAGATGACGGAAAAGAGTTATACACGCTTGATGTAAGAGGCTATGTCCGCTGTTTTTCCACCGAAGACGGCAGCCTGAAATGGCGCGGGGATTCAAAGAGCCATACGGTGCACACATATATTGCAGACAGGGATAGAATGCTCATTCTGCCCGAATACGGACTTCTTCTGATTGCGAACCAGGATGCAATTGCGGCACTTTCACTTGAAGACGGATCCTATGTGTGGGATGTAAAATTCAGCACCGCTCTAGGAGCGGATTTCTTTGTTATGTCGGAGGATAAGAGCCGTATAGCAGTTATAGATTCAGGCCTCGGCTTTGAAAATATCGAAAAAAAGGCCATGCTGATAGAAACATCATCAGGTGAGATATTAAAGGAGATCGAGCTTGACAGTCTCTTTGGCGAACACAGCATCATTTCGACCGGCAGGCAGTCCGGCGTCTTTTTGACGGACGGAAACGTTGTGGGCATGGTCTACTGCAATGATTCGTGGGTCACATATGAAAGCGCCTGCATCTTCAAGCTTGATTTTGATAAGAACAAGGCTGAAATGATCGAAAAGAAGGATGCTCCGGAAGATGCAAAAACAGGTGATATCTATCCTTTTGTGATAGGCATGGAGTATATAAAGGAAAGTGATTCCTGTTTGATATTCTCATATGACAGCTGGGAGAAAAAGTTTAGGGCAAGGCAGCTTGAAGTGGGCGGCAAAGTACTTAAGGACTACGAGTATGCCATGGCAATGCCTTCAAGAACCGTTTCCGGAGTATACAGGTCCACATATGGCAAAACCGGCAGTACAGTCTATGTTTCATGTGGCGAAATTGCCTTTGTATACGATATGTCCCTGCAAAAGTTTACCGATCTCAGAACAGGTATCAACGGGGACATACTCTGTTCATCATGCCTTGATGCCGAAAAAGGTATATATACATATCTGACTTCCGACGGAAGACAGTTTTTCTATGCGGGTGAAGGAGGAAAAACGGCCTATGTCTTTTCAGACAAGACCGTGCTTGGTGTGATCTCCGTATCAAACGGTTATGCGTTAAATGAAAACGGTGCTTACGGCATGCAGCTTGCGGACGATGCGGTAGAAGCAGTTGCCACATTAGGCGATCCTAAAAAAGTGTATATACTAAGGCCCGACAAGGATGACTATTACAAAAGCGCCGATATATACGATGACTTTGCATCGTCAGGATATCTTAAAGTGAGCCGCATGGAAGAACTTGCCGGGGGAGATATCCTCCTTATGGGCAATAATGAGATCGACAGCGTTATAAGCATTTTGATCTCAGACCCGGAAACGCAGGAAAAGAAAGAAGAGTATAAGCTCGACGTAAAGCTTTCAGATCTTCCCGGAGTGAACACAGTGCTTGAAACTGCCGTGTTCTGGCCCGATAAAAAGCATTTTTCATACAGCCTTAATAGGGAACCGGCAATTTTTGACATCGAAAAAGGCGAAGTTACAAAGCCGTTTACAAATACCGACATAAAGGCGGCTGCATATTCCGTGCTTGAAAACGGAGATATTCTTTCGGCTGTGGTCGGAAGAAAAAAGGAGTCTTCTATTTTGTCGCCTGAATATGAGATCGCATATACAGTCGGCGGAGGAAGCGTGCAGAGGGTAAGTATTCCTGAAGGCAAGACAGCTGCAATACAAGAGGGCAGCGGTCAAAAGTTTTATATAAATGCGGGCGCGAATGGTAATATAGTTGTATCGCTTTGCGACGCGGGCGGCGACGTGGCTGATTCGTTTATGGTGGTATCGGCTGCAGACGGCACATACCGCATAGCCGAAGAAAACGGATATGCATATTCCGGAAAAGTATTCGCCTGCGGAAAGAAAAATGAATTGTTTGTCTATGAGACAAAGCAGAACAAGCTTGCAATATATGACGTTTCAGAGGGGGAATGCGCCGGCTTTATAGATCTGCCTTTTGAAACGGCGGACAT
>Ga0310691_10002961_pt1 | contig 21252 bp, 17 predicted proteins | sample 176DNAGHGlowgp2_FD_203887 | JGI IMG/M metagenome (GOLD analysis project Ga0310691, IMG submission 203887) | Sheep rumen microbial communities from Palmerston North, Manawatu-Wanganui, New Zealand - 1766 DNA GHGlow gp2 (v2) (version 2) | ecosystem: Host-associated > Mammals > Digestive system >...
CGAGATCATACCTCTTTATTATAATAAGGACAAAAAGGGTATCTCTAAGGGCTGGATCAAGGTCATCAAGAACTCTATCGCCCAGATTGCGCCTCACTATACGATGAAGCGTCAGCTCGATGACTACTATGAGAAGTTCTACAATAAGGAGGCTAAGCGTTTCAAGGAGATTTCCAAGGACAACTGTAAGCTGGCTAAGGAGATTGCCCAGTGGAAGGAAACCGTAGTAGAGCGCTGGGATGCCATCAACGTGGTATCTGCAGAGTGGGACTTCCCGGCAGCTGGTATCGAAACGTCTCGGAAATACACCCTTCGTTACGTCATCAACGAGCAGGGGCTCGACGATTCCATTGCTCTGGAGAAGGTAAACGTTTATACCGACAAGAACGGTGAGGAGCGCATCTACAGCATTGAACCGTTGAAGATGGTCAAGAAAGAAGGTAATAACTATACCTTTGAGGCCGAGCTTGCTCCTAAGCAGGCCGGACAATATAAGAGTGCCGTTCGTATGTATCCGAAAAACAAGAACCTGCCTCACCGTCAGGACTTCTGCTACCTTAAGTGGCTGGAACTCCCTGTGTCAAACAACTAAGTCTGACTGACGGTGTTGAGATACAAACGAAGCGCCCGGGTTCATCTGAACTCGGGCGCTTTATAGTTTGTCTGGATGTATTGTCCTAACGGATTATCCTTGTTGCGCACTGCTGTGCGCAGGATGAGTTCCGATATTTGGCGGTGAAGACTGTCCGTTGCCAGTGCGCGTTGTTTGATGCTCAACGTGTCGTTGGCTGTCATTTGGAGCAGGCGCTTCATTTCTGCAGCATAGTAGTTGATTGAGTCGCCCAACTGTTGCCACCTGTTGTTCACCGTAGTGCCCGAAACGCGCGATAACTGTGGCTTGCGGTTTAGCTCTACTGTCGTGGTAGCTGCTACGTTGAAGAAGGTTACGTACACTTCAGGTGTCCCGTTGGCATAAATTTCATAGAGTGTCACGCTGTCAGCCTCCCCGGCGAAGTAGAATTTCCCGCCAGCGACGGTGGTATATCGCACTTGTGAATCCGTTGCCGAAATCTTCCTCATGCAGATAGTGTCGCCCTCTGCGAAGTCATGCGCATACCCTTCGACTTTATATGAACTAGACTGGCAGGAGCCGACGAAAAGTCCTGCTACTGCCAGTCCAAAGATAAACTTGATCTTCATGTTCTGTCATCAGGCGATATAGAGATCGCTGATGCTCTTGTTGTAGATGACACGACGGATTGCCTCAGCAAACATCTCCGCTACCGATAGTTGTTTTACTTTCGAGCAGCGCTGCGTGTAGGGAATAGAGTCAGTGAAAACAATTTCTTCCAGTGCTGAGGCTTGTACGCGATCGTTGGCAGGACCACTCATCACACAGTGGCTGGCACAGGCTCGTACAGTTTTGGCACCGTGTTCTTTCATGATGTCAGCAGCTTTTGTGATGGTACCAGCTGTGTCCACCATGTCGTCTATGATTACCACGTTCTTACCTTCCACCTCGCCGATGATCTGCATCGTTGCTACCACGTTGGCGCGGGCACGTGTTTTGTTGCACAGCACTAGCGGACAGCCCAAGTACTTGGCATAGGTGTTGGCGCGCTTCGAGCCGCCTACGTCAGGTGAAGCAATCACTAAGTTATCGAGATTCAGACTCTTCAAGTAGGGCAGTATTACGTTTGAAGCATACAGATGGTCGACAGGCACGTTAAAGAACCCCTGTATTTGATCGGCGTGCAGATCCATTGTGATGACGCGGTTCACACCAGCTGCAGACAGCAAGTCTGCCACCAGTTTTGCACCGATACTCACGCGAGGCTTGTCCTTGCGGTCCTGACGAGCCCATCCAAAGTAGGGGATGACAGCGTTAATGGTACGAGCTGAGGCACGTTTGGCAGCATCAATCATCAGAAGCAGTTCCATCAGATTGTCTGAATTGGGGAATGTACTTTGCACCAGGAAGATGTCGCGTCCGCGGATACTTTCCTCGTATGATACGGCAAACTCACCGTCGGAGAATTTCGTTATCTGTAACTCTCCGAGTGGGCAGTGCAAACTTTGGCAGATCTTTTCTGCCAGGTATCTCGTGGCAGTACCAGAGAAGACCATGTAAGAGTTTGTTTCACTCATTGCTTAATTATATAAGTTTAAACTATTAATCTAATATTTTTCTCAAGTGTATAAAGTGGTTTAGCAACTCCTTGTAGTCGATTTCGTTGTGAATATTAAAGCGGTTCCAAAGATCTCCGCAAATCACTACACCACCAAATCCCAGCGATTTTATCTCATGAATATTGTCGATGTTTATACCACCTAACGCATATACCTTTTTGTCAATGAGACCGTCTGCAGCAGCCTTTTCCAGCTCCTTGCGTGTGAACGAGGCTTTTTCGTCGGCATTTGTCTGACTGTCGTAGATGGAATGTAGAAACACGTAGTTGCTGTGGCGTTTGGCCTCCTTCAATTCCTCGATGGCATGGCAGGTACGTGATAGGTTGCCTTTGTAACCTACTGGTGGTTCTGTATGGGCATCATCAATATGGATACCACGCAGGCGGAATTCCTCTTTCAGATAGAAATGCCCATGCACAGTAATCCTGTTGTGAAATTCATCCTCCAATAGTGTCAGCAGTCGTTCTGAGAACATCGGCGAGGCACCTGGTTTATAGAGATGAAGATTCTCCAGTCCCTCTGTAAAAAGGCTGGACAAAATCTTGTCTTCTTCCACGAAAAACGTGGGGCGTGTCATTACGATGAGCTTCATTTTCGGTATCAGTTCTCTTTCTAACGTGCAAACTTACACAATTTTTTCGATATTAGCACTACTTTAGCTAAAAAATTGCCAAACGAAGGTGTATTTTTCAGAAAAATGTCGTAATTTTGCAACCTGAAACAACCATTTTAAATTTTTAGAAAGATGAAAGCATTTGTTTTTCCCGGACAGGGAGCACAGTTTGTAGGCATGGGTAAGGATCTTTACGAAGCCAATCCCCTTGCAAAAGAACTTTTTGAGAAAGCTAATGACATTTTGGGATATCGTATCACAGACATTATGTTTAATGGCACGGATGAGGATCTGAAGCAGACGAAAGTAACACAGCCTGCTGTATTCCTTCATAGTGTGATCTCAGCCCTTTGCATGGGTGAGGCTTTTGAGCCGAAAATGGTGGCAGGTCATTCACTGGGAGAGTTCTCGGCTTTGACAGCTGCGGGTGCCCTTAGCTTTGAGGACGGTCTGAAACTTGTATATGCTCGTGCGATGGCGATGCAAAAGGCCTGCGAGGCTCAGCCATCTACAATGGCTGCCATTATTGCCCTGCCCGATGAGAAGATTGAGGAGGTGTGCGCCGAGGTTAGCAAGATGGGGAAAGGTGTCGTCGTACCTGCCAACTATAATTGCCCGGGTCAGCTTGTGATTTCTGGTAATGTTGATGCCATTAATGAGGCTTGTGAGCAGTTGAAGGCCGCTGGTGCTAAGCGTGCCCTGCTTCTTAAAGTAGGTGGCGCTTTCCACTCACCACTCATGCAGCCTGCTAAGGATGAACTCCAGGCTGCCATCGAGCAGACGGAGATCAGAGCCCCGAAGTGCCCAGTCTATCAGAACGTTGATGCCAAGCCTCATACTGATCCTGCTGAGATTAAGGCTAATCTTATCGCCCAGCTTACAAGTAGTGTCCGCTGGACCCAGAGTGTGCAGAATATGATAGCTGATGGTGCTGATGACTTCACGGAGTGTGGACCAGGTAAAGCCCTGCAAGGTATGATAGCCAAGATTAACCGCGAAGTAGCAGCCCATGGAATCGAGTAAGCTCATTATCTACCAGATTTTCACCCGTCTTTACGGCAATCGCAATACCACCCGCAAGGTAAATGGTACGATTGAGGAGAACGGATGTGGTAAACTGAACGACTTCACGCCCAGCGCCCTGAAAAAAATCAGGGAGATGGGCGTGAGCCATATTTGGTACACGGGCATCATACGCCATGCCACGCAGACTGACTATTCGGCCTATGGCATTCCCCGCAACCACCCAGCCATCGTGAAGGGTAGGGCAGGGTCGCCATACGCCATCACCGACTACTACGACGTCGATCCCGACCTTGCCACCGATGTTGAGCACCGCATGCAGGAGTTCGAGCAGCTCGTAGAGCGCACCCACAAGGCCGGTATGAAGGTCATTATCGACTTCGTGCCCAACCACGTGGCCCGGCAGTATCACTCCCTTTGCAAGCCTGAGTGGGTGAAAGACCTTGGCGAGGACGACAATCCCCAGAACGGTTTCGACCCGCAGAACAATTTCTACTACTGTCCAGGTCAGCGTTTCTCGCCCTTTTTCGATCTCTATCACGGCGAAGTTGAACCTTATATCGAAGAACCTGCTAAGGCCACCGGTAACGACTGCTTCCATAATGCCCCTGGCATGAACGACTGGTATGAGACCGTGAAGCTTAACTATGGCGTCGATTATTATGCAGGTCGCGTTGGACGATTCGATCCCATCCCCAATACATGGGGTAAGATGACCGACATCCTGCTTTTCTGGGCCTCGAAGGGCATCGACGGCTTCCGCTGCGACATGGCCGAGATGGTGCCTGCTGCCTTCTGGCGCTGGGCCACCGATAAGGTGAAGTTCAGTTATCCGCATATCCTGTTCATCGGCGAGGTCTATAATCCTGCCGAGTATCGCAACTATCTCGGTGCTGGCTTTGACTACCTCTACGACAAAGTGGGCATGTACGATACCGTACGAGATATCATTTGCGGTCACCAGTCAACTCATGCCATTACCGCTGCCTGGCAACAGAACGATGACATCCGCGACCACATGCTCTACTTCCTCGAGAACCACGACGAGCAGCGCCTGGCTAGTGACTTCTTCGCAGCTGATGCCCGCAAGGGGATACCCGGTCTTGTCGTGTCAGCACTCTTGCAACAGAATCCCTTGATGATTTATGCTGGTCAGGAATATGGTGAGCACGGCATGGATAAGGAAGGCTTCAGCGGCAATGACGGGCGCACCACGATCTTCGACTACTGGAGTGTCGATACCCTTGTGCGCGCTGCCACCCGCAAGCTTACCAATCAGGAAAAGGCTCTCAGTGATATATATAGTAAGGTGATGCGCATTGCAGCCACAGAGAAGGCTGTCGTCGAAGGCACCTCCTTCGACCTTATGTACGTCAACGGCGACTACAATCGTCAATATGCCTTCTTGCGCAAGGCAGGCAGCGAGGTACTCCTCGTAGTGGCCAATTTTGATGACCAGGCTACCACGATGGATGTCACAATACCCGCTCACGCTTTCGACTACCTGAAGCTCAAAGAACGCAAGAGCGTGAAGGCTGTCGATCTGCTCACGGGCAAGGAGATCAAGCGTACGCTGCAGCGCGACTGCTATGTTTCCGTTGATCTTGAACCCCTCGGCGCTGTCGTTCTGAAATTCAAAGCATAAGTATATGGCGGACTATATCTTAAACGATCACAACAAAGAAGAGTTTCCACCTGCACATACGGCGGAGCATCTTTTGAACCAGACGATGATACGTATCTTCGGTTGTGAGCGCTCCTTCAATGCTCATATCGAACGGAAAAAGAGCAAGATGAGCTTTCACATCGATCATAAGCCCAGTCGTCAGGAAGAAAAAGAGATAGAGTGCCGTATGAACGAGTTGATCGACGAGGATCTGCCCGTAACCTTCGAGTTTGTCACACGCGACGAGTTACCCGCAGAAGTTGATCCAAGCCGTCTGCCCGATGATGTCTCTGAAACCATCCGTCTGGTGCGCATCGGCGATTATGATGTTTGTCCCTGCATTGGCAAGCATGTGCGAAGTACTTCACAGATTGGTCGTTTCGAGATGCTTGGTACCAACTGGGACGAGCATGAGCACTCTTTCCGCGTACGTTTTAAGATCGTATAGTTTGTCAATACCCCTTCTAATGAGAGTAGCATCCAGCATGCTACTCTTTTTTATGGTGGCATTATGAAATCAGTAGGACCTGTCGGTGGGATTTCCATTGCTACTATTACTAACAGCTTTTTGTTATTTAGTAGCAATCTTCATAAAGATAGGATAGTGATCGGAGTAGCTGAGGTCTTTCTTGTAATAGGTGAGGCCTTCAAGCTGCTTGTCATGGAAGATGTAGTCGATGCGTACCATTTTCTTACCACCGCGGAAGGTGTGCATGAAGCCACTGCCACATTCCTTGAACCCATCGATCTTGTCGCCGAGCATGGTGTTATAGACGTAGGAATAGGGCACGTCGTTGAAGTCACCGCAGACGATGACAGGAGCTTCAGACTCGCGCATATCCATCGCAAGCATGTTAGCTTGACCGGAACGGGCAATCATACCGATGGTGTAGTTGCCGTAGATGGCGCGGATAAGAGCGTTTCCCTCTACCTCGATGCCGTTGTTGGCTATCTTGGCGGCTCTATGGAGAGTGCCGTTAAGGCCGGTGGTCTCCAGGTGCACATTGTAGATGCGGTAGATATTCTCGTTGACTTCTATTTCTGCCCACATAGCGCTGTTGTTGGTCATCTCGAAGTTGATGTTCTTGGTCTTCTTGATTGGGTAGCGGCTGTAGATAATCATGTCGCTCTGGCCAACGACCATATATGGGAAGTACTCTTTGTAGGAGTCGGAGTTTTTCTTGTCGCCAGCGAAGTCGTTGTACTCTTGGAAACACACGACATCAACCTTCTGCTTCTTCATCTCTGAAAGAATGTCCTGAGCCATGAATCCAGAGGTTTCACGACCAAACATAGCGACGTTGTAGCTGGCAATCTTAAGGCCTTCATTGTTTTCGGCGGTCTCGTCAAGGGAGCCGAATTGATAGAGTGTGCCTACATAGGGAATGCAGCAGAGTAGTGTGACAAGAGGCATGGCCATCCAATGGAAGCGGCGCATTACCAACCAGTAAATTAGAAAAAAGACGTTGCATAAAATTAGAAGGGGAAGGGCATATACGAGCATTGCGCGCGCAGTATTGCCTGCAGGTTGCACATCTCCTCCAAACAGACCCGTAAAAGTAAATATCATCAACAGCACGGTGATGATAAGCATCATAAACGAGAAGTATTTCTGTACTGCGAGTTTTCCCATGTCTTTGCTATTTTCGTTGTATAATGTTTAATTGTCGAGGTATTTCCTGACCATTTCAATGAGGTTCTCTACCTTAAAAGGCTTTGCCATGAACTCATCACAGCCTGCGGCCTTGGCTTCTCGGATATTCTCTTCGAAAGCATAGGCACTGAGGGCAATGACTGGGGTGTTGCGGGATACCTCCTTGATGATGCGAGTGGCGTCAAGACCGTTCATCTGTGGCATGCGGATGTCCATTAGAATCATGTCTGGATGCTCGTCTTCGTTGAGTGTCACCGCTTCGATTCCGTTGTGGGCGCGTATAAGGCGATAGCGTTTTTGGAGCACGATTTTCACAAGCTCATAGTTGCTGTCTTCGTCTTCGGCCACAAGGATCTTCTTTTTGGTGTTGTTGTCACCGTGCTCACTGATACGGATCGTGCGCATGGTGGAGGCCGATGTAGTGGTCTTGTTTTTGTCAACGCCACCGATGGTACCGTGGAACGGCAGCACGATGTGAAAGACGGTGCCTTTTCCGACTTCTGAATTTACGGTAATCTTACCACCAAGTTTCTCTACGATAATCTTACAGAGAGGTAGTCCTAGACCATAGCCGTTCTTTGTGGTCTCTGCATCGCGGGAGACGTAAGTTTCGAAGATGTGGTCGATGTCTTCCTTGGCGATACCAGAGCCGGTATCTTCGACAAAGAACTCTATGTTTGCACCATCGTCTAGCATCTTGTAGCCATAAGCTATCTTACCCACGGAAGTATGCTTTAAGGCATTGCTGATGAGGTTGGAGAATACTTGCGTCAAGCGGTTGGCATCAGTATTCATCACGACTTCCATCAAGGGTTTCTCCCACTCGAGTTTTACAGAATCGGGGCAGCGGAACTTGAAGATATTCTTTATGCTAGCACAGAGTTCGTTGAGGTCGGTGGGCTCTTTCTTCATAACAATCTCACCAGACTCGACTCTGGAAAGGTCGAGTATCTCGTTGACGAGGCTTTGCAGACGGTTGTTGTTGCTTTCGATAATCTCATAGAATTTCATGCGGTCTTCTTGAGAGTCAGTCTCAACGATGACGCGTGAAAAACCTTCGATGGCATTCAGAGGTGTGCGAATCTCATGGCTCATGTTCGCGAGGAAAAGGGACTTCATCTTGCTGGCATTCTCTGCCTTCAGAGCCTTTTCCTCGTATTCCTTTAACTTCTTGTTTGCTATGGCCAACTGCTCATTCGCTAATAATAGTTTTCGGTTGACGTCAGCATACTTTTGAAGCAAAATCTCTCTTTCGTCTTTTTCCATCTCTTTCAATAAGTACAAAGATGTTGCAAAGGTACAAAAAAAAAGTGTACTACAAAAGAATTATTAGAAAAAATTTTAGCTTCTTTTTGCTTTTTCCCATGCGCCACTGTTATGATGGCTTTTTAGATAGGCCATTCCGCGAAATACGTTTAGGTTCATAAATATAAAGTAATAAGCGGTATAGAGCAATTTGTTCTTCCGTCCATTGAGGCTCATAATCCATCCGGCTAGTGCCATCAGGTAGAAGAGTGCCTGAAGCATCAGAATGATGGTGTAAAGGGTGCCAGATCCCATGAGAACGAGGGCGATGTTAGTTAAAATGAGCATCACCATCGCAACAGGTGTCAGACTCCATCGCAGTACGCGGTGGCTGATATACTGAAAGGCTACCAGGGGGTGATGGAAGGGATTTAGCATGTGGCGAAGCCACCAAATACTTTGAAGTCCACCTGCAGCAATGCGGCGTTTGCGCTTCGATTCCTCATGGATATTGGCAGAACCGTATTCTTGGGCGTAGGCATCGGGTGTGTAAGCAATACGCTTACCCTTATCGACAATGAGCATTGACATCATAAAATCGTCGAGCAGGGCTTCATCAGGTACTTCTTGGCACAAGGTAGGGTCGATTGCATAGAGCTCGCCAGCGGCTCCCATAGCAGAGTAGAGTTCGCTGTCCCAACGTTTGAGAGTGCTCTCGTAGCGCCAATAGAGGCCTTCGCCTTCAGCAGCCATCTCGCCAGCCTGTCTGGCAGCTACGCGTTTCTCGCCGGAGACGCAGCCTACTGTAGGATCCAAGAACTGCCGTGCAATCTCGCGTAGGGCAGTCTTGTTGATCATCGTATTGGCATCTGTAAATGCCACATAGCGTGTCTTGAGCTCGCGCAGACCATGTTTTAATGCGGCGGTCTTGCCCTTGCGCTCAGGGCTGAATACGATATCCACCTCGGGATAGGCGGAAAGTAGCTCGTTTGTGTTGTCATTGCTACCGTCCGTGACCCACATGATGCGGAGTTTGTCTTTCGGATAGTCGAGAGCCAAGGTGTTGGCCATCTTTTCAGCCACCACGTCTTCCTCGTTGTAGGCACAGATCATGAGGGTCATCGTTGGCAAGGCTTCGTCATCAGGCATGGCTGCCTCGCGGGGCTTACCCGCAAGGAACCGTTTTAGCCGGATGATGATATACAGTAGTATTCCATAACCAAGGTAGGTATAAAATACTATCAGCAGACATGCCCAGAAAAGGATTTTAAGCGTGAGCATAGTTTTCGGCTTTTTTTTTTGCAGGTTGATTACGTATTCTCCATTTCCTCCTGCATGTCAATGAAATCCTTGTTTTCGTCATAGAATTCATATTGCAGGAAGGCTAGTTTCTGAGAAGGGACTATACGTACGCCAAAGCCATATTTCATCTGCCATTGGCGTTTCAGGCTGTAGAAACCTCTGTTGATATAGGCTTCGACATAGGGGTGTACGTGTAGGTAGAACTTCTTGTAGCCAATCTTGTTGACTAGGGTGTCAATTTTGTTCTCCAGAGTTTCGGTAAAAAGGAAACTCGACTTGATGGTGCCCTTACCGAGACAGGTGGGGCACACTTCTTCAACGTTGACGCTCATGGCAGGACGTACACGTTGGCGCGTGATTTGCATCAGGCCGAATTTCGAGAGCGGCAGGATGTTGTGCTTGGCGCGGTCCTTCTGCATGTTCTTGCACATGCGCTCATAGAGCATCTGACGATCCTCGGGCAGTTTCATATCGATAAAATCGACGATAATGATACCGCCCATATCGCGCAGTCTGAGCTGGCGGGCCAATTCATCGGCGGCACCGAGGTTGGTCTCCAGGGCATTGGCCTCCTGACCATTCTCTTTCTTGATGCGCGTTCCGCTGTTCACATCCACCACATGCATGGCTTCTGTCGTCTCAATGATAAGGTAAGCGCCGTGCTTGTAGTTGACCGTCTTTCCGAAGCCAGACTTCAGCTGTTTTGTGACGTTGTAGTTGTCGAAAATGGGCACGGTGCCATTGTACAACTTCACAATCTCTTTTTTTTCTGGGGCGATAAGTCCCAGATAGTCCTTTATTTCACCGAATATGGCGCTGTCGTTGATGTAGATACCATCGTAGGTGGGGTTGAAGAGGTCACGGAGCAGTGCGACGGCCCTGCTTTCCTCCTCAAAGCATAGTTGTGGGCGTGCTGTCGTCTTCTGTACTTTCGTGATAGTGTCTTCCCAACGTTTCACCAGAATCTTCAATTCTGCATCGAGTTCCGCAGCTCGTTTGCCTTCGGCCACCGTACGCACAATGACACCGAAGTTCTTCGGCTTAATACTTTGAATGAGCTGCTTGAGACGGGTGCGCTCTTCGCCGCGCTTAATCTTAGTAGATACAGATACGCTGTCCTCAAAGGGAATCAGTACGAGGTACCGTCCTGCGAAGCTGAGTTCGCACGTCAGTCGGGGCCCCTTTGTGTTGATGGGCTCCTTGACAATCTGTACGAGCAGCTCTTGTCCGACTTTCAGCGTGTTGGCGATGCTACCGTCCTTCTTGAGCTCCGGCTGGATGTTAGCCTTCTGGATGGGGTAGAGTTTCTTACGGTCGCTTACTACCTGTTTAAGGTATTTCTCATAGGAGAAAAACTGACTTCCCAAGTCAAGATAGTGCAGGAAGGCTACGCGCTCAGCACCTACATCGACGAAGCAGGCGTTGAGGCCGGGCATCAGTTTTTTTACTTTTGCCACATAGATGTTACCCACCGAGAACGACTGCGTGCGCTCCTCCTGCTGGTATTCGACCAGTTGCTTGTCTTCGAGGAGGGCAATAGAGATGTCCTTCGGCTGCACATCAATGATTACTTCACTTGTCATTGCTTCTTGCTTTTCTTGCGGGGTGTCTTTAAAACTCAAAAGGGTGCGCCGCTATCCCTATGGGGATTAGCAGGCACACTCCTTTCATTTCTGTACTGGGTCACTGCAAGTGATTACTTGCTCTTGTGACGATTCTTGCGCAGTCTCTTCTTGCGCTTGTGGGTTGCCATCTTGTGGCCCTTCTTTTTCTTTCCGTTTGGCATAGTTGTTAATTATTTAAAATGTTAATTACTTCATTTTCTCGATAAAGCTCTTTGAAGGCTTGAAAGCAGGGAAGTCGTGTGCATCGATGACGATGGTCGTGTTTTTAGAGATGTTACGGGCCGTCTTCTTAGCACGGCGCTTTACAACGAAGGTTCCGAAGCCACGAAGGTAAACATTCTCCTTGTTGTCGGCCAGACTGACACGAATCTCTTCCATGAAGGCTTCTACCGTCGTAGCCACATCTCTTTTGGCAACACCTGTCTCCTCAGCAATTTTGTTGATGATTTCTGCCTTTGTCATTTCTATCTATTTCTTATATTAATAATGTGAAAAACCGATTTCTATCGATTTCGGACTGCAAAGTTACTAATTTTCAGTAGATTACCGAAATATTTATCGATTTTTTTTCAAAAAATAGCATTTTTCAAGGTAGTTTGGGCGGTTTTTTGTATCTTTGCAGCATAAAAAGATCATAAGACTATGGCAACAGTTGACGACAAGAAAGTGATTTTCTCGATGGTCGGAGTGAGCAAAACCATCCAGCAAAACCAGAAACAAGTGCTCAAGAACATTTATCTTAGCTTCTTCTATGGGGCAAAGATTGGCATTATTGGTCTCAATGGTGCAGGTAAATCGACGTTGATGAAGATTATTGCAGGTCTTGACCAGCAGTATCAGGGCAATGTCGTTTGGGCACCAGGCTATACCGTAGGCTATCTGCCGCAGGATCCTCCGCTCAACGAGGAGAAAACTGTGAAGGAGAACGTGATGGAGGGTGTGCAGCATGTGTATGACGCCCTCGCCGAGTATGACGAGATTAATGTGAAGTTCGGATTGCCCGAATACTACGAAGATCCCGACAAGATGGAGAAACTGATGACGCGTCAGGCAGAACTTCAGGACGTCATCGACGCGACGGATGCTTGGAATATGGACTCGAAGCTGGAACGGGCGATGGCAGCGCTGAACTGTCCTCCGGGCGACTGGAGCGTGAAGACGCTCTCTGGTGGTGAGCGCCGTCGCGTGGCTCTCTGTCGCCTGTTGTTGCAGAAGCCCGACGTGCTGTTGCTCGACGAGCCTACCAACCATCTCGACGCTGAGAGTATCGACTGGCTTGAGCAGCATCTGCAGCAATATGAAGGAACGGTGATTGCCGTCACCCACGACCGCTATTTCCTTGATGATGTGGCAGAGTGGATTCTCGAACTGGATCGTGGAGAGGGCATCCCCTGGAAGGGCAACTACTCTTCCTGGCTGGAGCAGAAGTCGCAGCGTCTGGCTCAGGAAGAGAAGCAGGCCTCGAAGCGCCGCAAGACGCTGGAGCGTGAACTGGAGTGGGTGCGGATGGCTCCCAAAGCTCGCCACGCGAAGGGCAAGGCCCGTCTGAACTCCTATGAGATGATGCTCAACGAGGAGCAGAAACAGAAGGAGGAGAAGCTCGAGATCTTTATCCCCAACGGTCCCCGTCTGGGTAACAAGGTCATCGAGGCGGAGCATGTGGCGAAGTCGTATCCGGAGAAGACGCTTTTCACCGACCTGAACTTCGTATTGCCCCCCAATGGTATCGTGGGTGTCATCGGCCCCAACGGTGCTGGCAAGACTACGCTCTTCCGCCTGATTATGGGATTGGAGCAGCCTGATGCCGGCTCGTTTGCCGTCGGCGAGACCGTGAAGCTATCCTACGTCGATCAGCAGCATAAGGATATCGATCCGGAGAAGAGCGTCTATCAGGTGGTGAGTGGCGGCAACGAGACTATCCGCATGGGTGGGCGCGACGTCAATGTGCGGGCCTATCTCTCACGCTTCAATTTCAGCGGTGCCGATCAGGAGAAGAAGTGCGGCGTACTCTCTGGTGGTGAGCGCAATCGTCTCCATCTGGCTATAGCCCTGAAGCAAGAAGGCAATGTGCTGTTGCTTGACGAGCCAACCAACGACATCGATGTCAATACCCTGCGGGCGCTTGAGGAAGGTCTTGAGGCCTTTGCGGGCTGTGCCGTCGTCATCAGCCACGACCGTTGGTTCCTTGACCGTATCTGTACGCATATCCTGGCGTTCGAAGGCCACGAGACAGGGCAAGAGGGCAGCGTATTCTATTTCGAGGGCAACTATTCGGAATATGAAGCCAACAAGGCCCAGCGGCTCGGATTGGAAGAACCCAGAAGGGTGCGATACCGCAAGCTGATGGAAGAATAAAAATGCATAATGAACCACAGACAACCATTACCTGTCCTTTTCCTTTGCCTCCTGCTTGCCTCTGCCTGTAAGGGTGGGCGACAGGATGTTTCCGAAGACGAGTTGTCGGCTTTTGGGACATACGTGTACCAGCTCGACACCGCCAGGCTCACCTCGGTGATGAACCGTGTCGTGAAAGATGACACCTCCCGTTGGGCAGCAGACGGAACCGTGCGCCAGCGCTATGCCGGCATCAGTCGTTTCGAGGATACACCGCTGTGGTTCTCGCGTATGGGCGTCTCTTCCGATGCTGACTCCCTGCTGGCTTTCCTGCGCCGTGAGGCTCCTTGCAACGGTCTTGACACTTTGTCCTTCTTCGTGCCTCAGATTGCCGAAGACCTCGCTATCGTCCGCGAACTGGCTTTCGACTCTCTCGGGGTGAATATCAACGACTTGTTGCCGCGACTTGACTATCATCTCTCTAAAGCCTACGTGCGCTACACTACAGGTATGCGCTATGGCTTCCTGCGTCCTGGCAGACTCTTCAACAGTTTGCAGATGAAGCCTGACAGCAGTGGCTATACACGGCTCTTCGACTACGAGGTAAAAGAGCCAGACTACAAGACCTCGCTGGACAATTTGTCATCCGACGGTCGTATGCAGTTCCTGGCAGAGTCAGTGCCCCCGAGCAGTGTCTATAAGAGCCTGCAGAACCGTCTGCTTCAGTCGGCAGGTACGGATGAGCGCAAGAAGTTGGCGCTGAACATGGAGCGCAGTCGCTGGCAGGTGTCGCAGCCTCCAACGTCAGACCGTATGGTCATCGTAAATATCCCAGCCCAGCAACTTTGGGCCGTTGGGCTTGACTCTGTGCTGAACATGCGCATCGTCTGTGGGGCCACTAAGACGAAGACACCGCTGCTCATCAGTGCCATCAGTCACATACAGGTCAATCCAGAGTGGGTGATCCCCTTGAATATCCTGAAAAACGAGGTGGCCCACCATGCGGGCGACTCTGCCTATTTTGCGCGCAATAATTACAGCATCGTCGATCGCAGCTCGGGCGATACTCTGCGTCCGAAGCATGTGAGTGCAGACTTGCTGCGCTCTGGGCGCGTACGTGTGGTACAGCGCGGTGGCCCTGGTAACTCGCTGGGACGCATCGTGTTCCGGTTTTCAAACAATTTTGCCGTCTATCTCCACGATACCAGTAATCCTGGTGCCTTCCGTCGGGAGCGGCGAACACTGTCCCACGGGTGTGTGCGTGTGCAGGATCCCTTCGGGCTGGCCTGCTTCCTGCTGCCGGACATGGACGAGCGCATGCAGGACCGGCTGCGCCTCTCGATGGACTTGCCGCCTGTCACCGACGAGGGCCGCGAATATCTGGAGGAGCATGCGGAAGACCCGCGCCCCCTGCGTCTGATAAACTATCGTGAGGTCTCCCCGCGTGTACCTGTTTATCTCGTGTATTATACAGCCTATCCCAATCCTGCCTCCGGCGTTGTCGAGCAATGGCCCGACCTCTACGGCTATGATGCGGCCATCAGCCGTTCGGCAGGCTATTATATGATAAAGAAATAAGTGAGAAGCAGAATAAAAGAAAACCTAAAACTCAATTGATTATGACAAAAACTCCAACGCCCCATATCGGGGCCCAGTATGGCGAAATCGCCGAAACAGTAATCATGGCGGGCGATCCGCTACGTGTAAAGCTCATGGCTGAGAGATTCCTCGATGAGCCAGTGCAGTTCAACAATGTCCGTGGCATGCTTGGCTATACGGGTACCCATCAGGGCAAGCGCGTCAGTGTGATGGGGCACGGCATGGGCATGCCCTCCATCGGTATCTATACCTATGAGCTCTACAATTTTTACGGCGTGAAGACCATCATCCGGGTCGGTTCGGCAGGTTCGATACAGACTGACCTCCACGTGGGTGACCTCGTGATTGCTCAGGGTGCATGCACCAACTCCAATTACGCTGCGCAGTATGAGATGCCTGGCACCTATGCCCCCATCGGCGATTTCCAATTGATGCGCAAAGCTGCCGACACCTGCGAACGTCTGGGCTATAACTACAAGGTGGGAAATGTTTTCTCGACTGATACGTTCTACAACGAAAATGCCCATCACGACAAGTGGATCACTATGGGCGTCTTGGCCGTCGAGATGGAGATAGCGGCTCTCTATATGAACGCTGCCCGCTCTGGCAATCGTGCGCTGGCTATCTGCACAGTGTCCGACCACATCATCACGGGTGAGGAGACTACCGCCGAAGAGCGGCAGAACACCTTCACGAAGATGATGGACGTAGCATTCTCGCTGCTCTGAGAGAGGCTATCGGATTTCATAATCTTATACCTCTATTTTCTTGATGACTTTTGCCGGGATACCGCCTACAATCGTGTTCGGCTCCACATCCTTGGTCACTACGGCACCTGCTGCTACTACGGCTCCGTCACCGACGGTCACGCCGGCAAGCACCGTTGCGTTGGCTCCTATCCAGACATTCTTCCCGATGTGGATGGGGGCATACGACATGCTCTGACGCTTGGCAGGGTCAAGGTCGTGATTGATGGTGGCTAGCACAACGTTGTGACCGATAAGTGCGCCCTCGTCGATGGTAATGCCTCCCTGATCCTGGAACTTGCACCCCATATTGATGAACACCCGTTCACCAACGACGGTGTTCTTGCCGCAGTCGGTATGGAATGGCGGGAACATGCCAACCGTTTTGGGTACTTCACGCCCCCAGAGTTGTTCCAACAATGTGTGCAGTTCCTCGGGAGTATGGTATTTCCCGTTAATCTCAGCCGTTATCTTCAGTGCCTCCTGAGACAGCTTGTGGAACATCATGTGGACATCGGAGCCGCCAATGACGGGTTTACCTGATGCCATGTAATCTCTAAACTCTTGTATTGTCATAATAAACTCTCACTGTTAAACTGGTGCAAAGATACGAAATAATCTGTAATAAAAAGAAGTTTATCACGAAAAACAGCATCCGGCTGTGACGGATGCAAATCCATAGTCGGCAAACTGTTAAAAGATGGCATCAGATTCGTATATTTGCCAGAGAAAGTTTGGAATATAGCAAAATAAGTCCTAATTTTGCGGTCCTTATGGGGAAAACCGGCGAGAAACATCGCTTCTCGATGGCGGTGCTGATGCTGGCTGTAATGCTGTTGGCTGAAAGAAAGTCATTCCGTATCAACGGCAATGAACTGAAGACACTTGGCTCGCTCGGACTGCTCTTTGCGGCGTCGAGCATCACCTATTATCAGAGTTTCCGCTTCATGGATGCCGGTATTGCCTCCACCATCCTGTTCGTCTATCCTGTGATGGTGGCGGTCATCATGGCCACGTTCTTCAGAGAAAAGGTGAGGGCCTTGGAGCCGTTGACCGCCGTTGCCATCGGTGTGATGGTGTTTGGAGAGTCACTTACCTTCCGGCTCATCATCGGCATCGTGCTCATCCTTTCGGCCGTACTGCTGATAGTGCTGGGCAAGAATTTTCACCTGCGCACTATCACCCATACGATATCAGCCATCGTCAGAAAGACTTGGCGCTGGAAGTCGTAGGCATGAATCCCTCACTCACTTCTCCTGCCATCAGATCGAAATGCAGAAACTCCGGCGGTGTGGGTTGAAGGTCGTAATAGTCCATTTCGGCTATCGGCAGACAGAAATACACCATGTTTCATCACTTGGAAGATGCGCAACTTAGGGATGTTGTCCTCGCTCGTGGCCAGCTAAAGAACTTGGAACAGAGCCATCTGGTGCATCGCAAGGTCTTCCCGGAGGTGCCACGAGTGCAGTTCCTTAGACCGACAACTTAAATCTGCAGACTACAATCACCTGTTTGTGAAAATAAAAAGCCGACTAAGCGTGATGCTAGTCGGCTTTTATTGTACAAATATGAATGCTTGCTATTTGATGAGGTCAACGGAACGCTTGAGGAAGCGGTCGAGGGCCTCGCCTTTGAGCATGCCGTTCTGCAGAAGAGCCAAGTCGATGAGCTGGTGGACGATGGAGTTGTCCTTTGCATAGTCGGCGATGACGGCCTGTTTCTTGTCTTTCTGCTCTTGTACGGCTTTCTCTGCCTCAGCCTTCTGGTCTTTGTCTTCCTGGGTCAGTTCGTCGTACTTCTTCTTATCCTGTGCGGCACGGATGGCAGCCAGACGGGCTTCCTGGCCCTTCAGTTCGCTGTCGATAGGCTTGAGGGCTTCGGCGGTCTTGGCCTCACAGTCGCTGAGCACCTGCTTGACGAGCGGATGGTCGGCATTGAGCACGATGTTGAAGGAGTCGGGCATCTGACCGTAGAAGTTCATACCAGGCTGGAAGCGGCTCATCTCCTTCATACGGCGCATGTACTCGTTCTGTGTGATGATGACAGGACGGGCTTCAGCGCCGAGGGCATCGACCTGCACCATGAACTCTGCCTTCTCGATCTTAGGCAGCTGGGTGCGGAAGACGGCTGACAGATTGTCAGACTGAGACTCGCTCAATTCGGTCTTCGGGGCGTCGCTCTTGACGATGAGGCGATCGATGATGTCACTATCGACACGGGTGAAGCGGCTCTTCTCGAACTTCTGCTCCAGAGTCTGGATGGTGGGCACGTCGAGCTGACCGTCGAGCAGCAGCACGGAGTAGCCTTTGTCCTGAGCTGCCTTGATGTAGCTGTACTGTTCTTCCTTGTCGGTGGCGTAGAGATAGACGAGCTGGTCGTCCTTATCCTTCTGGTTGGCCTCGATGAGGGTCTTGTACTCGTCGAAGGTGAAGTGCTTGCCCTCGGTGTCCTTGAAGAGGGCGAAGTCCTTGGCACGGTCGTAGAACCCGTCCTCGGAGAGGATGCCGTAGTTGATGAAGAGTTTCAGCTCGTCCCACTTCTCCTCATACTGCTTGCGGTCTTCCTTGAAGATGGCGTTCAGACGGTCGGCTACTTTTTTCGTGATATAGGTAGAGATCTTTTTCACCTCGCGGTCGCTCTGCAGATAGCTACGGCTGACGTTCAGGGGGATATCGGGAGAGTCGATGACACCGTGGAGTAGGGTGAGGAACTCAGGTACGATGCCCTCGACCTGGTCGGTGACGAAGACTTGATTGCAGTAGAGCTGGATCTTATTGCGCTGCAGCTCGATGTTGGACTTGATCTTCGGGAAATACAGGATACCCGTCAGGTTGAAGGGATAATCGACGTTGAGGTGGATCCAGAACAGCGGCTCGTCGCTCATGGGGTAGAGCGTGCGGTAGAACGACTTATAGTCTTCGTCCTTCAGGGTCGAAGGCGTCTTGGTCCACAGGGGCTCTACATTATTAATAATGTTATCCTCATCGGTATCGACCTGCTTGCCGTCTTTCCACTCGGTCTTCTTGCCGAAGGCCACGGGTACAGCCATGAATTTGCAGTATTTGTTGAGCAGACCCTCGAGCTTGTATTTGTCGAGGAACTCCTTGCAGTCGTCATCGATGTAGAGGATGATGTCCGAACCGCGATCCTCGCGCTCTGCATCGTCAATCTCGTAGGCAGGGCTTCCGTCGCAGCTCCATTTCACGGCCTTGGCGCCTTCTTTCCACGAGCGGGTGATGATTTCCACCTTCTTTGATACCATGAAACTGGAGTAGAAGCCGAGTCCGAAGTGGCCGATGATGCTGTTGGCGTTGTCCTTGTACTTCTCAAGGAAGTCGGTGACGCCCGAGAAGGCAATCTGGTTGATATACTTGTCGATTTCCTCTTCGGTCATGCCGATACCGTGGTCGCTGATGGTGATGGTGCCTTTGTCGGCGTCGAAATTGACGCGGACGGTGAGATCGCCGAGTTCGCCGGTGAACTCGCCTTTCTCCTTAAGGGTCTTCATCTTCTGTGTGGCATCGACGGCATTGGATACCATCTCGCGGAGGAAAATCTCGTGATCGCTGTAGAGAAACTTTTTGATGACGGGGAAAATGTTCTCAGTCGTAACCCCGATGTTACCTTTCTGCATAACTGTTATACTTTTACTACTAATATTCTGCCGAAGGTTATGCAAAAAGCGTGCCAAACAAAAAAGTCCCCCTGGGGAACCAGAGGGACCTGAGTCTATAGGGTAGGGGGATTACTCGCCCTTCTCCATCTTAGCCTTCAGCTCTGCGAGTGCATCGATGTCACCGAGTGTGGTGCTGGCAGCGATGTTCTCAATCTTCGGGCTATCGTCTTTCTTGGCGCGTGCAGTCTTCTTGGCAGCAGCGGCAGCCTTCTTCTCCTCGCGTGCGGGATCCTCGAAGGTACGGCTGTGAGAGAGGATGATGCGCTTAGAGTCCTTGTTGAACTCAATCACCTTGAACGGCAGAACCTCGCCGGCCTGAGCCTGAGTGCCGTCTTCCTTCACGAGGTGCTTAGGCGTAGCGAAGCCCTCGACGTTCTCCTCGAGTGATACAACGGCGCCCTTCTCAAGCATCTCGCTGATCTTACCCTCGTGGATAGAACCAACGGTGTATTTAGCCTCGAATACATCCCAGGGGTTGTCCTCCAGCTGCTTGTGACCAAGGCTGAGACGACGGTTCTCCTTGTCGATGTCGAGTACGACAACCTCGATCTGAGCACCAACCTGTGTGAACTCTGAAGGATGCTTTACCTTCTTGGTCCAAGAGAGGTCGCTGATGTGGATCAGGCCATCGACACCCTCCTCGAGCTCAACGAATACGCCGAAGTTGGTGAAGTTACGAACCTTGGCCTCGTGCTTTGAACCAACAGGATACTTCTCTTCGATAGCCTCCCATGGATCCTCACGGAGCTGCTTGATGCCGAGAGACATCTTTCGCTCGTCGCGGTCGAGTGTCAGGATGACTGCCTCTACCTCGTCGCCAACCTTCAGGAAGTCCTGAGCTGAGCGGAGGTGCTGGCTCCATGACATTTCAGACACGTGGATCAGACCCTCAACACCGGGCTGGATCTCTACGAATGCACCGTAGTCGGCAATCACGACAACCTTACCCTTCACGTGGTCGCCCACCTTGAGATTAGCATCCAGAGCATCCCAAGGATGCGGAGTGAGCTGCTTCAGACCGAGGGCGATGCGACGCTTCTCGTCGTCGAAATCGAGGATAACGACATTGATCTTCTGGTCGAGCTCGACCACCTTGTGGGGATCATCTACGCGGCCCCAAGAGAGGTCAGTGATGTGGATGAGTCCGTCAACACCACCGAGGTCCACGAATACACCGTAAGAGGTGATATTCTTGACGGTACCCTCGAGGATCTGACCCTTCTCCAGCTTACCGATAATCTCCTTCTTCTGAGCCTCAATCTCCTGCTCAATAAGTGCCTTGTGAGAAACAACGACGTTGCGGAACTCCTGGTTGATCTTAACCACCTTGAACTCCATGGTCTTGCCAACGAACTGGTCGTAGTCGCGTATGGGATGAACGTCGATCTGTGAGCCCGGCAGGAAAGCCTCGATGCCGAACACGTCAACGATCATACCGCCCTTCGTGCGGCACTTGATGTAACCCTGGATGACTGCATCAGCCTCGAGAGCCTCGTTGACCTTATCCCAAGACTTGCTCATGCGAGCCTTCTTGTGAGACAGGAGCAGCTGACCCTTCTTGTCCTCTGCACTCTCTACA
>Ga0310691_10002962_pt1 | contig 21243 bp, 24 predicted proteins | sample 176DNAGHGlowgp2_FD_203887 | JGI IMG/M metagenome (GOLD analysis project Ga0310691, IMG submission 203887) | Sheep rumen microbial communities from Palmerston North, Manawatu-Wanganui, New Zealand - 1766 DNA GHGlow gp2 (v2) (version 2) | ecosystem: Host-associated > Mammals > Digestive system >...
TCTAAATCTGCGCAATATGTAAAACAATTCATGATAACAAGTAGCTTTGAATCTGTTTAATCTGTTAAATCTGTGGTCTCTTATACTTCCGAAAGTTGAGTCATTTATTATTTGTCATTTCGCAGAACGAGCTCAAACGGGTCTGCATCCTCCAGCACAGGGAACTTTTGCTCATAGTGACGCAGGAAGTCGAGGTCGATGATGGCGGAGGCGGCATATTCTGTCTTATCCGGGCAGTCCATGATGGTCTCGCCATAGGGGTGGATGATGGCCGAGCGGCCGTAGTACTCGCACTGCTGGTCGGTGCCGATACGGTTGCAGGCCGCCACATAGCACTGGTTCTCGATGGCACGTGCACGGATGAGCGTCCGCCACGCCGTGTCGCGGCTGATGGGGAAGTTGGCCGAGTAGAGGATGCAGTCGTAGTCGCCACGCTGACGTGCCCACAGAGGGTAGCGCAGGTCGTAGCACACCTGCAGCAGGAAACGCACACCGCGCCACTCTACGATGACGCGCTCGTGACCGGCCGTGTAGTTCTCGGCTTCGCCACCATAGGCAAAGAGGTGGCGCTTGTCATAGGTCGTCACTGAGCCGTCGGGGCGCACGAAATGCAGACGGTTGTAGCAGCGACCGCTGTCCTCAGTGGCGATGCTGCCCACGATGGCAGCGTCCATCGCCTTGGCCTTCTGCTGCATCCACGCCAGGATGCGGGGCTGGGCATCAACAATATCTATCGCTGCATTGTTCAAGCCCGTGGCGAACATCTCGGGCAAGAGCAGCAGGTCTGTTTTCGGAAGCGTAGCTGTCAGGGCGTCCAGATGTTCCAGATTGCGGTCCACCTGACACCAGTCAATGTCGTGTTGTAAAATCGTTACCTTCATAGGTCTGTGTCCTGAAAAATCTTTTTGTTTGATATTTTGGGCGCAAAAATAGCAATTATTTTGCAAATGGGTCGCACAAATTCGCGAAAAAGTAGTACTTTTGCATCGTTTAATCATTGCTGAAAGTCAAAATCCACCTATATCAGTTATGGATTCATTCATTTTTTTGGGTTTTAACCTCTACGCCTGGATTACCATTGCCACGGTGCTGGGCATGTTCACGATTCTGCTGACAACGAGATGGCGCCCGGACCTGGTGTTCCTCGGTGCCATCGGCGTGCTCTACGTCACGGGCGTGCTGGATGCGAAAGAGGCCTTCTCGGGCTTCAGCAGCACCTCGGTGGTGGTCATCGGCGTGCTGTTCGTGGTCGTGGCAGGACTTACGCACACCGGCGTGCTCTATTGTATTGTGAGGCTCTTGCTGGGGCAGCCGAAAACCTACAACAAGGCCATCGTGCGACTGATGCTGCCCGTGGCAGCGCTCAGCTCGTTCCTCAGCAACACCACCATCGTGTCGCTCTTCGTCAATATTGTCAAGATGTGGGCGAAGAAGCTGGGGGTAGCACCCTCCAAGCTGCTTATTCCCCTGAGCTATGCCTCGGGAATGGGTGGCATCTGCACCCTCATCGGTACACCGCCGAACCTCATCATCAGCGGCCTCTACGAGGAGCATACAGGCGTGGCAATGAACATCCTGTCCACAGCCATCCCGGGACTGTTCTGCCTGGCCGTCGGCGTCTTGTCGGTACTGGCCATGCAGCGCCTGCTACCCGAGAGAAAGACACCTGAGGCCGCCTTCGAGGACACCACAGAATATACGGTAGAGGTGCAAGTGCCGTCTGACAACAAGCACATCGGTGAGACGCTGGGCGAAGCCGGACTGTTCCATCTCAAGGGCGGCAGCTTGATAGAGATGTACCACTTCGACGAGAAGCCCACGCCTGTTTCGGAGGACGAACCCATCATGGGCGGCGACCATCTGGTCTATGCCGGACAGATAGAAGAGATCATTGACATCGCATGGAAACATGGGCTGGTGAGCGCCGACCACCACGTCTTCTCCGCAAGCGAGGAGGACACCAGCCGGAAGTTGCGCACGGCATACGTGACCTTTGGCAGCAATCTGATTGGCACCTCCATCGGCAACAGCACGTTTGAGAAGGACAACAACGTGGTGCTGGCGGCCGTAGCACGACGTGGCAAGCGCATCAACGAAGTTCCGCGTCAGGTGGTGCTGCAGGCTGGCGACACGCTGCTTTTAGTATGTCCCAAGCACATGGATGTCAACGCCCGTTCACTCGCTGCCAACCTCCATTTCTTCGACTCTCAGGAGATTCCCAATATCGACTGGAGCACTCTCGTATCATCGCTCATCATGATCGCCATGGTGGTGGTGTCGGCCTTGGGTATCATGCCGTTGCTGCAGTGCGCCTTCCTGGCTGCTGCGGCCATGCTCATCTGCCGTTGCTGCGACATGAACCAGGCCATGAAAGCCATCAACTGGGACATCCTCATGGTCTTCGCCGGCAGCGTCGTCCTCGGCCTCGCCATCCAGAAGACAGGCATCGCCGAGCGTATGGCTTTCGGCATCCTGGATGTCTGCGGCACCAACCCGCTTGTGGTCATGACCGCCATCTGCTTCGTAGGTACGTTCGTCACGGAGTTCATCTCGAACACGGCAGCGGGCGCTATGTTCTTCCCTATCATGTACGATGCTGCTGAGAAGTTGGGCTATGAGCCCTACCCCTTCCTCATCGCCCTGATGATCAGCGTCAGCAGCAGCTTCGCCACGCCCATCGGCTCGCCCACACACATGCTGGTCTATGGCCCCGGCGGTTACCGTTTCAGCGACTTTATGCGCATCGGCCTGCTGATGAACCTCATCATCCTCGCCGCTAACATCTTCATCGTCAACCTCATCTACCCCATCACTCCCCTACCCTGAGTTCCCTTTTAACTCCCTTTTTAATCCCCTTTTTAACTCCCATTTTAACTCCCCATAAAAAGTCATGAACCGCGAAATAGACCTTAGCGTCAGCGCCTACGGCGTGACACGCCCATTGGATTACGACATCGTCATCCTCCCCTGGGGCGCCACAGAACCCCACAACCTGCATCTGCCCTACCTCACCGACAGCATCCTCTCCCACGACGTGGCCGTAGATGCCGCACAGATAGCCTTAGATAAATATGGTGTACGCGCCATGGTGCTGCCCTCCGTAATGATGGGAGCCCAGAACCCCGGACAGCGCGACCTGAAGTTCTGCATCCACTACCGCTACGACACACAGCGCGCCATCCTCACCGATATCGTAGCCAACCTGCACCACCAAGGATTCCGCAAACTGCTGATTGTGAACGGTCATGGTGGAAACTCTTTCAAGAGCATGATCCGCGACCTCGCCGTCGATTACCCTGACTTTCTCATCCTCACCAGCGAATGGTTCACCGTGCTGCCCGGCAAGGATTGGTTCGATGACCCCGGCGACCACGCCGACGAGCTGGAGACCAGCGTGATGATGCACTACCACCCCGAGCTCGTCAACCTCAGCGAGGCAGGCCCCGGCGATGCCCACCCCTTCGCCCTCGAGAGCCTGCGCCAGAAGACCGCCTGGCTGCCCCGCCATTGGACGAAGGTCACCAGCGACACCGGCATCGGCAATCCCCGTCTCGCCACCGCCGAGAAAGGCAAGCGCTTCGCCGCCGCCGTAGCCGAGAAATATGCCCTTCTCCTCAAAGAGCTCGCCGCAGTAACCAACCAGGACGACCTCTACGAGCGCTAACAAACACTCCTCCAACAACAAAACCAACAACAGCAGCTACAATCCAGAAAATATCATGAATCCTTAGTGGAATCGACCTATCAGGTCCTGAAGGATATAGTTGCCTGGGTCACGATGATCAAAGCTTTTAAGAAGCCTCAAGCATGTAAGATAAGCCTCCTGCTTCGTTGTGGGGAAGGCATTGGCCATATTAATAAACGTGTTGAAGGTCTGATAGTTCATATGATTATAGAGATCGTTTATGCGCTTATTGGATGGATCTTCCTCAATGGTTGCCAGCATATATTGGTTAATCTTACTGTAAATCAGCCTCACACGTTCTATATCATTCTTTTGCGCATAGGCATTGGCCTCATGCTCCCAACAAAAAACCAGACCTTCAAATATACGTTGACGTTTCCCTGCATTTTCAGCAGTCACGGGCAGTTCGTTGAGTATTTCCGCGAACGACGTACCTATGGTATTAATATAACGCAGCGCATCATCAGGAGAATTCAACTTCACGAATATGCCTGCCATATCCTTTAATCCTATACAAATAGCAGGAGCCTGAACATTGCCCACAGCTTTCGGATTGAAGCCTTCTTTCCCACTCCATTTTACTTCCTTCTCGTGGATTTTTTCCAGTTTTTGTTGGGGGCTTAAACTATCATCCTTCGCAATAGCAGTGGATTCCTTATACAGAAAAGCCAAACGCACACTCATTGGTAGCACTTTACTAAACAATCCCATGACTATTATTTTAGTTTTGTTATTTTCCAATTATAATACCATTTTGCTACAGGCGCAAACAGCAAGGAAATTGGACCGCGGATTTTCATCCTGTCAATCGCACGACAATATTCCCTTATCTGTTGACTATCAGAATATATACGCTCAGTGGCATCCATTTTGATTTCTACTGTAAGCATGTAATTCAACAACTTAATGTCGTATGGAATATGCACATCAAAAAGGAATGCATGGAACTTGTCAATCAGAAAAACTGCCATCTGATAGTCGCCACGTTTGCAGGCGGCATGCGCAATATCCATTATACAATCTTTTATTCGAATCATCGCCACCCAGGCAGGCATCAGCTTGCGAATACCTTTGTGACGCTGGTCGAACGTAGCGAAGAGGAAGGTCAGTAACTCCTCCGCCCCTATTACCTCCGACACACCTATTAGTTCTTCCTTCACTCGACTTGCATACCACCTGCTAGAGAAGATATAATGAAAAGCGTTTAGGGTATCATTGTTGTGGAAAAGATAGTAGAACAGATTGTCGGTAACTAACTGATTAGTGTCTAGTTTGTGAAGGTAGATGGTAGCGATATCACCACACAGTGCGGCCTTCTCTGCCGCAGTGAGTGGAATGCGCACCTTCCGATGCACGAGCTGCCACGTCTTCATCTGGCTTTGCTCTGTGATGAAGCCACGCAGGAAGCTTCGCACAATTGCAAATGTACGCAAGTCCCATACCTTCCCCAACAATTCCGCCAGCACACATTCATCCAGGCCATTGTAGCTCGCCGACAAATATTGGAACACCTTCGTTGGCAACGCACCGTAAGCCTCCCCTATGCGATTTAAATAAGCTGCAAATAGTTTTTCCTCCCTATAGGGAAAAGATTTTATCTTCTCGTCAATTGACGCTATCAGTCCTTTGTCGAATGATTTTTCATATTGCTCTGCGAGATCTGCGACCTCCTTAAAGTCACGTTGATTCAGGCGGGTGACATACTGTAGCGCTATAACCAACCACAGAGGTGATTCAAAGTTTGTCTGCGTTTCAGATCCCTTAGACAACAACATATTTACATTCTGTGGATAGAGCTCCTTGTCCTCATATGCTGCATAGGTGTGTATAATACCCTCCGCTTCATCACGGGTGAGCGCAGGCATATCATAGCGCCGCAAAGAATGATGATATGTCAACAACTCGTCTGCGAAACCCGGAATACATGTGCAACAAAGGCAACAGTTCGCAATGATACTCTTAGGATAGAAAGTGAGATACTTCCCTACTGGCGTCTGATGGAAGCCCTCGACACCATCTATGAATAGCACTAAAGTCAATCCTTCCGGAACTTTCCGAAGGAGGCTCCGAAAGTAAGTTATGCGCGTTTCTGCATCTATAGGATCTTGATGACTTACACCTAAGCGGTACTCTAGCTGATAAATCCAGCGTGCCAACATATGATCCGTACTGCGGTTTTCCTCACCCGTATCGGTAGCATGAAAAAGAGTGATGACATTATCACGTTGGCAGAAGCTGTCGACCAAAGCCGTATAAAGGCTACTTTTGCCCGAACCTTCCGGGCCTGTAATAACTAACATACTACCGCCAGCGGCAATCATTCGCGAAACGCTCTCAAAAAGATTGTTACGCAGATAACGTCGCTCACGGTGTAAATGTAGGAATTCCTCCTGTGCTCGCTGTTCGTCCACAAAAGGCTCATCGTTATGCTCTGCTGTATAATGAGCATGAATCTCATTGAGGATGGCCTCTTTCACCGTATTGCCAAAGTCTTCAAGATCGGTCATGCCATGGCCATCCCATCGTGCGGGGTACTCATGGTAACATTCCGACCTCTGCTTCTCGGTGAGGCGATCCTTTATGCTCTGCTTCAACGATTGCAGCTTTTCCCAGTCGTGTTGTTTCTCCGAATTGCACGAATCATCGTATTCTTCGCTACGCAATTTCAATGGAATATGTTCATAGCACGCACTATCCCGTTCCATAAACAGGCAACCCCGGATGTCATCACGCTGCAAGAAGCCGTGCATGATTTCTATCGCGGTGATACTCTGCCCCTTGTATTGCCTAGCCAAACCAGGCAGTTTGGACTCCTCTGGCGTAGTCCCATAACGATTGCCCAACAAACCCAGGAAGAATGGACGACTGCGGTTGATTTCATCCATGCAGACTCTTAGCACTTTCTCCTCCACACTTTCTTCGGATGTCTCCAGCGTATTAATACCGAAGCGCAGGTCAATGATGCGCAAAGAGATGCAATCGCGTCTCAATTCACTATTGATAAGCGGAAAGACATGAGTCTGCAGATAATCTCTTTCCGCCTGCATATCAGCGAACGTACTGCTAACAAATACAGAGTAAGTACGCCACTTCATAAGCCCAATATAATCTCTATACTAAATGGCTCTGGATAATTTGATGTCTGTGAACGTCCAATCGTCCGTTTCAAAGAAATCGAACTGAGTAGTACCTGCTGGAAGCGGTGGGAATATCAGCACAAATTCCACCTCTTCTCCCGCATTGAGATGTTTACGATCAGGTCCCATAGGGATACCTTCCGTAGCTCTCAGTTCTAGGTGCTCTTGACCATCCACCGTGATGTAAGCCGATTCCGTCCACCAGATACTCATATATTCCTGAGCGTGATAGACGCCCAAGATGCGAGTTTCACTGGACGTTGCTACAACTTTTAGGAGTTTACAATTACGGGCTGCTGACGAGGGTTGATATGAAACAATGTCTATGTCTTCTGTGGAGCTGATTGCATCCTTAGGATACAGCGTCACGCTGAACTCCTTGTCGTCTCCGTAGGCCGTTCCAGTGATTTTACTAGCATCTCCTGTTAAGCTAAACGACCATGAGCGGCCATTTTCCTCGCCAAAGAAAGAGATGTCACCAGCCTGTGCAGGGAGAGACTCTCCGTTGAGATGCATAGTAGTTCCATAGTTAACATTGTGATAGGTCGCGCTGATAGCATAGTCGCCACCTTTGGTTATTGTCAGTTCTATGGGATACCCACCCATCTCTCCAGCATATTCTGTTGTGCCTTCTGCCAGGCTTCCATAGAGTCCGTCCTCGGGACTTCCGTAGTCCTGATCGTCCTCCATAATCTCTGACTGAACGGGCTCATTGACAGAATCGTCACCCTGGGACTCGTCGCTCAGTGTGATGACGCTGGCGGACTCATCGGAGGAGATTTTCGACGACACGCAACTCTTGATGCTGTTGATGGCAAGGAAGAGCAGATATAACGCCGCCATAATCAACAACACTTTTCCCAGTCGCTTCCAAGGTATATTATAACGGCGCTTACCCATTTGTGTCGCCACGAATTCCTCTCGCTCGGTTGTCAGACGGTCGATCTCCTGTTCAAAATGCTCAGCCTGCTGGCGGGCTTCCTCGTTGCGTCGCTGACGCTCTTCGTCTCGTTCGCGGCGTTCCCCTTCTCGACGGCGCTGCTCCTCTTCCCGACGGTGCTGTTCCTCTGCCTGACGGCGACGCTGCTCCTCTTCCTGCTCACGACGTTGACGTTCCTCTTCCTGTTCACGGCGACGACGTTCTTGCTCCTTACGTCGCTCCTCCTGCAGACGCAGTTCCTCGCTGTTATCCTCAGGCATCAGTCCGTTCTTGTCAAGATATTTCTTCAACTCGGCACGGCTTTCGGCAGTGCTCAATAGTGTGAGGCTGTTCGCTAAGAAGTCTTTCACCACTTCCCTACCGGCATCGCCAGAGCTTTTGCCTCGCTGGAAACTACTGATTACCTTAATCGCTTCAGCCACCTTGGCATCGTCGAGTTCAGGGAAACGATAGTAGAGTGCTCGAAAAAAATCGGAACTATCTGTAAGCCCCTCATTCGCCTCATTTTTCTTCAGGATATCTAGATGACGAGCCTCTATTCGTTCGCCTTCTTCTAGCCATTTTTGTATTAATGTTGCATCCATTGTTTTTTATTTGACGGTGTTAGAGGGGATTTATTAAATAAGGATGAATAGGATAATCGCTAATATCAGAGTCCAAATATTATAGAACACATAACGGAGCACGGTGAATATAAGCTGGGTCAATAACATGAGTAGCCCGAGGGCAAAGAATCCAACATAATATATAATGGCTCCCAATATGACTGCAGCAACAATAGCCCAGATAAGACCTTGTCCAACGAATGTGCCTATCACTGTGACGAGGAAGAAGATAGCAGCAACAATGACGCCTATCAAAGCCACCGCATTCGAGGCATTCTCCTTCTGTTCACCAAACCATTCACCAACAGCCATGATGCGCCAGTTGAGTTTCTGGAAGGGCTTCAGGTCGTCACTCCATTCCACACCCATACGCTGCGCTATCACCTCATCGTAACGCCCAGCGACGAATGCTGCCCCGACCTTCGTGCCAAGGACCTCTGTTGCCGAAGGAAGCAGTTTGTTTTCCAGCAACGTCTGACGTGCATCACTCAATGACTCCTCACTATTGAACATCAGTGTACAATACGACAAGAAGTCTCCCAACAGTTGCTTCAGCGGACTGCTGGAACTGATACTCACGCGACGCTTGGCAAGACGATCCATGGAATACCTGAGCATAGGCAATGCAATCGCTCCTGTACCATTGTCGCCGTCGAACATCAACAAAAGATAAAAATACTTGGAATAAGCACAATTGTTGGTTATGTCGTTCAGTTTGTCGGCATATCCACGAGCAATCTCCATGCCCGCCTTGTTCCAAGCCTTAGCCTGGTCTATCTGCATGATTCTTATGTTAAAGAGTAAACAGGAAAAGATTTCTGTGACATTATCTCATCGCAATGCTGCCACATCCGGGCGATACGATTTCGAATTCTCCACGTGCCCCCTGGCATTCAGCAAACACCTTTACACGTCCGCTCTTATCGCGGTCGATGACTATCGTGATTGGCGTGCCTTTCGGAACAGGACGACCCCACGTAATACTGTCCTTACGTCCCTTAATCTCCAAATCTGGGTCCACATCCATATACTCATCCTCACATTCGCTCTCGTAGAAGTGGAATTCCAGCATCGTCTGACCTTCACTGGCCGTACGGAAGGAGTCAAATTCACGATGGATTTCTTGGTCATCATTACGTAGGATCAGATTGCACACGCTAAACTGACGACCATAGTCGTCCATCTGCACTTTCATGCCATAAGCGCGTGATCCTTTGTCGCGTCCCATCATCAGAGCTCCTTCTACGTAGCCCTTATCAGCCTGAGCAGCGGTGAGAGCCGCACCCTTTGCCACCGCCATATCCGGGTCAACGAGTTTTGGCTGGCAACCTAAAATATCCTTCACTACCTTCGACACCATCGGCATCTTCGAAGAGCCACCAACAAGAATCACCTCGTCGATGTCCGACGGACTCATCTGCGCAGCCTCCAATGCCTCATCAAGCAACAGTTTGGTCTTCATCATCAGCGGTAGTGTGGCAGCCTCAAATTCCGAACGCGTAATCTCTACGGTTTGAATACCCTTATACTTAAAGGTCATCACAGCAGAATCCTCATCACTCAACTCCTGCTTGCACTCCTCGGCAGCAATCAGCATCATACCCTGCTCTGAAGGCTTCAGGGAATCAAACGAACTGCCGCCACATTTTTTCAGTGCAATCTCCGCAAGCGCCTTATCCCAGTCCACGCCACCGAGATGATGGTCACCGCGCGTTGACAGGACATCTGCAATACCCGTCTTGAACTCCAGGATACTGACATCAAACGTACCACCGCCAAGGTCATAGACCAGCAGGTTCTTATCACTCTGTTGCTTGCGGCCATAAGACAAAGCAGCGGCCGAAGGCTCATTAATCAGCTGCAACACATTAAGGCCGGCCATTTTACCAGCGGCCTCTGTGCGGTCACGTTCCATCTTGCCGAAATAGGCGGGCACTGTGATGACAACATCTTTGATAGGATCTTTACCCTCCTCATTCATGCGTTTCTCATTAGCGAAATCAACGAGATGGCGCAAGATGAACGATGAAATCTGTACAGGATCGTAAGTCTTCCCATTGATGGTCACGGTATAATCCGGATTGGACATCTCACGCTTGATGAACACCACGGTGTTCTCAGGTTTGTCTGCCAAATGAGCCTTGGCAGCCTTACCCACCTGCATCTTGTTATCATCGTCAAAATAGACTGCAGAAGGTGTTGTCAGGGCACCCTTCTTATTGGGGATAACGGTTACGAGATCGTCGCTGTCAATTGTTGCAATACACGAATAGGTCGTGCCTAGGTCAATGCCATAGAATTCTTTTGCCATGATAAATGAATATTTTATTGGTTATTCTTCTTTCTTTATATATTTATAGGTGATAACATCCTCACTGCGTAGCAAGAAGTTATATGTATACACCTCTTCGCCGTTTTCGTTCACGCGTGGCTTGAAAATATAAGGAAGTGTCCACACATAACCTGGAGCCACACTACGGAACACCTTACCGTCCAGTTCGGGGTTATCTGTTTCCTGACGCTCTACGATTTCCTGATGTTCAGCGTCGAAATCTGAGCCTTCCACTCCCTTCACCAACGGCACTAACATCTCCTGACGCAGGTCCGCATCTATCTTTTCGACAATCTTCTCCAACTGGGTCTCCAAAAAAGTGGCAGCGGCTGTATCATGCCCTGCCATCTTGGGCGTTTCATGCTGATAATCATCGAGAACACTGGACACCAAATTGCGTAAGTTAATATTGCGACGCAGAATTTTTACTTTATCTTTACGATAGCGATCTTCTTGCACCCGAGCGATAAGTTCTTCGTACTGCGTGGTCTTTGCATCAAGCTTCGTCGAAAGTTCCGTCCTATCCGCTATCAGTTCCTTCATGCGGGCATCGACTAATTCAGACAACGCTTTCAGCTGCTCCTTCACAGCGTCCGCCGTCTCATTTTCAGGTGTCACTTCAGGCTGCTTGGGCGTCTCAGGGGTTACTGTTTCCTTCCCCTCTGCCACATGCTGGCTAATCAGCTCCGCTTGTTCCTTCAGTTTTTTGTCCTTCTCCTCAATCAACGATTGCAGCTGTTCAATCGTTTGCTTCAGCTCAGCCGCTTTTTGTTTTTCTTCATGCAATCGCTGGACAATCTGCTCTATCTGTTCAACAGAATGTTGTTCGATGGTGTCAGGCACTTGGTCTTTTGTTTCCGTCACTTGCTCTGTTGTTTCTACAACTTGCTCTGTCACGTCCACTGTTTGTTCTGTTTTCTCCTGTTTATAATCTTCAAGTTGCTGATTTTCAAGCTTCTGAGATGTTGAAAAGAACCACGACATAGGATAAAAAATTGAAATTTTTAAATTTTTCGCCCCAAATATACATATAAAAGTGAAAAGAGATGCATGAAAAAGTGAATAATTGCAGAAAAAAAAGGAAAAAAGTAGTATCAAATAGTGGGAGCAGCTTCTCTGATACTTTCCTATTCTATACTCTGAATCTCCACACCATCGAGTTCGAGGAGGAGATGGAGGAGGTTGTCGCTGTATTTGCTGGAGGCAACTTTCATGTCGAGCTTCACGACGAGGCGGCCGGCCGTGTCGGTGGAGGATGCGAAGCCGGAGATGATGACGCCGTCGGCTTTCAACTGCTCCAGCAGTTTGTCCACCTGGCTACGCTCCTTGGCGGTGAAGGTGGCCGTGATGACACGGGTGTTGACATGGGGCAGCAGGGAGTGCAGCACCTCAAGGCCCAGCAACACCAGCACCGTCGTGAACGCCGCAATCATGTACAAGCCAGCACCTGCCGCCATGCCGATGGCTGCCGTCACCCATAGGCCTGCCGCCGTGGTGAGGCCATGCACGGCCTGACGCTGGAAGATGATGGTACCGGCACCGATGAAACCGATGCCGGACACCACCTGTGCCGCGATGCGCGACACATCCAGTCGGATGTTATCGCTGAACACCACATCCTCAAAGCCATGTGCCGACAGCACCATGAAGACCGCAGCGCCCAGCGCCACCAGGAAATGAGTGCGGAAACCGGCCTCCTTGGCACGGAACCCGCGCTCGATACCTATCAAACCGCCCAGCAATGCTGCCGCAGCGATGCGAAGAAGAAACTCTGTTGAGATCATCTTACAAATTATTTGTTAGCCCCACAAAGTTTCGTCCTTACAGCATCGCCTCGATGTCCTTCTCGAAGTCCTTGGGGTCGGTCATCGGGGCATAGCGCTTAATGGTCGTACCATCCTTCGAGATGAGGAACTTGGTGAAGTTCCAGAGGATGTCACTGTCCTTCTCCACACTCTTGCTGAGCGTCTTCAGGAGGGCATGTGTGGCCTTGGCTTTCAGACCCTTGTATTCCTCGGTGGGAGCCTGCGCCTTCAGATACTCAAAGATGGGCTCGGCAGCGGGGCCGTTGACATCGCCCTTCTTCATAATCTGGAACGTGACGCCGTAGTTCAGTTGGCAGAACTCTTCGATCTCGCCGTCCGAACCTGGATCCTGTTCCTTGAACTGGTTGCAGGGGAAGCCGATGATGACCAGTCCCTTGTCCCTGTACTTCTGGTTCAACTCCTCCAGTCCTGCAAACTGGGGTGTGAAGCCACACTTGCTGGCGGTGTTGACGATGAGCAGCACCTTACCCTCGAACTGAGCGAAATCCAGTTCCTTACCTTTGCTCGTCTGAGCCTTGAAATCATAAATCTTTTCCATAATCGTATTTATTATTGTGAAGCTGGTCATATTCGTGGCTTTCAACCCTTGTCAGCCAGTTTACGGAAGCTCTGCAGCTTCTCGCCGTAGCAGAGGTCGCCGCAGTCGCCGAAGCCAGGCACGATATATTTGTGTTCGTTCATACCCTCATCGATGGCAGCGCACCAGATGGTGCTGTCCTCGGGCAGCGCTTCCTTCACCACATCTATGCCTTCGGGGGCAGCGATGACGCAGCAGATGTGTATCTTCTTCGGGCGACCGGCCTGCATCAGGCTCTCGATGGCAGCAGCCAGACTGCCTCCCGTGGCCAGCATGGGATCCACGATGATGAGCGTCTTGTTCTTGGCACTTTGTGCGGCGATGTACTCTGTGTGTATGCCCACCTCGGTATGCTCACGGTTGATGTACATGCGGAAGGCCGATACGAAGCCGTTATCTACATTGTCGAACATATCCAAGAACCCTTCATGGAAGGGCAGGCCGGCACGCAGGACGGTGGCCAGCACGATGTCGCTCTGCTTGGCAAGCGGGATGACAGTCTGCCCCAGTGGCGAGGTGATGGTCTTGGGTCGGTAGTCGAGTGTTTTGGACAGCTCGTAGGCCATCAGCTGACCTATACGGCGGATGTTATTGCGGAACAATAGGCGGTTCTGCTGGTACTTCTTGTCGCGCAATTCAGCCATAAAATGGTTCATCACGCTGTTCTGTTCTGCGAAGTTTACGATTTGCATAAGTATGGTCGTTTAGCGTTTATGGGTGTCATTTGTCAAACAGTTTCTTCCAAAGCCATAGGAACGCCACAGCACCAACGACGCAGAACACGAAGTTGGTGAGATAGCCTTTCCCGAGCATTTCAATGTCCAGCATATAACAAATGAAGGTGCCGACATAGCTGCCCACGATGCCAATGATGAGGTTCAATACACATCCTTTACCCTCGCCGCTCATAATGCGGTTGGCAAAGTAGCCGATGAAGATACCTGTAAGTATCGGCCAAGCTGTAAAATCTGCAATGTGTTCTAACATAATTGTCTATTCTTGGTTCTTTATAATATCTGATTCTCACGGCATTGCCTGCTGTCCGTTCATCGTTCGGATTTTCTCCAGCATCATGGCGCTCCATTGAGCGTTGCCTGGCAGCTGATAGCGCGCGTTTCCTGTAGCAAACGGGGTAAAGATGGTGTGGGCCTGCGGCGTAATGCGGATGGTGCCACGTTCGCTGAGGGAGAAGAGCGCATCACCCTCTACGGCCTGGATGACACACATCACGTCCCACATCCGCTGTCCCGTATTGCAGTTGCACGTCATATACACTTGCTTGATGGGGTGACGGTCAGTCCACGACACATCGGCGATGACCTGCTCGGGGGTGTATTCCACGGTCTGTCCCACTTCCATGGGCGAGAAGACCATATCCACATCCTTCGGCCACAGCTCGAAGAATGCTTGAGCAAACGTGATGCCCTGGGCAAAGTTGAAGTCGGGTTCTTCGGCATCACCGAAGACACCGCCCTGTAAGTAGATACACTTCACCTTCTGGCGCACCAGTGCTGCGCCACTCAGGGTGGAGTATTCATCTGCGTCCGACAGTAGCAACTGCGCCAGACTGGTGACGAAGCCTATCGACACGATGCTCACCGAGTGGTCGGGCTGCTGAGAAAGCAGACGACGATAGAGTTTATAGCCATCGGGAAGACGCTCGGGTTGGTCGATGGTACGCTGGAACATCGGAGTGATACCGTCTGCCTCTGTCGTATGGGCCACTTTTGCATAGTCTATCCATACCTTCGGATCCTTGATGCCATCCTTCACCAGTCCGATAGGAACATCCGGATGACCGAAATACGTGTTCATCACATCGACAAAATCAGCATTCGCCTCACCCTCCCGGTCAACCACCACGCCCAACAACCGGCACAACTGCTGTTCGTCATAGCGGTAGAGCATCTCTAATGCGAATAGGTCGTCGGTCGAGGAAGCGATGTCGGTATCGAGAATGACAAGGGGTACACCCTTGTACGCTTTGTCTTGTGTCGCAGGCTCATCCTCGCTCGAGCATGAGACCTGCACCATACTACCGCAAATAAGGGCGACGGCAAGCACCCATTGCATCCATTTCTTCATTTTGTTACTTCATCATATCCTGTCGGACGGAATTGTCTTTGCTCCTCGCTGTACACAAATCCGTGCCCGAGCAGGTAGTCCTTGATCTCATCCGGTTCTGTTCCGAAGTTGTAACACAATGATTCCAGCGTGTCAAACTCCTCGTCTCTCAGAAGCATGTTCACACTCGAGACCAGTATGGCAGGATCTTTCGGCAGGTAGTCCATCATTATGACTAGTTTTCTATCTTCAGACAATGCGAAGACCTATTGTTATAGTATTTCTTCCATTCCTGTCTTTTGGACTTTCATCCCCATGTTCCTGTAGAAAGATAATGCTGATGCGTTACCTTCCCACACATTAAGGGTAATGTTATAGCAGCCTATTGACTTGGCATAGTCACGGACATATTCATACAAAGCCTTACCGACATGCTTCCCGCGAGCTTTCTCATCGACACAGATATCATCAATATACAGCGTCTTAATATCCTGAAGCAGTCGATGGTTCTTGACCTCACTCATCTGACAGAAAGCATGGCCAAGAACACTCCCATCATCGAAAACGAAAATGGGCTTGCTGTCATCATTCAGGATTTCTTCAAGGTCTTGCTCACTGTATTTGGGCGTGTTTCCCTTGAACAAGTCTGGGCGAATACCATTATGCACGGCATCCACTTGATACAACAGCCCTATCAATCCTTTTATATCTCTTTTATCTGCTCTTCTTATCATTGTATATTCTCCTATACTTTTGGTACTTTTTCGATTTCGCGCACAAAATTAAGGACAAAACTGCAATCTATGATGCTCTGCCACGTGAAAAATCCCTAAAACGGAATAAAAAGCCCTTTTTGAGACAGTTTTTGGGAGATTTTGAGGTCTTCCCCCCGCCCCGTTTACTTATCCCTTCATCCACGAATAGGGCATGAACGAATATATCGGAAGGAAAGGGAAGAGTATGGGTGTGCGACGCTTATAGGATTGGTATTCAGGGTTTGAACCGTAGTTTTTGTCCTGGCGACGTTCGAGACGTTTGGCACCATAGAGCATGACATAAACGATTCCTATGTAACCCAGAATAGCCAGCAACCATTGCCACCATGTATAGAGCGTGTCGCATCCACTAATCATAACACCCGTCCAAACGGTCAGTTCACCGAGATAGTTGGGGCAACGCACTAGACGATAAACACCGGTATCTACAAAACGTTTCGGGTTGACTTTTTTAGCTTGACTCTTCTGGTAGTCAGCAATAATCTCGAGCACGAAACCGCAGAAGGCAACCGCCAATCCTACATACTCCCAGATGGGATTGCCGAACAAGCCCTCTGCGTTGTGTTCCAACTGCGCCGTGATGGGGAAGGTCTGACACAGATACAGCAAAGCGCAGCTCAACCAGATGGTGGTACGTTGGAGAATCGAGCGGTCTTCGTTGTTGACTTTGTCAAAAGAAGTGGCTTTGACATATGTCGGGCTCTTGATTTCTCGCACGAGTAAGAACGTAGCGAGCCTCACCCCATATATGAACATCAAGAGCAGAAAAGCGCCTGTGGTCCATGTAAGCGTGTGCCAATAACGAACACAAAGAGCGACAGCGATAGCGGCAATGCTGTAGCCGTATCCGAGAGAGAAGAAATAGACGAGTTTCTTCCATCCAAGTGCGCTAACCAACAAAGTTGCGAGCACTACAATAAGAATTGAAATTGCCATGACTTGTTTAATAATTATTCTTTTGGTTATGCCGCCCGCACGCAGCAGCCAGCCCTATTATTGCCAATAAGCATATATATATTCTTCATTGTGTAATCCTTTATTCGTAGTATTCAATATTCAGTTCATCACTCACGATGTAATCTTCATGGTCGTCATCATAGAGATAGACGATGCGAAGTCCACGATATTGTTCTGGAACCTTCAGCGTTTCGAGCAAATGCCATCGTGGCCGTCCGAAGTCATACGAGGCACGGTCAAGTAGCATGCGGTTACTCGTCCAGTCGAACTGGTAGTACCCTCCCCCGATACACTGATCATCGCCAATCAACAAATCCTTATGCTGATTGACCATACCCAGACGCAGGTACCCGTCCATTGTGATGATGAATTTAGGAAGACTCATGAGGTCTTAGTTATTTGTATGGCGTCATTCATTTCTGCCCGCAAAGATAGCGATAATTTCTTTACGCGCACAAAAAGCGGCTGAAAAATGTGCTGAACCACGGATTTATGGATTCACTGGGCTTGGTTATTTCACCTTGATAATATCTTTTATGTCTGTGGTGTAGAAGGGGGAACGGCGGTCGTGAAGGATGCTGTTGCGGAAGGTGATGGCCTTGCCTGTGGCTGGGTCGAGGGCTCGCATGGCCTGCGCCACCATCACGGTTTCATCTCCGTGTTTGTGGTTGAGGGCATCTGCCACCTGAGACAGTTTGGTCAGCTTCTGCTTCAGAACGGGTGGGATGTCCAGGAAGTTGGTCTGTAGTTCCGAATCAGGGACAATGCCACTGACAATAACCCCAGCGCGTTTCCAATGGAAGGGCCCAGGCGCCGCCAAGAGGCAGGCATCTATGGCCTTCATGGCGGCAGTGACAATCTCTGGGTCGGAGCAGGCAGGAGCAGGGAGGCTCACCGTGCGCCCTAAGGACATCTGATCCAAGTCCTCGCGGAAGGGGTTGGTGGACATGAAGACGGTGACGAACTGCGCCATGCTGTGCTGGGCTCTCAGCTTCTGCGCACATCGGGCGGCGAAACTTGCGATGGGTGTTGCCAGCGTCTCAGCAGAAGCTATCATCTTAGGGAAGCTGCGGCTGGTGCAGATGGTCTGCTTGCGAGGCAGGTTGTCCAGCGCGATGCAGTCGCGTCCGTGCAGTTCCATCCATGTGCGCAGACCCGTGATGGTCATCGCTCGGCGCACGGACTCTGCATCTACCCGCGTGAAGTCCAAAGCGGTTGTGATGCCCCGTGCCTGCAGCCGTGCTGCATGGCGCCGGCCTATGCCCCAGACATCTTCTATGGGAAAGAGCGACAGGGCTTTCTCCCGCTGAGCTTCAGTCTCGATGAAGCAGCATTTCTTGTACGCCGGATAGCGTTTGGCAAACTTGCTGGCGACCTTGGCGAGCGTCTTCGTGCGTGCGATGCCGATGCTCACAGGCATTCCCGTCCATTGGCGAACCTTGGCGGCCAGCGCCTCACCCCACTGCTTGTAGTCCATCTTCATGTAGGGGGATTCATTCCACATTAGGAAGGCTTCATCGATGCTATAGACGAAGATCTCAGGGGCACTCTCACGGAGGATGTTCATCACGCGACGGGACATATCGCCGTAGAGCGTGTAGTTGCTGCTGAGGGCGTGAATCTCCTGACCGGGGAAGCGTTCTGCCAGTTGGAAGAAAGGCAGTCCCTCGGGCACGCCAAGGGCTTTCGCCTCCTGACTGCGCGCAACCACACAGCCGTCGTTGTTCGAGAGAACCACGACCGCCTTGCCTTCGAGTGCGGGGTTGAAGACCCGTTCACAGGAGACGTAACAGTTGTCACAATCGACGAGGGCATACATCATAGCGGGCACAAAAATAGGCAAAAAAGAGCAAAAACTAGGAACTTGAAACCTGAAACTTGAAACTTTTACCTAATTTTGCACCGCAAAACAGACAATCCACCCATGAACGAGATACAAATTCTGACAGCAGAGATAGGCGAAGAAGTCAAGCTTCCCTATTACCCCGGCGGCATCCGTGCGGGCTTCCCCTCCCCCGCCACCGACTATGAGGAAGAGGCCATAGACCTCAACCAGGAGTTGATCAAGCACCGCGAGGCCACCTTCTTTGCCCGTGTCAATGGTGATTCTATGATTGATGCCGGCTACATGCCCGGTGATCTCATAGTAATAGACAAATCCTTGGAGCCTCAGAATGGTGATATTGTGGTGGCTTGGGTAGATGGCGATGATACAGGCTTCACCATCAAGGAGCTTGATTTATCCAAGCAGAAAGAAGGCATCGTCAGGCTTGTTCCTCATAACAAGGCCTACGAGCCCATCATCATCACTCCTGAGCAGCGCAGCATCATCTGGGGTGTGGTTACCTATTGCATCCATCAAAGTTCAAGAACGCGATAAAGGCACTTTCGTATCATTGTCGGATTGAATAAAATAAAACTGATGAACTACAAAATAATACTCTCCATCGTCCTTATGCTGATTGTTGTGGCAGCATGGGTATTCAACGCCAACCATAAGCAGAACTTCAAGTCTGTTTCAGTGGTCGATTTTGCAGACATTATCAAGGACACTGCCAATGTGCAGTTGCTCGATGTACGCACCAGTGACGAATTTAATGAAGGACACATCGATGGCGCACTCCAGATAGATTTCTACTCAGCCCTTTTCATGGACTTAGCAACCATGAAACTCTCCAAGGATAAACCTGTGGCGATCTACTGCCGCAGTGGTCGTCGCAGTGCTTCGGCTGCAAATAAGCTGGCCGAACAGGGCTACGATGTCATCAACCTTGACGGTGGCATCATGGCTTGGAAGCAGTCGAAAAAGCCTATTGTGAGATAGCTCAAACTCATCCATCACTTCAGCACTTCATCCACATGGAAACCTTCAACGATGTAATCAATAGCGGCCAACTGGTCTTGGCCGATTTCTTTGCCACCTGGTGCGGTCCCTGTAAGGCCATGCACCCCATTCTGGAACAACTGAAAGCCCAATTGGGCGACCGTCTCCGCATCATCAAGGTGGATGTGGATAAACACGGTATTCCTGCAGAAGAGTATAATGTGCAGGCCGTGCCCACATTGATACTCTTCCGTAGTGGCAAAGTCCTTTGGCGGCAGAGCGGAGCCATGCCACTAAACCAACTACTTTCAGTGGTGAATCAATATCTTTGATTGCCCAAAGCCAAACGACCGCTTCGTCCGTCTGTTAGGCCTCTCCGTTACAAATTCCTGCAGGCTATAAGTGTGAGCGATGACGGCCAGCTGACTATCAACGATTCGCAGATGCGACACGAAGACACAAGATTATTGGTACAATCGGCATCAAAGCCCGCCGCCAAGCCATGCACACATAGCAGGAATATAGAAGCATTGAAGCTAAACGATGGCCACAAAGAAATACTGCCATCCTCACGGACGGCAGTATCAACAGCACTTGCTATTATTCAACGTACTTGAAACCTAGGAACTTCGCGAATCGTTCCGAACGAACAAGTCCGATGTCCGCGCTTTTGTCATATTGGTAGAAATTCGCAAATCTTATCTTCCTTGATAATCTTTGGTGCAGACTTACCGGCCAAGACCAATATCTTTTTCCTATTGCGGTAGATATGGAGCTGGCGAGAGCGTACTACCGCCGTCAGTTCTGGATCATCCTGCATAGCAAACCAAAGACGGTGGTAAATGCCATCTTCTTCGAATAGCTTCTTCTGTAGGTGTGAACACATATTTGTCTTGTCAATGGTCAGCATACTATTGAGTTAATTCTTCTTCCAGAAACTCAGCAGCATCAGCCACGCAGTCTGGACATTCACGGAGTACGACCTTAGTACCGACACCTTTCAGCAGTTTACATTGTGTGGCTCCGTTTCTTTCCTGAAACTTGTTCATTATCTGGCGCATCTGCTTCATGGACTTTGCCTTGTCTTTATTGACCAATCCAAGAACAAGACCAGCTCCAACAAGACCGCCACATGTTCCGTCCATGTTGCCCATTCCGGCACCAAAAGCATTGGCAATGTTCATGGCTAACTCTTCATCAAGCCCCGCTATATCAGCGTATGTGTGAAGAATAGCCTGGGCGCAGTTATATCATATCAAGCCTTTCCTTTGAACGTATATCCGATACCCTCAACAGCTTTACGGATAGACTCTTCTGTGGCAGGGCCTTTGATGGTGAGGGTGTTGGCAGAGGCACTGGCCTTGGCTTTCTCTACGCCAGGCAGATCCTCGACGGCACGGACGACGGCGGCCTCGCAATGACTGCAATGCATGTCCTCGACACGGTAAACGGTCACATCGGGGTCTAAGGGCTTTTGGGCGGTAAACTTACTGAAAAACTTCATCATAAGAGCAAATATA
>Ga0310691_10002966_pt1 | contig 21202 bp, 14 predicted proteins | sample 176DNAGHGlowgp2_FD_203887 | JGI IMG/M metagenome (GOLD analysis project Ga0310691, IMG submission 203887) | Sheep rumen microbial communities from Palmerston North, Manawatu-Wanganui, New Zealand - 1766 DNA GHGlow gp2 (v2) (version 2) | ecosystem: Host-associated > Mammals > Digestive system >...
CTCCATATTGGCTATGAAACAGGACAAGATAATTATGCTTTTAAATGTCAAACGGATAATGTTTGTTAATATGTTCTATTTTTCTTCTCTTTTATTTGGAGATTAAGACAGAATCTGTCCCCTTGATTCTGACGCTTTCAACAGATTCGCCTGGCGTGGTATCGGCTTCACGAGGGAAGTAGACGGGCATATCCTTCTGCAAAGGCAGAATACGCAGCTCCAGATGGTTGCAGTCGGCAGGCAGTCGCCATAGTCCCATCAGGAACGGGCGACCGTTGTAGAAGTTATCGGCAACGAGACGACGGCTCGGCGAAGCCAAGTCGCCTTTCTCATAGTTGACGACATAGAGACGGGCACAATCGCCACGATAGTCTATTGTCAGCAATCCGCCATGCTCTTTTGGTAAATCTATTGTATAGACGGCGGCCTGCTCGAAGTCCTCGTCAGTAGGTTCTTCTGCCACTTTATTCACGCCGATGGTGATCGTGCGCAGCTCGCCTGCCTCCTTCTGTTTCTGATAAGTAATAGGAATCAAGGGGACAGGTCCATGATTCTCTACAGAATCAAGCGACCTGTCCCCTTGATTCCCCAGGAAAAGTCGTTCAGCCTGTTCTGAAGACAGCAGGCAGATGTTCCCATATACAGGTTTTGCGGTGCCGAGAGGCTTCAGGTTCTTTAGCACCTTACCATTCTGCAGGGCAATGGTTGTAGGTATGCCTTTCACCTGTGCCAGATAGATTTTTCCGTTGCGCTTGGCTACGGGCTGTGCTGTGGCATAGCGGATACCGTCGATATTTACAGGCAGGATACACATAGTGCCGGCAGGGACGGTCAGCTTGGGCAACTTTACCCCGCAGGCCTCTAACTGCACGCCGCGCTTAGCCGAAAGATTCTGCAGACGCTCATAGTTGTTGATGAAGATGAATCCTGATCCATCCTTCGAACGATACGACCAGCGCAGGAACGTGTCGTCCCCCTTCTTGATATCCTGTTGGCATGGGAATTCGGCCTCCATCGGAGCCAGCACATCGCCCCAATCCTGCATGAACAAATGCAGTTTCCTAAGCATATAGTAATGGGGATTCTTCTGGCCGAATTCTCCTAATGGTGCCTGGAAATCGTATGTCTTCACGGGCATATCGTTATAGTTCGTGGCCAAAGTGCGCTGCATCTCGTTGAGCCAAGTCTTGCCGTCGGGGTTCGTTCCGCCATGATACATATAGTAGCCAAGGAGGTTCGAGCCGCTGCCGAGTTTTACGATTGCCATAGAGTAAGCATCCTCAGGATACAGGTAAGGCCGACGGTGGTAGGCCGTCATCATGCCACCACCCAGTTCACAGGTAAAGTAGGGATATTGCTCGTCGCCCTTATTGAGTTTCTCTTTCTGTTCTCCCAATTGCTCAGTAGCAATAGCGGTCGATGAACGGAAGGCCTTGAAGTTGAAAGCCTTATAGTAATTGCCTGCCGTCTCTTCGAGTGAGCGTTCCCAGAATCCGTCGGCATAGTCGCCATAAAGCGGTATCATCTCTCCAAAAGGTACAGGCGAGGCCAGTTCCGGCCATCCCGTACGGGTATAGAATGGCAGGTCGAAGCCAGCCTCGAGAGCCATTCGTTTCAGCGTCATCAGATAAGAGCCGTGACCGCGATACTCGTTGTCGAACTGCATGGCCATCACAGGCCCGCCGTCCTTCCATTGCAGGCCCTGCACCTGGGCATAGATCTGGCGGTAAAGTCGGGCTGTGTATTTCAGGAAGACGGGATCCTCTGACCGCATCTTGCAACCCTTGGAGAAGAGCCAGTCGGGGATGCCGCCACAGCGCACCTCTCCATGACAGAACGGCCCGACACGCAGTACGACGGGCATCTGTTCAGCCCGGCACACTTCCAGGAACCGTCTCAGGTCGCGCTGGCCGCTCCAGTCGAAGATGCCTTCTGCCTCCTCGATATGGTTCCAGAACACGTAGCAGGCGATAACCGTCACCCCCCCCTCCTTCATTTTCATCACCTCGCCGATCCACTCGGCGGCAGGGATGCGGGAGTAATGCACTTCGCCCATCACGGGACAGACACGCCGTCCGTCCATCATCAGGCTATACTTGTCCCATGTCACTTTGGGCAGTCCCCCTGGTTTCTGAACCTGTCCCCCCGATTCCCCCAGAATGAGAATCAAGCATACGAAAGTCAATAATATCCTTTTCATTCTTTAGCAGTTTACATTTGGATGCAAAGATACAAAGAAAAAACGAAAACCAATTCCTCTTTCTGAAAATAATCAGACAATTGCTTGGCACAATTAAAAAAATCATGTAACTTTGCAACCAGACTACTTAAAATAAGAAATAGATATGAGAAGACCAAATAGCAAATGGATGCTGAGATTGATAGTGACGCTCTTCGCTCTTCACTTTTCACTCTTCACTTTCTCCGCAGAGAACTATCCATATCGCAGCGACTACCTATGGCTGACTGTGCCCGATCATGCCGACTGGCTCTACAAGGTCGGAGAGAAAGCTAAGGTGGAAGTCACCTTCTGTAAGTATGGTATTCCACAGAATGTAGAGGTCAGTTATGAAATCGGTCCTGACGAGATGCCAGCCACCAGCAACGGAAAGGTGAAACTGAAGAACGGACGGGCCACCATCGATATGGGAACGATGAAGAAGCCTGGATTCCTGGACCTGAGGCTGAAGGCCACTGTCGACGACAAGACGTACGAACACCACGTGAAGGTGGGGTTCTCGCCGGAACAGTTGAAACCATATACGAAGAATCCTCAGGACTTCGATGACTTCTGGAAGAAGAATCTTGAAGAAGCCAGAAAGACGCCAATACACGTGGACTGCAAGAAAGTAGAGCAGTATTGCACTGACGAGACGGTTGCTTATCTGCTGAAGATAAAGACTGACAGCCGCCACTACATCTATGGTTATCTGACAAAGCCAACTGTAAACTGTAAACCGGCAACTGTAAACTGTAAACCGGCAACTGTAAACAACAAATACCCCGTTGTGCTCTGCCCGCCGGGTGCCGGCATCAAGACCATCAAGGAGCCGATGCGCAACATCTTCTATGCCAAGAACGGATTCATCCGCCTGGAGATGGAGATCCACGGGCTGAACCCAGAGATGACCGAAGAGCAGTTCAAGGAAATATCTACAGCCTTCTCTGGTGAGAACGGGTATGTAGAAAATGCACTCGACGACCGTGACAACTATTATATGAAACATGTCTATACTGGATGTGTACGGGCCATCGACTATCTCTGTTCTCTCCAGGAATGGGACGGTAAGAACGTCTTCGTTCAAGGTGGCAGTCAGGGCGGTGCACTCTCTCTGATCACGGCAGCCCTCGACAAGCGGGTGACGGCCTGCGTGGTCAACCATCCGGCGCTGAGCGACGTGGCAGGCTATCTTGACAACCGTGCCGGAGGCTGGCCCCACATGAACCGTGACAACAATATGCTGACGCCGCAGAAGGTAGAGACCCTGCAGTATTACGACGTGGTGAACTTCGCCCGCCGCATCACCTGCCCTGTCTATCTGACGTGGGGCTATAATGACAATGTCTGTCCGCCGACAACAAGTTATATCGTGTGGAACCTGATAACGGCTCCCAAGGAGGCACTCATTACACCTATCAACGAACACTGGACTACGCCAGAGACCAACTACGGGCAGATGCTTTGGCTGAAAGGGAAAATCAAAGAATGAGGGGGAAGGGTATGAAGAGGTTCATCTGTGTCATCTGTGTCATCTGTTGTTTCCTTTCAGCACAGGCCCAGCAGCGTGAGAAATACGAATTTAAACGCAACCTGCCTGTCTATGCCGACTCGCTGATAGCCGACCTGACTTTTCCCCTGGCATGGGGCAATAGCGACATCAAAGACTTTGACACCTGGAAGCAGGCCGCCCGCCAGAAGGTGTTCGACTGCATGCTCACGCCTCCCCCACCCTCAGCCAACGGCTACGACGTGAAGGTAATCTTTGAGGAACAGCGCGACGGCTACAAAGCCAGGAAAATAGAAATCCGGCTGTCACGTTACTATACCGTTCCTGCCTACGTGCTCATCCCCGACGGCAAGGGACCCTTCCCCGCCGTCAATGCGCTGCACGACCATGGTGGCCACCTGTTCATAGGGAAGGAGAAGATGATTCGCCCACTGGCTTGTGAGGATCCGGCGGTCATCAAGGATGCTGATGAGTGGGTGTCAGGCTATGAGGGTCAGTTCTTCGGTGACTATCTGGCCAGGAATGGCTATGTAGTGTTCTCTGCCGATGCCCCGATGTGGGGAGAGCGCGGTCAGATGGAAGGACCAAAGCGCAGTATGTACGATATGATTGCCGGCAACATGATGATGTATGGTATAGACCTCTCAGCCTATATGACATACGATGACATAGCCGGGACGGAGTATCTGGCCTCGATGCCAGAGGTAGACCCGAAGCGTATCGGCTGCACAGGCTGGTCGATGGGTGCCTACCGCGCCTGGATGCTCTCGGCCCTCTCAGATCGCATCAAGGCAGGGGCATCCGTCTGCTGGATGGTGACCACCGACGAGCAGATGGGATTCAAGTACAGCCGTACGGAGAACGGAGGCTTCGCCAACTGTTTCCCCGGTCTGCGTCGCTGGCTCGACTACCCACATATCGCCAGCATTGCCTGTCCCAAGCCGATGCTCTTCATCAACGGTTCGCAGGACAAACTCTTCCCCGTGGCCGGTGTTGAGAAAGCTTTCAAGACGATGAACGACACCTGGGAGAGTCAGGGTGCTGGCGACAGGCTTGAGACCGAACTCTGGGAGATGTCACACAGTTGTGGGGTCAGGTCACAGGCCCGCGTTCTGGAATTCTTTAAAAAGTATCTATAATAAAAAATGTCATGATGATGAAGAAACTGCTAACCATGTTTGTACTGGGGCTATGCGCTACAACGACATACGCCCAACTGCCTTACCAGAACACAAGCCTCTCTGCTGCTGAGAGAGCCGATGACCTGTTAGGACGCCTGACCCTTGAAGAGAAAGTGAGCCTGATGATGGACACGTCGCCCGCCATCGAGCGATTAGGCATCCCTCAGTTCCAATGGTGGAACGAAGCCCTCCACGGCATAGGGCGTAACGGCTTTGCCACCGTATTCCCCATCACCATGGGCATGGCCGCCTCATGGGACGATGCTTTGTTGCACAAGGTGTTTACGGCTGTCAGCGACGAGGCTAGGGTGAAAGCCCAGCAGGCTAAGCGCTCTGGCGATATCAAGCGCTATCAGAGTCTATCGTTCTGGACTCCGAATATCAACATCTTCCGTGATCCCCGATGGGGGCGCGGTCAGGAGACCTACGGAGAGGATCCATATCTGACGTCGAAGATGGGACTGGCTGTGGTACGTGGCCTGCAAGGGATGACTTACGACGGCCAAGATGTTTTGTCAACTGTAAACTACAGGAAGCTCCTCGCTTGCGCCAAGCACTTCGCCGTACATAGCGGTCCGGAATGGAACCGTCATGAATTCAACGTCGAGAATCTGCCTGAACGTGACCTCTGGGAGACTTACCTTCCAGCCTTCAAGGCCTTGGTCCAGGAGGGAAAGGTGGCTGAGATTATGTGTGCCTACCAACGCATTGACGGTCAGCCTTGCTGTTCACAGACACGCTATGAACAACAGATATTGCGCGACGAATGGGGCTTCAACGGTCTGATCACCAGCGATTGCGGTGCCATCCGCGACTTCCTGCCCCGTTGGCACAACACGGCAAAAGACGGTGCCCAAGCATCGGCACAGGCTGTCTTGGCAGGCACCGACGTGGAGTGCGGCTCGGAATACAAGCATCTGCCCGAGGCCGTACGTCGTGGAGACATCAAGGAAGCCGATCTCGACCGTAGCCTGAAACGACTGCTCATTGCCCGCTTTGAGCTCGGTGACCTCGATCCCGACGAGCTGAATCCCTGGACTAAGATTCCCGACAGTGTCGTGGCCTGCGATGCCCACAAGCAACTGGCTCTCGACATGGCCCGCAAGAGCATCGTACTGCTGAAGAACAACGGTGTTCTTCCTTTAAACGCAGACATTTCCCACTCCTCGATAGTGGTGATGGGTGCTAATGCCATCGACTCCATCATGCAATGGGGAAACTACTCCGGTTTTGCCACCCGAACCGTTACAGCCCTTGAAGGTATCCAGCAGATAGTCCCACAGGTCAGATACATCAACGGTTGCGGCCTGACGCGCAACGAGGTATTCGAAAGCCGCTTCGCAGAATTGAAGACGCCTCTCGGCAGCAAAGGCATGCAAGCCACCTATTATAATAATATAGACATGAATGGGACGCCTGCCGCGACCGTCGACATCACTTCCCCCATCATGCTGAGCAACGGCGGCAATACGGTCTTCGCACCTGGCGTGGACCTCACGAACTTCTCTGCCCGTCTCGATGCCACCTTCATCCCCACAAAGGATGAGACCGTCATCTTCAACATCAACGCTGACGACAAGGTGCGTCTCATCGTCAATGCCGACACACTGGTGAACATCTGGCAGGTACGTAACCGCATTCAGGGAGCTCAGAAAGAAATGACTGTCAAGGCCGGACAGCATTACCGCATACAGATAGACTATGTTCAGGTGAGCGATTTTGCTTTCCTCGGTTTCGACATCCAGCACAAGGTGGCCCCTACCCATCAAGAGCTGCTTGCACAGATTGGTGATACGGAGACTGTCATCTTCGTAGGCGGCATCTCACCAAAGCTTGAAGGCGAAGAGATGCGCGTCAACGAAGAGGGTTTCAAGGGCGGCGATCGTACGAGTATCGAACTTCCCAAGGCACAACGTGAGACACTGGCGATGCTCCATAAAGCCGGTAAGAAGGTCATCTTCGTCAACTGTTCTGGTTCGGCGATGGCATTGGTACCTGAACTGGAGAGTTGCGATGCCATCCTGCAGGCATGGTATGGCGGAGAACTCGGTGGACAGGCATTGGCTGAGGTGCTTTTCGGGAAGTACAATCCATCAGGCAAGCTACCTATCACCTTCTACAAGAGTACCGACGAACTGCCCGACTTCCTTGACTACACGATGAAGAACCGAACCTACCGCTACTATACCGGCGAAGCCCTGTTCCCCTTCGGCTACGGTCTGAGCTATACCACCTTCGACATCGGACAGCCTACTTATAAAAATAATAAGGTACAAGTACGCGTTAGGAACACTGGCGACAAGGAAGGTCTTGAGACCGTGCAAGTCTACATCCGCAACCTTAATGACGCCAACGGCCCCCTAAAGACCCTCCGCGCCTACCAGCAAGTATCGTTGAAGCCCAGTGAAGTCAAGACCGTCAGCATCGACTTGCCCCGCAGTAGTTTCGAGGGCTGGGACGTGAAGACCAATACCATGCGGGTCGTCCCCGGCCGCTATGAACTGATGGTCGGTAATTCCAGTGCCGACGGAGACTTAAAAAAGACCACAGTCATCATAAAATGAGCTGATACCGAAACAATCTTTTCATTTAATTTACACGTCTAAACTTAAATTTATACCTTTGTAGGCAAAAGTAACACATAAAGAATAGAGCAATGAAAAAGATGATTATGATGGCGTAGCCTCCATAATGGTTACAATGAACGTGAAAGCGCAGAATGATGATCTTAAGCATGAGGTTGGTTTATACTATGGCTTTGGCTCTGCATCAAACCTTGTGTCATCAATCGGAGCAGCCTTCAGCGTCAGCACTGGAGACCAGACAGGCTTCTGGGGCCCTGTGGGAATGGAGTACTTCTACCACGCTTCGCCTGTTATCGGTATTGGTGCCGTGGCATCCATAGCTGGCTGTAAGTTTGATGAACCATACGGTAGCAAAGCCTCTCTGTCGGAGAAATACTACACGTTCATGCCAGCCGTAAAGTTCAATTGGCTGCGCAAGGAGCATTTCGGCATGTACTCCGGTCTGGCGGCTGGTTTCATGTTCGTCAGCCCAAGTGCTAGCGGTACCGATAGTAAAGGAAGTAAAGTAGAATGCAACACTAAGGGATTCTTCATGTATCAGTTGTCGGCCCTCGGTGTGGAATTCGGCAGCAACATCCGAGGCTTTGCTGAATTGGGATTTGGCGAGAAGGGTGTTCTTTGTGCAGGTCTGAGATATAAGTTCTAATGAGACATATCATTATCACATTATGAAAAGAAAAGAATCGGGGTGATACCCCGATTCTTTTCTTTTCATATTATCTTCCTTAGTTTATTTAGCTGAGGCCTTTTTAGGCGCAGCCTTCTTGGCAGCAGGTTTCTTCTCTGCCTTGGGCTTGGCAGCCTCCAGCTTTTCAAGCTTTGCCTTCAAGCGGGTAATCTCCTTATCCTTCATCTCAATCTCATCACCCTGATTCTTGATGGTGGTGAGCAGGCTCTCAAGCTCATCGTTGTCGATGTCGAGCGGATAGAGTGCGTTCACTCTGTTGATGAAGTCGCCAAGGATGTTCATATAGTTGGTGAAGGCATCGAAAGGTCCGCTGTAGATGCCACGGTCGAGACCTACGTTAGAGGGCTTCGTCGTCATGAAGCGGAAGTTGTTGGATGCCTGCAGATAGTCCCAGTCCTGATTGATACGGGGATCGTCAGCAATGCGCAGACGGTCTGCTACAGAATAGAGCTTATTGAAGGCCTCGTGCTGCATGGCATTACCCAACCAGCAGCTTACATCGCGTTCCTCATCGACCCATGAGAGGGTGTCAGGCACATCAAGGTTACCAACACTCTTGCAGGCCTTGCAGATCTCTGTCGGAGTCGAGAAAGTGATCCCCTTTTCCTTAGCACATGCCGGCAGAGCATGGATGAAGTCGAGGATATTGGAGCTGAGCGGTTGGGCGATACCTAAGGCTGAGAGTTCCATGAAGATGTTGATGATCTGCTCCTCTTCGGGGAAGCGGGCGATGCGATCGATATAGGCATCAGCGAAGAGAGGATAGCCATCCCACTCGGAGTTGTTGAAGCGCAGAGAGATATCATCAGACAGCTCAACATCGCGGAGCAACAGTTTCAAGTTAGGAGCCTGATTGCAGTTATAGACATAATGCGGCGACTTCCAGCCGAGCACATGCTTGGCACCCTCAGTGAGCATGCCTTTGAATCCCATAGCGGCAATCTGCGCACCGATGTCATCACTGTAGATAAGTGACGAGTTGCGGGCTACGGTAGGTTTCTTGCCGAAGAGCTCCTCAATCTTGGCAGCCTGCTTCTTCACGTCGAGAGCGAAGGTCTCAGGATTAGCCAATGAGGAGAGACCGTGACTATAGGGCTCAGCCAGGAACTCCACGCAGCCGGTCTCGTTCATGGCCTGCAGTTTCTCAATCACCTGCGGGGCGTGCATCTCCAGTTGCTCGATGCCGGTGCCTGAGAGCGAGAAGGCGACCTTGAAGTACTTGCCGTTCTCCTTGATCATGTCATGGAGTGTGTTCAGCGCTGGCATGTAACTGCGCTCGGCGATGTCGGTGATGCTACGCTCGTTCTCGTAGTCATCGTAATAGTAATGGTCGGTACCGATGTCAAAGAAACGGTAGCGCTTCAGATGAATAATCTGATGTATCTCGAAATATAAACAAATCGTTTTCATAATTTCTATAAACTTTAAACTATAAACATTAAACTGTAAACCGTTAACACTGTAAACAGTAAACTGTAAACTGTAAACGGAAAACTACTCTTCCCATCCGAGAGTGCGACGATAGAGGGTGCGGATCCAGGCACCTACCTTCTCCCATGTAATCTGGTCTACCTCGCGCTTGCCCTCTTCCTTCAGGTACTGGAAGAGCGACTCGTTATGGCAGATCGAGTAGATGGCATCAGCCAGGGCGTGGATGTCCCAGTAGTCTACCTTGATGCAGTTGTCGAGAATCTCAGCACAGCCAGACTGCTTGGAGATAATCGAAGGAGTTCCGCACTGCATGGCCTCCAGCGGCGAGATGCCGAACGGCTCGGAAACAGAAGGCATCACATAGACATCAGAGTCCTTAAGACACTCATATACCTGCTTGCCGCGCATGAATCCGGGGAAGTGGAAGCGGTCTGCGATGCCGCGCTCAGCAGCGAGCTGGATCATGGCATCCATCATGTCGCCCGAGCCTGCCATGCAGAAACGGACGTTGCGAGTACGGTGAAGCACCATCGTGGCTGCCTCGACGAAATACTCAGGACCTTTCTGCATCGTGATACGTCCGAGGAAGGTGACCACCTTCTCCTTGCCCGTATGGTCAGGACGCGGAATGTCCTGATACTCCTGTGGCAGGGGGTATACGGCATTATGAACCGTAAAGCACTTACGCGGATCCTGATGATACTGGTTGATGACCGTCTGACGTGTCAGTTCCGACACACACATGATACAGTCAGCCCAGTCCATACCGTTCTTCTCAATCGAGTAGACAGTGGGGTTCACCTTACCACGGCTGCGGTCGAAGTCGGTAGCATGGACATGTATGCAAAGGGGCTTACCGCTCACCTGCTTGGCATGGATGCCGGCAGGGAAGGTCAGCCAGTCGTGAGCGTGGATGATGTCAAACTCCTCAGTGCGGGCCACCTGGCCGGCGATGATCGAGTAGTTGTTGATCTCCTCGTGCAGGTTGCCGGGATAGCCTCCCGCAAACTCCATCGCACCGAGGTCGTTCACGTTCATATAGTTGAAGTCGGCATAGATATGTTCACGAAGCCTGAAATAGTAGTCAGGATCCATGATGTTACCCACGCGCTGCTTCACATAGTCATAGTCGACATCGCGCCAGGCGATAGGCACAGCATTCATGGCAACAATCCGACAGGCATGCTGGCTCTCATCGCCGAAGGGATGAGGCAGGCAAAGCGTGATGTCAAGATCTCCCTGGGCCTTCAGACCCTCAGAGATACCATAGTTGGCGGTGGCCAATCCACCGAATACGTGAGGAGGATACTCCCATCCAAACATTAATACTTTCATCGTCGTTCCTCCTTATTTTTGATATGAATACTTATCCAACAGTTGGAGCGTACGCAGGATCTCTGCCACGTTCATGGCAAACGACATGGCACCACGTCCGTGGAACGGCGGGTTACCGTCGAAGAGCTCACTGATCGTACCGATGGCATGATAGTCCATCTCGTCCTCATAGCCCACAAGCTGACGCTCGATGAACGAGAGGCGAGAACGCTTATAGAGTTTCAGACAAGCCTCCATGTAGAATCCGCCGAGCCAAGGCCAGGCCGTTCCCTGATGATAGGCATAGTCACGCTGAGTCTGCGGTCCGACATAGATTGGGTTGTAACCGCCACTCTTCGGCGAGAGCGAGCGCAGGCCCTTCGGGGTGAGCAGCTCACGGGTGCAGATATCCACCACGCTCTTCATCTGCTGCTGGTTCAGCGGCGAGTAGTCGAGTGCCACGGCGAAGATCATGTTCGGACGCACACTCCAGTCCATCATGTTTCCGTCGACATAGTCGAGCAGATAGCCGTATTCGTTGACAAAAGTGTCGACGAACGACTGCTTGGCAAGTTCTGCCCGCTTCTCCAGAGCCTCGGCATCCTTGGCCTTACCAAGGTTGGCCTTCATGGCTGCGCAGAACTTCAAGGCATTGTACCACAGGGCATTGAACTCCACGATGTAACCCGAGCGCGGAACGACGGGACGGCCGTTGGCCGTAGAGTTCATCCATGTGACAGCCTTGTCACGACCATTGGAATAAAGCAGTCCGTTCTCATCGAGGCGGAGGTTCGGATGGCCACCTTTTATAATATAGTCGACGATGTCGCTCACCAACTGGCCATACCTCTCATAACCGGCATCCTGTCCGGCATCCTTCACATACTGCTGGATAGCCCAGATAGCCCAGAGGGGAACATCAGGCTGCTCGATCTCATAGATCTTCACGCTCAGCGGCTTGCCCTCCATGAACTCACGGAGACCCTTCTCGGCGCTCTTCATCACCAGCTCGAAATAGTCCCGCTCACCGATGGAGAGCGTCAGACCTGGCAGAGCAATGAACGTATCACGGGCACGGCACTTGAACCAAGGATAGCCTGCCAGCAGATAGCGCTCATCGTTGTCGTCAAGTTTCTTCGAATCTCCACTACGGCGATCGCGGAAATGGAACTGGTGGGCTGCGCACACCAGACTGTGATAGAAGTTATCACGCGGCTTGCGGTCGGCCACTTCCTCTTCCCAGAGCTTCTTCAGCGAGGAGCTCTTGATCAGCGAGGTAGAACCTGAGAACACGATGCTCTCACCCTTCTTGATAGGCATCTCGAAATAGCCGGGCACGTAGAGATCCTCGTTCGAAGCATAGCCACGCTCCTGCTCCTTCGGATACTCCACACCACGATACCAGTCGGGCTGGAAGATGAATTCATTCTTCTTCGAGAACTGCATGTAGAGATCGGGGTAGCCGGCATACATACAAGTCTTGATACCATTGTCAACCTGAGTGTACTCACGGCTGGCAGTCATGTTCTCATGAGTGAACTGCCTGACGCTTCGGAAGGCCAGGAATGGACGGAATCTCAGCGTAGTAGCCGAGTGGCCATCAACCAGCGTATAGCGGATCAGGATACGATCCTCGTAATGGTGGAAGATGACCTCCTTCTTCAAAATAACACCGCCAACCCTGTACGTCGTCGTCGGTACGAGACTGGCATCAAACTCACGGATGTACTTGTGTCCGTTAGGACTGAAGTTGTTGCCCTGATACTTGTGGAGCCCCAGGTTGAATTCCGCTCCGTGCTGGATGACCGTACAGTCGAGCGACGACAAGAGCACATGGTTCTCATCGTCGAGCTCTGGTACAGGAACAACCAGCAGACCGTGATACTTGCGCGTGTTGCAGTCCACAAGCGTCGAACTGCTATAAGCGCCAGATCGGTTGGTCCGGAGTAATTCACGACGGAGACTCTCCTGCAAGTTAGTCATCACGGCTTTCTCAAATCGTAAATAGCTCATAGTTCCTAATAGGTTTTTATAATCAATAATGATGTTTTAGCATTCATTCTTCAAAGGTACGCATTTTCCGCTTTCCGACAAAATATTCCGCTAACATTTAACAATTATTTGGTGAAATACAACACTGTCGGCAGGTTTCTCGGGGAAAGGATGCAGAAAAGCCGAACGAACCATACGGCAAGCTGGGAGTTTAGATAGCCCAAACTACCGTTTGGCTATAGGCAAACAACTGTTTGGCTATAGCCAAATGACCGTTCGCCTATAGCCAAATGCGAACGGCTTTCAGACCTCATCTACAGCAAATACCTGGTATAGCCTGACGGATGGAAATCATCAGGCAGGAATCAGGAAATTGACCACCTCCTGTTCAACGCTGATACGGTAGGAGCCGACGGGTGTCTTCATCAGCCTACCGTCGATACCGACCATCGCATGCTTGGCATAATCCACCGTCACCTCCTTCGTACGGAAGGGATGCACACTGCGGTGGTTCAGGAAACGGCCTGTCATCAAGAGCCAGATGCCTTCTATCAGCTGAACCACCTCTGGATGGTAGACCACGCTGACATCGAGCATGCCGTTATAAGGAACGGCGTTGGGAGTCTGTCCGTAGCCAGGACCACTGCCGATGCAGACGGTCATCACCTTACGATCTATCTCGTCGCTGTTGATTCTCAGCTTCATCTTATATTCCATGCGGTGGAAGAGCATGACGAAGAGCGAGGATACAAAAGATAAGGTACGCGAGCCGAACAGTCGGCGTGTCTGACGACGAAGGTTCATGATATCGGCAGTCATACCGATGTTAATGCAGTTCAGGAAATAACGATGGCATTTCTCCCCGTTGGCATTCGAGTAGCGGATACAGCCGAGGTCAACCTTCCGCACTCGGCGTTTTGTCAGCCAGTCGACAGTCTGCTCAATGTCATCTTCATCAAACTCCCAGAAGCGGGCAAAGTCGTTCATCACACCGTTGGGAATCACACCTAAGGCAATGCTGTCGCGCACATCCTTCTCCTCCATCATCAGACAGTTCACCGCATCGTTCAGTGCCGAGTCGCCACCGATGATGATGAGGGTCTTATAGCCGTTGGAGATCATCATTTTGACGAGGCGCTCCACGCTCTCCGTAGACTCGCTCTGCACCATGTCGTACTGTACGTGGTGTGCATTGAGAGCCGCTTCAATCTTCTCCCAGCGTTTGTGAGGGCTGGTGAATCCTGTCTTCGGGCAATAAAGAATGCCCCATCTTGCCGTTTCCACTGACATTTGTTCCTTTGATCTTTAAGTATTAAGCATTATGCCTTATGATTTCTTTGATGGTTGCCACCTTTTCCTCAATGGGGAGGGTGGCGTCGATCCAGTTGATATTGAATCCCCTGCGCTCCATGCCACGGAACCAGGTCATCTGCCGCTTAGAAAACTGGTGGATGGCGATCTCGAGCCGGGTGAACATCTCGTCGTAGGAAGTCTGACCTACGAGATACTCCGTCACGAACTTGTATTCCAGTCCGTAATATATCAAGTCATCAGCAGGAATACCCTCGGCGAGCAGAGCCTTCACCTCGTCGACCATTCCTTCCTCTAATCGAGCCTTCAAACGCCGTGTGATCTTCTCACGCCTCAGTTCGCGGTCGATGTCGATGCCGATGATGACGCTCTCCACAGGCGGGAGCTCTCTTTTCGGCAAAGGATGCTGCAGGTTGTAACTCTCTATCTCTATGGCACGTATAGCCCGCTGACAAGAGTCCACATCGGTGGTGTTGTGCATATTCGAGCCCGTCTTCGCCTTCAGCTCTGTGAGCATCTGAGTCAGTTCTTCGAGCGACTTCCCTTCAAGACTGTCGCGCAGTTCCTGGTTCTGCGGCACCGGTGAAAGCTTGTAACCCTTGAGCACAGCCTCGATATAGAGTCCCGTCCCTCCGCAGAGAATAGGCACAACTCCCCTACTCCGGATATCCTGATAGGCATCGAAGAAGTCCTGCTGATATTCGAAGAGGTTATATTTCGTTCCAGGCTCCCGAATGTCGATCAGATGATAAGGTATCAACTTGCCGTCAACCACATAGTCCGCCAAGTCCTTACCCGTGCCGATATCCATCCGACGATATACCTGACGGGAGTCCGCAGAGATTATCTCTCCACCGATTTCCGCTGCCAGACGTGCTGCCACAGGGGTCTTCCCTGAGGCCGTCGGACCTAATATCGTGATCATCCTCTGCATATTCTATCAGGGACAGCCCTTAGTCATTGACATCAGGTCCGATGGGTTTCTTACGGGGTCCAGGGATGAAGTTGGCATCATCACCCCATTTGCAGTCGTTATCCGGCTCTTTCAGCTGAGCCCTTGCACCGATAATGGGATGATAGACCTCACACCCGAAGAGTGTAATCTCCTCATTACTGGAGAACAGAGGTGCCTCTGCCCAGTTGGCGAAGAAACGACAATGAGAGAACGACGTGTTCTCACTGGCGTTGTTGGTAATGAGAGTATATTCGCGATTGCTAAAGAAATCACAATCACTGAAGGTGACATAGGAAGAACTCCATAGCTCCATGATACCATAAGTACAGTCATGGATATTGGAACTGCGGACTGTCAACGTGTTGGTCTCACGGGCTACAATGCCGTATGTGCCACAGCCATAGAGGTCGCAACTGACAATCTCATTATGACGACCCCCCACAACACCGATGACACCACCGTCGCAATAGCCGCCCTCGGTATGGCCGATGGTCAGGTTCTCTACCTTGCAGTTCTCACAGTCAATGAAGTTCAGGCAGTAAGAGTAGCGGGGATCCACCTCGATACTGGAATTCTGCTTGCCGCGGATGACGAGATTGCGGAAATTCTTCAACGTGAGTTGCTGTCCGTCGTTGGCATATTCACTGACAATAACCGGAATCTCCCCACCACGTTCAGCAATCGTCACCCAGGAACGGCCAGGGATGTTTGCGAACTTGTCCTCCTGCTCAAGAATGCGAGAGAGGTTCAGGTGTATGTCTTCGTCAATCTGAACTATACGGTCATTGCCAAGGGCATTGATAAACTGTTCCTCAGTAGTGACCGAGATAACACCATCGACAGCCTCTACCATCTTTGAAGCCGGTGCGGCATTCTCATAACGTACACGGTTATCATCACTGACAGCCTCCTCACTCTTCAGTAGTTGGATGTTGGTCATCTCTATGACACTCAGCTTCACGCTACTATTGTCGGCCACAGGTTTGTACCAGGGCTGGTTGGTGAAATAATCCTTTAAGTCCTTAGACTGGAACTTCCAGCCGTGACGCGCTAGGATCTCATTGCGCATCAGCCTCAGCTGGGGCTTGGAGAAACGTCCCAGGTAATGAGTGTTCATCAAGTAGTTCTGCAGCATCCAGCTGACCTCGCGCTCACTGGCTATCTTCTCCTGAGCCACACAATTCTTGAGGTTATCAGGTGTCAACGTCAGCGTATAGCAACAGTCGCCGTTAGGTTTGCGGACAGCCAGGAAATACATACCCTCCTGTCTGACATAGTCTACCCGCCAACCTGCCTCACCACGGATAAAGAGCCAGCCTTGGGAATTTCCGGGAGCCAAAGAATAGCGACCTTCCGTCTGCTGGTCCTTTTTCAGCAGGAACCTGTCGCCTCCCATTTCCAGACTCTCGCCTTCCATCCTGACATCGCCATTGTCATCAACATAAGCCGTATACAGTCGCTCGCCATCCCACCAACGGGAGCCATCCTTTATGGTCTGTGCATACGAAATCAAAACAGAAAGGTTTAATGTGAACAATACCACTATGACCTTTGCTAACAACCCATCATTATGCATCATCTCTTTTCTCATACGCGTACCTTATTATTAATAATATAACAATTCTCTTTACATTCCTATTTTGGTGCGAGAAGCGAAGCCTGCCTCAAGGTCATCGATTGTAAGCTCAGTCAAGACCTCCTTACTCAATCCTTCACGTCCACCCAAACGGTTGGCCTGAGCCTGAATAGACTTTTCAAAGACATTCCTGGCAAAACGAGCATTTCCGAAGTTCCGGTCCTTGTGGGCAACAACATATTCGAATTGTTCCTTGAGATAGTTTTCCGTTTCCTCCGATATCGTATACTGATTCTTCCTCATATACATCTTGAAGATGTCTGTCAACTCTTTCGGCGAATAATCGGGGAAATCTATATAGCGATTGAAACGCGACTGAAGTCCAGGATTAGAGTCGATGAAGCGCTGCATCTCGTCTTTATAGCCAGCCACAATCACCACCAAGCGGTCACGATAGTCCTCCATACGCTTCAAGATGGTAGAGATCGCTTCCTGACCATAATCATTGCCGCTGCCACCCTCCGGCACAAGCGAGTAGGCCTCATCGATAAAGAGGACACCGTCAAGGGCCTGGGAGATGACCGTATCTGTCTTGGGACCCGTCTTTCCGACATATTCTCCCACGAGTCCGGCACGGTCTGTCTCAACGGTGTGACCTTTCTTCAACACACCAAGATCCTTATAGATCCTACCCACGATACGAGCCACCGTCGTCTTTCCTGTACCTGGCGAGCCATAGAACACAAGATGATATGACACTTTTGCTGTCTTCAAGCCTTTTGCCTCGCGCTGCTTCTGCAATTTCACGAAGTTGGCCAGCGAGCGCACCTCCTTCTTCACCGCCTCAAGACCAATCAGGTCGTCGAGTTCCTGATAGGGATCTCCTTCCAGGGGTTCGTTCACGATGACGGAGTCTTTCTTCTCCACCTGTTCTGTCTTGTCCTTGTTTTCATCTGTCACATCCGTCTTCTCATCATCATCTGAAAAGATAGCCACTACGACTATCAGAATAAAGAAGCCGATGCTCAGACAACCACAGCCTTTGAAAATTTTACCTAAGACTCGCTTAATGTCATCCATATATCCACTTATTTATGATTTTAGAGTTCTTATAGTTCACTTTCGACATAATGCCGCCACAAAGGTACAAACTTATTTCCGAATTTCCAAGGTTTCAACCATTTTTCTTTGATGTTTATAGTAACCCATACAAATAAAAAGAGGACACGCCTAATAGCATGCCCTCCTTGGATTATACCTAAAATACAACTCTTATTTGAGCTCAGCGAGGTACTTAATGGTGCGAACCATCTGAGAAGTGTAAGAGTTCTCATTGTCGTACCAAGAAACGACCTGAACCTGATAGGTATCGTCGTCGATCTTGCTAACCATGGTCTGAGTAGCGTCGAACAGAGAACCGAACTTCATACCGATGATATCAGAAGAAACGATCTGATCCTCAGTGTAACCGAAGCTCTCGGTACCAGCAGCCTTCATGGCAGCGTTGATACCCTCCTTAGTGATGTCCTTACCCTTCACAACGGCAACCAGGATAGTGGTAGAACCTGTGGGAGTGGGAACGCGCTGTGCAGAACCGATCAGCTTACCGTTCAGCTCGGGGATAACCAGACCAATGGCCTTGGCAGCACCTGTAGAGTTGGGAACGATGTTCTGAGCACCGGCGCGGCTACGACGGAGGTCACCCTTGCGCTGAGGACCGTCGAGGATCATCTGGTCGCCAGTATAAGCGTGGATGGTAGACATGATACCAGACACGATGGGAGCATAGCCGTTCAGGGCAGCAGCCATAGGAGCCAGACAGTTCGTTGTGCAAGAAGCAGCAGAGATAACGGTGTCGGCGGGAGTCAGGGTCTTGTGGTTTACGTTGTAAACGATGGTGGGCAGGTCGTTGCCGGCAGGAGCAGAGATAACAACCTTCTTGGCACCAGCCTGGATGTGGGCAGAAGCCTTCTCCTTAGAGGTATAGAAACCTGTGCACTCAAGAACAACGTCTACACCCAGCTCACCCCAAGGCAGCTCTGCAGCGTTGGGCTTTGCATAGATGGTGATCTCCTTACCATCAACGATGATTGAGTTCTCGGTAGCCTCAACAGTGTGCTTACCCTCACCGAACTTGCCAGCGAAACCACCCTGAGCGGTATCGTACTTCAGCAGGTGAGCAAGCATCTTCGGGCTTGTCAAATCGTTGATTGCTACTACTTCATAACCTTCAGCCTCGAACATCTGACGGAAAGCGAGGCGACCAATACGGCCAAAGCCGTTAATAGCTACTTTTGTCATTTTACTTTGTTTATTTAAATGGGTTATACCTAAAAATATCTATTTTTTTTGCCTTTTGAGCAATTTTTTTTGTTTTCGGATGCAAAGTTACAAAATATTTCTTATTTTTGCACACAGTTTTATACTAAATTAAAGTGAAAAGTTAAAAGTTAAAAGTGAAAAGACTCTAAATCGCAGTTGACAAGTTGGAGATTGCAAAACAAAGATTACAATTCACCATTAAATATAACATTAAAATTTTAAGATTATGGGATTTATTAAAGAATTCAAAGAGTTCGCCGTTAAGGGCAACGTCATGGACATGGCTGTCGGTGTGATCATCGGCGGTGCATTTGGCAAGATTGTGACCTCATTGGTCAGCGACGTCTTGATGCCTGTCATTGGAAAGCTGACAGGCGGCATTAGTTTCACCGATCTTTTCATCAACCTCGGCGACGGCAACTATCAGACGTTGGCAGCTGCTCAGGAAGCCGGAGCTGCTGTTCTGGCCTACGGACAGTTCATCCAGAACATCATCGACTTCATCATCATCGCCTTCTGTATCTTCCTGATGATCAAGGGCATGAACAAGCTGAAAAAGGAAGAGCCCGCTGCTCCTGCTGAGCCTGCAGCCCCCAAGGGTCCGACTCAGGAAGAGTTGCTCGCTGAGATTCGCGACCTTCTGGAGAAGAAGTAAACTACCATTATGATTATATAGAGACGGCACCCTTCGTGTCGTCTCTATATCTTTTTGTACGAAAAGGAAACATCAGAAATTAAAGCCAACGGTGGCAAAGAATGTTCCTGTACGGGATGTTTCAAAATAATCGCGAGAGATATTCGACAGTCCAAAGTCATAGCCCAGTTCGGCATATACAAAGTCATACTGAACACCGCAACCGATTCTGATACCACCATCGAAGCGCTGGAACCCCTCCTTGCTGTCGAAAGAGCTATAGGCCTGACGTTGTCCGAAGTTCTTAATCTTACCGGCTACGCCCACAGCCAGATATCCTCCCACATAGGGCTGAACACTGAACAGACGGTCTACGTCAATCATATACTTCATCACCAACGGCACCTCCAGATAGTCGAGGCTGTAGGAGAACTTTGTACCGTCACAGAACCCCTTTCCACCTTTCTCGATATACGAGAGTCCTACCTCAAAATATACTGGCGAACGATAAGCCACCTGGAAGCCCATCACTGCACCGACATTAAGACCCGTTTTTACCGAACCACCGTCAAGATACCTGTCATCAGAGTTCACCGTAGCGAAAGCGGGGCCAATACGAAGGCCATAATACACATCGGTGGCACTGTGATGAGGAGCACGCACTACCGGAGGCCTGTTATAATGTGGTCTGCCATACTGAGCGAAGGCAGGCACCGCGAGCATGAAGCTCATCAAAGCAATCATCATTCTTTTCATAATCGTAACGTTTTAATTGGTTCACGGTGCAAAGATAGACTATTCACACCAATAAAGAAAAGGATTTCCCCTACTCTTTCTAAGGGGAAACCCTAAACATGAGTTCAAAAGCCCGCCTCGATAGCGGGCTTTATCCATATTTTCACTTGAACTTATACGGCAGGTCGCCTTTAGCCCAGTTAGTACCGTCACCCCAGCCAGGATTCTGTTCCAAGACGCCTTCTGACAGTGTCACCTGGTCCTCAGGAATCTTGAAGAAGCCGCCTTCCGTCTCGTTGTAGCGCTGCATGAAGTCGTTGGTGAAGGCATACTCTCCAGGGATACCCTGATTCAGGATCTTGTTACCTACCTGATTCCTCACTTTCTCCTGCACATCACCCCAACGGCGCAAGTCGTTCCATCGGAGAGCCTCGAAGCAGAGCTCATAGCGGCGTTCCTTCTTCAGGTTCTCTATGCTATATGGGATATCAGGCAGTTTGGCACGTTCACGGACGGCATTCAGACCGCTCTTACCGTTATAGATGGCTTTACCATCAGTCAACTCTGAATGCATCAAAAGCACATCGGCAAAGCGGAGCCACACAAGCGACTGAGTCAAACCCGTCTGACGGTTGTTCTCACTGCCGTAGAAGTAACCATAGCTCAACATACGCTGACCGCTCTCTGGATCGATAGCCTCACAACCGATATACTTCTTGGCCAGCAGATTGGTATTCTCCACCTCCTTGG
>Ga0310691_10002967_pt1 | contig 21201 bp, 19 predicted proteins | sample 176DNAGHGlowgp2_FD_203887 | JGI IMG/M metagenome (GOLD analysis project Ga0310691, IMG submission 203887) | Sheep rumen microbial communities from Palmerston North, Manawatu-Wanganui, New Zealand - 1766 DNA GHGlow gp2 (v2) (version 2) | ecosystem: Host-associated > Mammals > Digestive system >...
ACGTATCAGCAGGCGGTACAATCGTGGCAATGTGAAATGGAGTGTGATTTTTCATTTATTGACGAGGGCAAGCCGAACATGAACGCATTATTTTACAACGAGTTACAAACCCTCTTTGCTTCGCAGCCTCCGAGGCTAACCACGGTCCCCGGGACCAAGACGCAAACGGCGGTATTTGATTTGGCTTCTGGTGGTGGGCGTGATTACACGACGGCGGTGTTTCTGACGGAAGACCTGAACGTATCGGCGATACAGTACACGAACACGAAGACGATGAGTGATTGGATATCGAGTTTAAAAGCGGCTGGTGTAACGACGGTGGTATTACCATTTGATGCGAAGATGAAGAACAGGGACACGGGTTTGACTACGATTGACTTCATGAGCAACGCAGGGTTTCGTGTAATTGTATTAAAGCGGACCTTAAGGGTTGAGCAGGAAGAGCATGCGCGTTGGTTATTACAGAATGTAAGTTTTGATTACAACAACTGTTTAAGTGCGTTACGTGAATTGGGTAAATTCACGGAGTGGACGGCGAAGCATAAGCTAGACCAGGACGTTGTATCGGCGGTGTGTTATGCTGGGCAGTTTGCGAGGAAGAAAGGGATTAAGGAAGCGCGTCGCAAGAGTTTTGCTGACGAGATAAGGACGCGTGATTTGATAAGGAACAATCCGAATTTCCAATCGAACATAATGGTTGGTGTAACAGGTGGAAATTTTTCTTGATTATTTTAAAAAATACATATAATATATAGATATATAAAAACGAAAGAGGAATTTGTGAGCAGTTTATTTTCACCAAAAGCGCCGAAAGCGAACAACAGTGTTATAGGGAACAACTCGTTAAGCAGTGCGCGAGGCAGTTCTTTACTTAGCAGTGGGATTAATCGTTCTGCGACGAGTTCTCGCATGCCGGTAATGCCGGTTGCACCGATGAGTGCTACTGGTAATATGGCTCTTAAAGGAGCGAACGGGCCATTACCGCCGGTACCACCGATGAATTCGCGTTTAACGAAGAATCCATTAGATGCTGCGTACGAGAAAGAGAGCAATCGTCGTGGTATGTTGTCTACGTTTTTAGGTCGTGCCCCCAAAGAAGCTACGGCTGTATTTCGTAAAAATTCTTTATCAAACATTATAGGTATGTAACATGCAAGAACAGATTAATCCAGAAGCATTAAAGACACCAGACGTAACGCAACCGAATGCTATTGCGTATTATGATTATCGTTTACAGCAGTTAGAGCTGAAGCGCACGAATTATTTAAGCATCTGGAGTGAGCTTGCTATTTTAGCGGACCCGCGTAATGCGTACTTCCGCACGACTCGTCCGAACGGAGATTTATCGCAATTGATACCGAAGACGGACGACACATTTCAGTTGTTGTTGCCAACGCACGCTGCGATTATGCATTCGCTACTTACCCCTATGGCGTATCGTTGGCACAACTTTACGTTCTTCGACCCACAGTTGCAAGAACAGTATGGTTACATATTGGACCAGCAGTCTGAATTTTTGCATAGGAAAAGATATTCGGCTCGGTCTGGATTTACTGGTGCGATTTCCGAAGCGTACATATCTTTAGCTGTTTACGGTCATTGTATATTGGAACTGACGAAGGACCTACGTACGCGTTCGGTTATTTACAAAGCGTTACCGATAAAAGAATTCTGCATTGACAAAGACTCGGATGGGTTTGTGAATACGTTTTATCGCAAGGTTGAGATGACGTATCGCAATTTACGCACGATGTTTCCTGATTACATTCCTGAAAAGTATCGTGATGCTGACAACCCTCGTTGGTTGGAAGAGAAGATGGAATTATTGTGTGTTGTTGAACCGTCCTTGACAGAGTCTGGGAAGTTTGATAATGTATGGATTGACCGCACGAATCACGTGGTATTAGAAAAGAAGACCACGCCAAAGTCGCGGTTCATTTGTGGTCGTTCAAACGTTTATCCATCTTCGGATGACCCGTATGGATTTTCGCCAGCGATGGAAATTATGCCATCGATGAAGGCGTTGAATTCATTGAGTTACAACATATTGAAGTTGGGTGACGCGGCGGCCAGATTAGATTTCTTGGTTGGGGAAGATGTTATCAACCCGCGTAATTTTGCTGGTATGGGTAACATAATCGAAGGTGGTATTGACGATGACGGTCGTCCGACGGTACAGCGTTTGCAGTATCCGGATTTTCCGACGACGGAATACGTGCAAAAAGATTACCAAGAAAAGATAAAGATTGCTTTATTTGTTAACTTTTTCTTGTCGTTGAATGAAACGCAGTCGCGTTCTGCAACTGACTCGATGTTAAAAGCTAACGAGAAAGCGAACATGGTTGCTCCGACTGGGGACCGTATTGCGAGGGAAGTTCTGATTCCATTGATTGAATTGGAATTGCAATATTACGGTGACATGCATATGTTACCGTCGTTCCCGCCGGAAATCAAAGACCTTGGCATAGCGACAGACTTTGATATCACGTTAGACAATCCGATGTTAAAGGGCCAGCGTATTGATTCTGCGAATGGGATTATGACTATGGCTCAGTATCTTGGTGCGTTGATGAGTTTAGATACGGAAATGAACATTGACCGTTGCAAGCAAGTACTTGCGGAAATATTTAATGTTCCGTATGAAACATTGAACACGCCGGAAGAGAAGCAGGCGGTTGTCACACAGAAGACGCAAGAAGCTGAGATGGCGTTGCTTGCGCAGAATGCTGGCGGAATTGGAAGTGGTATTAAAGACATAAGCGATGCGGCGAACTTGGCAAGCGGGGCTACAAAGTAAGGTAGTGTGATGATTGAATTAAGGAGTACGATTTTGCGCGACTGGTTGCGACAGTGTCCAGTTCGCGAAGCGGAGGCGTGGTTTGATTTAATTGCGCCAAAGAATCCATTGGCTGGGTCTGACTCAGCTAGAAACACGAACTCGATAATGGTACAGATTGGCCGTCGTCGGGTTGTTGAGGACATTCTTGAAGCTGTTAAAGCGGAAAAGGAACAACATGAACCACAGCCGTTCACGCCATTGGCATCTGAATTGGCTGGTAAAATAACAAAATAAAGGATAGAAGATGGCAGAAACAGAAGGGACACAGACAGTTGTACAACCGGGGAATGAAGGTGGTGAAACTGTAACGACTAATTGGTATGACAGTTTAAATTTATCGGACGAATATAAAGGTTTGATACAGACCAAACACTTTAACGATGCCAATGAATTGGTAAAGAGTTATCAAAACATTGAAAAGCTTATGGGGGTTGACAAGAATGAAATTATCAGAATACCAAAAGCGAAAGATGGTGAAGACCCAGACTACTCGGAAGTGTGGAAAGCTTTGGGCCGTCCTGATAAAGCTGAAGATTACGGTTTATCTGATAATGATTTTGCTAAAGCTGCGAGTGAAGAAATGCTCAAGCTTGGATTATCAGTTAAGCAAGCCAAAGCATTGTCTGAATTTGTTGACTCGTATACAGAATCACACAAACAGCAAATGCAAACGGCAAACGAAGAAGAGCTTGAACGCAAAGCAGAAAAAGACCGTGAAACATTAAAGAAAGATTGGGGTGCAGAATACGATTTAAATTTGGAAGTTGCACGCCAAGCGGTTGCAGACTTCAAAGAAACACTTGGTTTGGACGGCGATGTACTGGATAAACTTGGTGATACGATTGGGGTTGACAAAGCGGCAAAAATATTCTATTTATTAGGTAAGCAAGCTGCGAATGATGGGTCAAAGAATTTGGCTAATTACGCAAGCAAGTCTGGTGGCGAAACGGCTGAGATTGCTTCGTATAAGGTTAAAGAAATGTACAACGACCCAGAGACCGCAAAGAAAATTATGGCTGGCGATGTGAAGACGATTAATGAATTGAATCGTTTGAACAAGATAATTGCTGAAAGCAAAGGAGTTAAATGATGGCGATTGAAGTAAAAGTTTTTGATATTGGCACACCAATTTGGTTTTTTGATGTTGACGCACAAGAACCAGTTGTGACAAAAGACATTGTATATGGGTCATTTGTAAACATTGAATCTGGTGATTTGTATTATTATACAAGCAACCACAAGGTACCGGCTTATGCTATTTATGAATTCGAGGAAGAAACCAAAGAAGCGTTGGAACGTTTCTTGGAATATCGCAAGTACATTTCTGAATTGCAAAAGAAAGCTGACGATGCACGTGCGACATTGGGTGGCATAAATCTTAAGCAATATATTTCTGACGTTTGTGCTTCGATGAGTCCTTCTTTGAATAAACAAGTTGAATTTGAAACAGAAGGTACAGAAAATGAATAAGAAAACATTTGTTCGTGAAATTTATTTCAACAAGAATGGCTCGTTACGGTTTTCTGAATTTCAATCGAATGTAAAAATATTCGTTGATACTGTGTGGCAACGCAGTAAAGAAGAAAACGCGAAAGGGTTTGAGTTCTTTGCTGATTTGTGGCGCGACAAAGATTTGAAGCACGTTGGTGCATTCGAAAAGAGATTGGCGGCTTCCGCCCCTAAACCTACTAAGGAAGCGGCCAAACAAGACAAGAAATCCAAAACAGAAAAAGTTGAGGAATAATTGTCAAAGGTCTCCGCATTTTATGCGGAGATTTTTCTTGCATACAAAAATAAATTGTGTATAATGCAAATAAAAGAAATGTGAAATTCGCGTTTCTGCAACATAACCCGGCCGAAAACAATTGTGTGAGAAGCGGTTGGAATTAGGACGGACGTTGACATTAAAGACATTGCTGGCGTGGCCCTCAACCACATAACCTGCGTAAATGTTTGAGCGATAAAGTTTAACAAACAATAACAAAGGGAAAACAAAATGGCTATGAGTGCTTTTGAATTGGCGACTTTAGCCCAGCAATACACCGGTTTGATTAAGCCAGTTGTTCAGCAGGGTGATTCCCGTACTGCTCGTTCTACAGAATTTAAAACGGGCTGTGTTGGGTTGGATATTCAGGTCGTTGATTACGTTAATAAAGTTAGTGCCCGTACAATTACGGACCCTATCACTATTCGTTCTACTGTGATTGATACACAGCAAGCGGATACTCGTTGGTTACCGCGTCCGGTAATCATTGAACACACGGATGTGTTCTATATGGAATCGCAATTGTTGCGCTTGGTTGATATCAAGTCTTCGTATCGTGATGCCACAATTAAAGAATTCAACCGTCAGAAGGATATATTCTTCTTGAAGGCGGCTGTTGGTTCTGCAATAACCAGCATTAACAATGTTTCTGGTGGAACCCCAGCGAACATCGTTTCGCCATACAGCACAGTGGCGTTGCCTGCGGCAAACCAAATAACTGCGACATCGTCTGATACAGTGTCTTCGTTGTTGAAGGATGTCCGTACATTGTTCGAAAACTTGGACGTTGATTTGTCGTCGGAAAAACCTGTCGTTTACATGCCGGCTGCGTTTGGCCGTCTGTTGAATGACGATACCCAGTATATCACCTGGAACACTTCTGGTATGCAGCCATTGGCAACTGGTGAATACAAAGACTTCTTGGGCTTCACGTTTGTTCTGTTGTCCAACGATGTATTTACTGGTGCAAGCCTGGCAGACACAATCGTAATTGTGTGTGGCAAACCAGTTATGACCGGTATCTGGGAAGATATCAACACGACAATTGGTATCCGTCATGATTTGGACGATGCGTATCAAGTTAACACCAAGATGATGTTGGCTTCTACTCGTCTGGATGAATGGCGTGTTGCCACGGTTGATTTCACCGCGATTAAATAATTAATGGAGTTCTGCGATGTCGAACACACTGACACTGACTGATATTGCTAATATGGCAATTGATTGGTGCGGAGGTGCACTGAGTATTCAGAGCATCGACGATGCGCAAAATCCACTTGCAGTTATTTGCAAGCGGAACATGCCACAGTGTGTTCGTGCAGAACTCGATAAGTATGAATGGGTTTTTGCACGCAAGTTTACAAAAGCAGTTAAGGTTGATTTAAATACTCACCCTGACGCAGAAATAAAGGGATATATTGCGTATCATTTGCCTCAAGATTTTTCGCGGTTGTCGATGTATTTCTTTGACGATTTCTATGTTTATCGCACTAATCAATATCAATGGGGACACAATTATTTCTTGACATCTGATTATTTGTATACACGTCGTGAACTAGACACGATTCCGTATGCAAGCAATAAGGTGCCAATTTCCAAATGGCATTCGTTGTTTTGTGATATTGTTGCAATTGCGTTAGCCGAAAGAATCGCCGGAAAAGTACAAGGTCTGGATGCAGATGTTAAGTTTCTGAACAGTTTGTACAAGGACAAAAAAAGAGATGCACGTAAGTTGGATTTGATTCAAATGGAAGCAAACCCGACTGGACGTAGTGATTCTCAACAGGCGAGGTTATCTTACATTGGCGGTCTCATATAAAGCAAATTTAACAACAGGATTTAATGGCGGGGAGCTGTCACCAGCCCTTGCTGGTCGTGTTGATATTGATGATTACAAGTTTGGAGCTAGGTTAATTGAAAACTTTATTCCAGAAACACAGGGTGGATTAAAAAAGTTTTATGGCACCGATTTTGTTTCTAAAGTCACAATTCCAAATGATTATTGTATTGTTCCATTTCATGGTGGTGACACGACATTGTTTTTGTATCTTCACGATGGTGTAGTTGATGTTGTCGCTGGTGGAGTGTTGTATAACACCGATATAACAATTCAATGTTCTGGTTTAGATAAATTGCGTTGGTGTCAATTAAATGATGAAATATATTTTGTTCATCCAGACACAAAGCCATTTATTATAAATTATCTTGGTTATAATTCGGACACAGAGAAATTTGAATTTGTTGGTGGCGAATTAGAATTTAAAGATGTTCCATATTTTCCACTTGGTTGGAAAGGAAACTATCGTGGAACAATAACAACAACACCGTATAATGCAGCGTCGACAGCAGCGTCTGGCACAATACGAGTGTCTTCTACTGCAGGTTCCGAAACTAGATTGCAGATGCCGGATATAGTTCGTGGTGTTTCTGGAAGTGTTAATTTGTTTGGGACACACAAAGGGTCATCTGACAATTCTGGGTTTGGCACAACAACAGTACAACTTGTAAGGATAAGAAACAATGTTGAATCCGTTGTGTTTAGTAATACAACCGGTACGACAAAGACAATAGCTTATTAATCATTGAGGGAAAAATGGCACCGTCAATTCACAATCCACCAACAGTTAATTACTTATATTATAAGTCGTTGAGCCAGGATGACGTTCTTAATATTTTAAAAACAGAATTTCCGTCAGCAAGAATTTCTGGTGGAAATCTTGTGTTTGATGAAATACCTTCTGGTCATCAGGCTGGTGATGAATATGCAATAAGAATTATTCAGGGCGACACAGACAATGCTGGAAGAGAAGCACTTGTGCGTGTTGGCAATGTGTATTATGAATTGCATAATCATTATGATGGTTTTACACAAACTGGAGAATTTTCAGAACCAGATATATATAATGATGAGTACACTGACACAAACCTTGAGGGACGTAAGATTAAGTTTTTGTTACAACCCGGTGTAAATGTTCAGGTTTGGTCAGAAGGCATTGTTGTTGCGATTGATACAATTGTTTATTCTGATAATAAATATTATCGTGCGGATTCTGCTGGCACAACAGGAAACGTACAACCAAATCATACATCTGGTACAGTGTCTGACGGTGGTGTTGATTGGACATATTTACACGCAGGAAGTGCGACAGCAACGATTGTTTCTGTTGAGGATGAGCATAATTTAATTGCTAATGTCGATGGTGAAACATTGCCTATTTTGCAATCAGGTCAGGCTTCATATACTTGGAAATATTATCAATGGTCTATGTGGGGATATAAACAGCGTTATCCAAATCAGGTGTTCTTTTATAAAGGACGGCTTGGGTATTTTGTTCAGACAGTTGGATATGGTTGTTGGTTAAATTTATCTAAGTCAGATGCGTTTAATGATTTTGGAACAGAAACATTTGGTGAAAATTTAGACACAGATGCAATTATTTCTGTTGTTACAGGTCATCCTGATAATAACATTAATTGGGTTTTGTCTGGCGAGCGGTTGTATTGTGGTTCTTATTCTGGCGAATACAATGTATCAGGAGAAAAGAATGGTCCAATAACGCCGATAAATGCAAACATACAAACAATATCAACGATTGGTGGTGCGCCTGTTTCTGCGTTAAAGTTCCGTGAGTTGAATTTATTTGTTGCGGCACACAGCAATGAAATTTATTCGATTAGTTATGATTACACAACGGATGATTATGTTCCAACTGATATTGGTATTATGAGTTCACATTTGCTGAGCGAAAAGATTACCCGTTGGGATGCATTGAATAACGAAGATAGAAATATATATTTCCATACGCGTGAAAACAATGTTAATTTAATTAATTATGTTAAGGACACAAAGGCACTTGGTTATTATCGTTTAAATCTTAATGGTGAAATATTAGATTTGGCATCGAGTAATACTGGTGAAAAATCAGTAATGTGTTTCTTGGTTAAACGTGGTGACGTGTATACAATAGAGTTGTCGTCAAATGACAATCCAAGATATATGATTAATTGTCACGAGTATATACTTGAAGACCCAACAGAAACTGCAACAGCAATGGATTTGATTGGTAAAACAGTTTGGGTTAAAAATGTTGAAACTGGAGAATTTTACCAAACAGATGTTGATGCTCTTGGTGTTTTAAACGCTAAGCGTCCTTGGACACATTTTATTATTGGTCTTCCAATGGTGTGTACGTTTAACGGAAACCCAATGGCTGGTGAAAAACTTGAAGGCTTGCAACAGAAATCGATGGCGTTTACAGTGCGTTTGCGTGATAGTGGTGCGTTTATGTATGGTACAAGCCACGACTTCGATAAATATTATAAGTATAATTATTGGGACAGCTTAGATGCGCAACAGTATGGCGTTTCACATAAGTTGATTACAGGCGATATAGAATTGCCAACGCCAAGCGGTTATATGCAATCTGGTAATATTGTAAGTACAAAATACCCAAACAACACTGGTGTTGCATTGAATTTGAAGTGTGAAACACCAGAACCGTTTAATTTATTAATGATAAGCAACGTATATGTATAGTATTGAAGTGGCAACTTTGGACGATTATAAAGAAATAGCGGCATTTGCTACAGAATCTGGCAAGCCAGATTATCAAATGTTGAAGGGTTCGATATTGTCAAAGCTTATTATTGACGGTGAAATCATTGCTTTGGCTGGGTTTAAGGATATGTTTCTTCCAGATGACGACGGAAACATAAAAGAGTGGCGTGTTTTAGCGTGTATGTTTCGTCGTGATGTTAAGAAGCACACAAAAACAGTGGTTAAGGCTGGTCGTGAGTATCTTAAAACAATATCAGGAAAGCCGATATTGGCGCTTGCTGTGTCTGACAATAAGGTGTTCACAAGATTTATTGAATTTATGAAGTTTAAAGACACAAAAGAACTTGTAAAATCTGAAGAGTCTGATATAATGTATCGTATGTATGTGAGGTTGTAAAGAAATGGCAGAGCCCGTAACAACTTTTGCAGTTATTAGTGGAGCGATGGGTGCAGTGAGCAGCATCGTTTCTGGCATTAATGAATCGAACAAGAACAAAGTTGCAGAAATGGAAGCGTTATATAACGCGAAACAGTTTCGCAACGATGAAAGGCTTGCTCGTTGGGAACGAGCGATGGCTATTGACCAGCAATTGTCTAAAGGGCGTAAAGATATTGCTACAGGTTATGGCACAATGGTTGCCAGAGGCAATTATGGTTCATCTGCTCAGTCGCAAGTGTTCGGTTCTACATTGAACTTAATGAAGGACATATCGGCAATACAGTATAAATATGATAACGAAGTTGTTCAGGAAGAAAATCAGGCGCGTGTTCAGGAATATAACGCAAAACAATATCGCAAGAATCGTGGCAACGCATTATTGGGTAGTTTCCTTAACGTTGGAGGCAATGTTGGTGGTACATATTTGTGGGGCTGGGATAAAGGACTTTGGTAAAGGTGACAACTAATGGCAGAATTACATCCTAATCAAATACCATTTCAGGCAGGTCGTACAGCAAAAGCAAATTTTGTTGCACCGGAAGACTATTTGTCTCGTCCGTTGGCGCAACTTGGCGAATTGTCTGAGCAAACAGCAAATACAATTGCTGCATATAAAGACAATCAGTTAATAAAACAGCTTGAAGATATAGATTTAGAAACACAAAATGCTATTAAGAACGAAAAATCATTAGATGCAAATTATGATTACATAGCAAATGACGCTGTTTCAAAGTGGAGGTCGGCTCTTAATAGTGCAGATGAATCAACGCGTGAAAGATTTTTAAGGAACAACCCATATGCTGCCGAAGAATTTGAAATTGCTGTTCGGGCGAAAGTGTTAGAAAAACAGCAAAAACAAATATATAATCGTTCTAAATTAGATATTGCACAGTGGTCGTCGCAAATAGTCAATGCACCAAAGGACCAGCAAGCTGCAATGCTTGAGTCAAAAAGAATAGCAATACAAAACCTTGGGCTTCCAATTGAACAAACGGATGATTTGTTGTTTTCGTTGCAATCTGAAGTTGACAATTATCAAATCGCATATGCTATTGCAAACAATGACTTTGAAATGGCAAAAGATTTGCTAAGGAATGGGTTGCCAACTGTTGGTGCGAGCGGAAAAGCTTCTTATTGGAAACAGTTGCAGGATGCAATTGAAAAAGAATCAAGTCGTAAAGCTGCGGAAGAGAAGGCGTTGTGGGAAGCTAAGGAAAACGGAAAAGATGTAAATTCTCAATACGTTCTTGAATTGCATGATTCTTATTTGCAGAATGATAATTTAGAAGCGGCAAGGCAAGTTCGCGAAGCATATTTTCATGGATTAGATATACCAAGATTTGACAAAAATGGTCATCTTATTGAAATAATTCATAGTTCTGATGTTGCTCCGACAGCAAGACAAAAATTATTTGGAACAATGTTGACTGCAGCTAATCAGGCTCCGTCGCGTAATCAATATCGTACAGATTATTTAACTGATTTTAACAGGCTTAAAAGTGGTTTGATGTCTCCGGATGGGTCTTTGAACTTAGATTCTGATGAATATATAACGCCAGAACAGTATGACTTGGCGTTGAAATTAAAAAAAGACAACACCGGTTGGGACATGTTAAGCGACGCAGAACGAGTGTTTGTTGATAATGTGTTGCGAGGATATGGAACATCAGGAAGTACTTCTTATTTAGACCTTAATGAGAATGCACAATTAATGGCACATTCTTTTGGTGCTGATTATAATAAAGTTAATCCTGTAACTAATTTTAAATCGTTATTAAGTATGTACAATAATCCGGCAAATCAAATTGTTTCTGCTTTGTATGATGATTCTACATTGACTGGACGAGAAGTCGATACAATAAATTATATTACAGGAAAATATAAAAAAGAAAAGTTTCGTGGCGACTGGGAATTAAAACGCGGGACTCGTTCTGACGCACTTGTTACATTGTTTGGTATTATAGCGACACAAAACAATCCATATGGAATGAAAGATGTTGGGCTTAACAATGTGACTCGTGAGAATTTTGAAGAAAATTTAATTAGATATTTAACACAAATGAAAAACGGTGGATTTTATGAAGCACCTGCTGATTATGAAGATTTGATTTCTGATTATAAAAATCTTTATAAAATGACAACCGGGTTTCAGTATGTTGAGCCAGAATCGGTTTCTGGTTCCGTGACACCAAGATTACAAAAGTATGCTGTGTTAACAATGCAAGCAGAACAAAAGAAAGATTCATATGACGAACATTCTTATAGCGGTAAGCTTCCGCGCGATGAAAGCAGAAACACGGCATTTGGTATAACATCTGTAACAGAAGATGGTAGTTTATATAAAATAAATAGACAGGCTCAACTTGACCGAAGCAGACAAAGGGCATATAATTTAGAAAAAGATGTTGTGTTAGAATCTGAAGGCGTAAAAATACCAGATGATTATTTTGAACGCCGTGAAAAAGAGCGCGAAAACTGGGCAAAAACATTCGGTAAAGATGTGCTTGGGTTTTCTGGTCTTGTATTAAACGATTCTGAAAAAAATAAATAGGTGTCGAAATGAATGAAGAAACACTTTTAGAACAAACAGATAATGTATTGTCTGGGTCACCGGCGACGGTTGCTTCTGGAACTAAAGCATTTATATCTAAAAAAAGAGAATCAATTGAGAGCGAAGACAATGCGCCGAGTCAATTAACACCTAAAGAAAACAAGGACGATGGTTCTTTTGTTAATACAACAAAGGGTGCAGGTGGTACAACACAACATATAAATACGGGCTTCCCAGATTCTGCGCAACTTGTTCCTTCTGGTGGTGACGCATATATTGGTGGTTCTGTTTCACCAAATAGTTCGGTTCGTGCATCTATTAGACCATTGACCCAGTATGCAGCCGACCCATTTTGGCTTGAATCTACAGATAGGTTCGCACCTGTTGGTCCCTGGACTGCAGAATTATCAATATTGAACAAGCCAGTTAAATTGGACACAACTGACCCAGCGAAAGCGGCGTGGCAAATTGCAACACAGTATCAGGGCATACCAGATGATGACTTCTTTGGTTATGAATATTTACCACCGAAAGATTTAAAAGAATCTTGGTGGTCATCATTTATGGGCGATATGGCAAAAGGAGTTGCTCACGTAATTGCGGATTCGCCGTCGTCTTTGTATGGGATGTTGCCTACAGAAGGCGGGATAGAAGAGTCTAAAAAAACAGCAAAACAAGTCGCAGAAGAAAATCGTTCTGGCAATGCTGGTTGGGGTAAAGCAATAGATTGGCTTGTAAAGCGTGCACAAGCTTATGTTGATTTTTCAGAAAACTTAGAACCACTTAATAGAAGTCGTGGTGCTGAAATAGCCGGGGTTGCCGGAAGTAGTTTTGCTAGTTATGCCCCAGTTATTTTGACAGCTGGTTTGGGCAAGGCTGGTGTTATTGCTGGTCGTGTAATGGCTTCTATATTGGCTGCAAGCGACACATTGTCAACAAGAGATTCTGTTTTAAAGCTTGGCGGTACAGCAGAAGAAGCACAAAAGGCAAGCTGGAAACACCTTGGTTTTATTGGTGCTACAGAAGCTGCGTCTGGTATTGTTGGTAAAGCTGTAAATGGGGCACTTGTTCGTGCAGCGATTAATCGTGGTGCTAGTCGTGCACTTACACAAACCATAGGTGCTTTTGGTGGTGCAGCAATTGGTGGTACTTTGGATGCTGGAGTAGAAGCAATTCAAGATATTTATGGCAATATAGCTGCCGGTCGTTCTGGGTATGAAGCTTTGTTTGGTTGGTCTAGAGAAGACTGGAATACATTTTATGGAACATTATTGCTTGCTGCATTGAGGATACCTGCTGGTGGTGAAGCTCGTGCGGCTGGTCGTGAGTTTGATAAAGTTGCAGATGTTGATAATGGTTATTTGGAACTTGCTGCTAATTTAAAGAAAAATCTTATTGACAGTGCGGAAAAGAACGGTGTCGTTGTTTCAGAAGAGACAAAAAAACGTTTAGATAATTTAATTCTTGAGATTTACCGTAATCCAGAAGCGATTATTGATGAAGACATGCGCAGTGTTGCACAAGGATTTTATGACAAGATTAGCGGTTTAGACCCAGATGTTGTAGAAAAGGCTAGAACACTTATTGACGCGGGTCGTGGCGATGAGATATCAGAACAAGCAATGGCTGAGTTTGATGAACGTGTGCGTTCGCAACCTTGGTTTAATGGTCTTATGCCGAATCAACAAGCTGCTGTTTTGGGTGAAATGCGTGGCATGGCATATGTTGGTGCATTCTTTTTTGGTCAAGACCCTAAAACGATTAAAATACCAGACTTAGTGTCTAGAAGCGACTTAGGCGTTGAGGTTGGCGGTTTTGCACCATTGAATAATCTTGTTGTCATTAACCCACAAACGTTTGGTATTGGATATGGTGAATCACCATATAATCGTTTTATTCCACGTGGCAAGAAAACAGATGAATATTCTGGGAATGTTAAAGACCCATTAAATGTTTTATTGCATGAGTTTTCGCATGCAAATGATTGGAACATGAAACAACAAACAGTCAATGATATTGTTGAATTTATTAAGTGGTATACTGCTGCAATAGAAGAAGTATTTGGCAAGAATCGTGCCGGTGCAGTTGCAGAAGCAATGTACAACAACGCAAATGACCCGCTTATTAATAATGATATGTTTCGTGTTTGGGATAGACACAATGGTGCATATACAGATGTTGGTAATGTAACAGAAAACAGAGCACAAGCAGTCGGGAAATTGCTTGGTAAAGCAAAAGATTACATTGGTTTAACTGGAAAACCAGGACAATATATTCAAGCGGCTCACGCAATAATGAAGGGGTACGATGAGGTAAATCCAATTGCGGGTGGTATTTCTGAATATTTGCAAGCGCTTAAGGATTATGTGAAAGCAAATTCTGCTGTTATAAAAAGAATACAAGACAGTGTTCCTGCAGAAAAAATGCGTTCGGCTATACGTTCTTATATGGGCGGGAATGATACAATTGATTGGTATGGGATAACACCAGAAACACTTGAAGAATTTGCAAAATCTGCAAATGCTCCGCTTGATTCAGATGCTCTTGATTATGTAACAAGGGCACTTGGTGAAATTGAATTGAGTGATTTTGTTGATAAGGCTGTACAAGAATGGGATGAAGCGTTTGGTATAAGACCTCGTACAGAAACAGAACAAATTGTTGATGAGCGTAAAAACGAAATCGATGGTGGTCTTAATCCAGAAGAAACATATCCGCTTGAAGATTGGTCTGATGACGATGAAGATGTTTCTAATACATTGGACTCTGGCATTCTTGAAATAAGAGATATGATTGAAAGCAGAAGGGGTAAAAGAAAAAGCGAATTCCAGAAAAAACTTGAAAAAAAGTTTAATGGCAAAACGCTTGCTGAATCAATGGATGATTTTGAAAAACATTTAAAAGAGCATAAGTTTGTAAAGACAGGAACATTTGTTGATTTTATGCGCGGCATACCATCATATTTGTCGGCTCTTGGTGGTGAAGCATTGGTCAAGGATTTTGACTTGGTTTCTCGTCAAGATAAGTACGTTAATGAAGTACAAAAAATGACTGATAAGTTGATGGTCAAACTCAAGTCATTATTTGGTGGCAGTGCTTGGAAGTATGAAAATTATGTGCGTGCAACTTCAGTTCCGATGTATGAGATTCAGTACACCAATCCAGTTACTAAAAAAAAGGAAACGCGTGTATTTAGTAAGCGTGAGTTGATGTCTGGTATTTTGTATGACGAACAGCCTGATTCACACGAAAGAATCAAGATGACTGTTTCTATTGATGAAATAAAAAAACATCTTGATGATTTTGACATAGAGTTTGCACATGTGTTGCGCGATTATTTGTACACTGATTTTAGAAAAATACCAGTTGGTGTTCGTGGAAGTGAAAAAGTTCCGGTTAATTATTGGCCGATAATGGATTCTTACGAACAAGAAAAGGGGCAGACAAGAATTATAAATGACATTGGTCGTAAAAATGTGAACGACCCTGTTGGTCTTGTTGATGTTTTAGATGTTATTGGGGCTTATATGAGTCGTGTTGCTGGAAGCAAATCTGGATATTTTGCAGCTATTCGTAGATTAAATTCTGTTTTGAATTATAATGCTAAGTCTGAACGCGTTAAACATATGACCCGTGCTGATGATAAAGAAAACGAACGTCTTGATAAACAGTCTGTTAGAATCACACAAGAGGTTCGCGAGCGTATTGGCAATGACCTTGAACGCTTGAATGCTCGTATAGACGATATTATATCGCATAAAAACGAAAAAGCTTTGCGCGAATCATTCGCGTCAAAAATTTCGAGGAACATGATTGGAACATTATTGTATGGAAACATCAAACAGTTTGCAATTAATGCTCCACAGTTTTTGTCGTTCGCTGGATATAAATATAATTCTTTGCCTGGGTATATGGTTGGTGTTGTTCGTGCATTATTGAATCCTGCTCGGTCAATTCAATTGGCAAATGAAAACGAAACAATTTCTGGACGTAGAAAACAATATAGATATTCAGAATATATGGAAAAAAATATGTCTGTAAATGCGGATAATATTATGACATATGTTTCTAATTGGGCAACAAAACATCATTTGACTCCAATTGAAGCACTTTCTGATTTAGTTATACATCTTGGAAATGTGTTAAAAAAGTTTCTTGCCTCGCCAACAATAATAGGTGATTATCTTGGTAACGTTATTGGATATGCAGCAAGTTATGATGCGGCGGTTAAAGCTCTTGGTTCTGAAGAAGCGGCACGCAAAGACCTTTCTGATTTTATAAACAACAGACAGTCGACAAGTAATCAGGCTGTGAAAGGGTTGATGGTAAGAAGAGCAAACCGTCAGGGTATGTATGGAAGTTTGTTCTCATTTACAGGTGAGCAAACTCAAAAGTGGGGGACCATCGGGCAAGACATCAATCGTATATTAAGCGGCGACATGCCAATTACTGAAGGCGTAAGAGATATTACTGCTCAAACGTTGACGATGGTTTCATATGTCGCAATACAGTCAGGGTTTTGGCTTGGTGTATTGTCGTCTGTGTTTGGTGTTAAGTTTAATGATGATGATTGGGAAAGAATTTATGACAATATAGTTCGTGAAACAATTGGTCAGATTGCAGGTGTGTTTGGTCCATTATCAAATATTGCACAATCAACACTTGATGAGATGTTCTTTGGATACAACAGAAATGGATTAAGCATTCCAATGTTATCTGAAATAGAAAAACAGACAAGGAATACAAAACGTGGTGAATTTGATGATGTTTTATATTCAATGATGTCAGCACTTGGAATAGTTGTTGGTTTGCCTCGTGCAATGTCTTCTGCTGAGGGGGTTGAAAAATATTTGACTAAATCTGGCAAGGAAAAGAAAGCTGGGTTGTGGCAAGCCGAAGGAAGAAGTGAAGCGGAAGCAAACCGTAGGGCTGGAGTTAAAACAAAAAGAAAGAAATAAGTTGATAATAAAAAACAAAATGGTATCATTAAATCATATTAGGAGCAGCAAATGATAAATACCGATAATTACAAATCAACATACACAACAGTTGCAGACCAAACAACATGGTATCCTGTAACATTTCAGTATGATTCACCAGACAATACGCCTGAATTGTCAGTAACAGTTAATGGCGATGTCCAAAATTATGGCGATGATTATATTGTTGGTGTCGGTGGCGTTCAGTTGACATATGAACCAGATGCCGGGCTGGAACTGGTTATACGCCGTAATGTTCCGCTTACTCAAGAAATAGATTTTCAAATCGGTATTATCGACCCAGAACAAATAGAACATGGGTTTGACCGCTCTGTTATGCGTGACCAAGAAATAGCAGACTATGCTGTAGAAACAAACGGCCGTGTTGAAGAAATAGAAAACACAATTAGTTCATATGGTGATGTTGTAACACACAATGTATCTGAATTTGCCACAGCTGCTCAAGGTGCAAAAGCTGATACAGCCGTTCAGCCTGGAGATAATGTAAGCGTATTGGTCAACGATGCCAATTATGTTGTTGCATCTGATTTGGCTACGGTTGCAACAAGTGGCTCTTATAATGATTTGTCTGACAAACCAAAATACGCTGCGTCTATTAGTTTGACAATCGACCCGTCAACATTTGTGGTTACGGCACAATTAAAAGACCAAGACAACAATAATTTAGGCACAGCACAAACGATTGATTTGCCATTAGAATCTGTAGTTGTTAGCGGGGCGTATGACGCGGCAACTAAAGAAGTTGTGTTAACATTGGAAGGCGGTTCAACAATTCGTTTTAGTGTTGCTGACTTGGTAAGTGGGTTGCAAACGGAAATTACATCATCAAATAAATTAGATGCCGACTTGGTGGACGACAGCAATTCTGCACATAAGTTTGTAAGCACGTCAGAAAAAACAACTTGGAACGGCAAGCAAGACACAATATCAGATTTAGCAACAATTCGCAGCGGGGCGGCAGCAGGTGCGACAGCGGTTCAGCCAGGTGATTTAGCAACAGTGGCTACTTCTGGAGATTATGACGATTTGTTGAACAAGCCAGATGCATTAGAAAACAAAGCAACAGGAAACGATTCTTTGACCATTTGTGGGACGGCGGCAACGAATATTCGTTCCGTAAATATTGGGTTTGGTTCAGTTGCTTCAGGTATGGAATCTGTTTCATTTGGTTGGATGTCCGATGCTAGTGCACGTGGTGCCGTAGCGGTTGGTGGCGGGGCTAAATCTTATAGCACCGATTCAATTAGTATAGGTAACTATGCTTCAACTAATGCTTTGAACGCTATTCAATTAAACGCATCTGGTGTACTTGTAGTTAACAATGACCCAAATACAGTTAAGGTCGCGAATACAAACGGCAATTTTGAGATTATGTCAGCAGATGGAACTATACCGGAAGACCGTCTGGCCGACACAACCAATGCGCAGCAGGGAGATGTCTTGACCTTGGATGCAAATGGCGATGCTGTATGGCAAGCGGGTGGTGGTGGTTTACCATCACAAACAGGACAAAGCGGGAAGTTCCTTACCACAGACGGAACAGATGCAAGTTGGGCAACGGTAAATGCGTTACAAAACGAATCAACTGGCGGTGGATTGTGGATTAAACAACCAGGAACATCAGCAAGCATAAGTGGTTCTGCGAGGTCAATTTGGACAACATATGGCTCCAATTCAAATAAGTTCCATATCGCTATTAGTGGTAACTACTCAACTGGCACTCCTGGCGATAGTTCTATAGCCGTTGGCGGTAGAGCATCAGGAAGCAACTCTGTTGCAATAGGTGGGTGGGCTTCTGGAAATGGTGCAATAGCAATAGGTTGGATTGTAAATAATACAACAGCAACTGGTAACAACTCAATAGCAATAGGGAGTTCCACCAGGGCTACCGCAGATTATGCAATACAAATAGGAACTAATCCATATTTGTTGAACACTAACCCCGATGCCAACACTTTTAAGGTGGCCAATGCCAACGGTAACTTCGAGATTATGAGTGCTGATGGAACAGTTCCAACAGCCCGTTTGACAAAGGTAAATACCACAGCGACATTAGCTGTGGCAGATTGGTCGTCAAACACACAGACGGTTAGCGTCACAGGAATGACCGCTGACGGCGTTGTTTTGGTATCGCCGACACCAGCGAACCAAAGCGCGTACACGAGTGCGGGAATCTTATGCACCGCACAAGCGGCTGGGTCGCTTACATTTACTTGCGTCACTGTGCCGAGTGCAGACATCACAGTAACCGTTGTAATGTTATAAAGGAGTGAACAATGCCAATTATAAACCAAGTTGTTAAAGGCGGTGGCGCGCCAGCACCAACTGGCACGATGTATATCATAAGCAACGGAACATACAATGTTGCTGATAAGGCAATTGCTAACGTAAATGTGCCAACAACAGCACCAGCACTGTATCGTGAGTTTCAGTTAGATGCAAATGGTGTTTTACAACCGAACACCACAACTACACATATTATGAATTTTACTGGTATGACGGATGTATCGGATTATGCGTTGGCATACGCATATCAAAATAACACCGCCGTTTCTGGTGCAGTTGATATGAGTGATTTAACCAGTGTAAGCGGAGGCAGTGGGTGCTATCGTATGTTCTTTGGCTGCACTGGGCTGACAAGTGCAAACTTATCTAGTTTAACCACGGTAAGCGGAGGCAATGCGTGCTATTCTATGTTCAATGGTTGCACTGGGCTGACAAGTGCGGACTTATCTGCTTTAACCACGGTAAGTGGAAGCAATGCGTGCAGTTATATGTTCTTTGGCTGCACTGGGCTGACAAGTGCAAACTTATCTAGTTTAACCACGGTAAGTAGTAGCTATGCGTGCAATTCTATGTTCTATGGTTGCACATCATTAGCAACGGTGTATATCGGTGGAACAACGGAAATAAATTTTGGAACAAAAACAAACCAGTTTGCTAGTATGTTCTCTGGATGCACACAAAACATAGACGTATATGCCCCTGCTGCGAGCCAAGCAAAGATTGAATCGTTCTCGGGCTATCCAAACTTTGGAGCTTCTGGCAATGTTGTATGGCACTGGCGTTCATAATTAAAGGAGCAATCTATGGCAAAACAAACTAAAATGAGCAAAACCGAAATCATAGACAAATGCGAACAGTGTGTCAAACTTACGGCACCGTTTGTTGCTGCGTTTATGGCAATTTGGGGATTTGATATTGCGGTTTACACAGCAGCGGTCGGCTTGGTGCTGATTGATATTTTGGAACTTGCAAAACTTTTTGTAAAATAATTCATTTGTCATTGGGCAGATGTAATACCTTGGCGTAAGCATGAAACAGTTGTTTACGCCATTGGTCATTTTTTGCTTGCATTATAAAAATTACATGTTAATGTGTGTTTCACAAAAGGGGTAAATAGTATGGTGAAAAAATCAAATAGTCCTAAGTTAGTAATTGAAGGTGTGCTTACTGCACTTCGTTACTTTCTTATCTTTATAATTTTAAACAATGCAGTTTGGATTGCTTCGTGTTGGAACAATAAACATTCAGGCGGAACCCAAATAAAAATGGTTCAAGATGGAACTGGGAACACAAGTTATACACAAAGTATAACAACACCAGAAACCAAATAAGAATCATATAAAGGGGAAGGCCATGGAAATTGTTACACATAAAATTATTTATTTCTTCTTTACGCACATATTCTTACGGCGTATTGGGAAAAAGTACCCAGAGTTTTTTGAAACTTGGGTTGGTGATTATGTCGAGAAGCCGAGAGACCGCAGAATTCTTATTATGCGTTACACAGGTAAGCACAAAATGACATTTACAGCGATTGCCGCAGAGCTTGGTGTTGATGAAAGCAACCTGTTTAAATACCATAAGCGGGCTGTGGAGTGCTTAATTTCTGCAGAATAATTACCTTTATTTAGACTCTAACGTATGGTTGACTCTGGTGAGTTGACTACACAGCAAATGATGTTTGCTGCTGACATTCTTAAAGATGTTGCAGATTCAGAAAAGAGTTTAGCAAAAGCACATTGGTGCGAAAGCGACTCTGGTAC
>Ga0310691_10002968_pt1 | contig 21200 bp, 41 predicted proteins | sample 176DNAGHGlowgp2_FD_203887 | JGI IMG/M metagenome (GOLD analysis project Ga0310691, IMG submission 203887) | Sheep rumen microbial communities from Palmerston North, Manawatu-Wanganui, New Zealand - 1766 DNA GHGlow gp2 (v2) (version 2) | ecosystem: Host-associated > Mammals > Digestive system >...
TAAACCATTTATAAAGATTATCTTTTGTGATATAAATCTTATTGTCATCAACATCCAATGTATAAATCTTAATATCTTTTGGTGGAGTCTGATTTAAAACCTTATATGCTTGCTGAATGTCATTTAGAAAATCTTTATGGTTCTTATCAAAATTGTTTCTAATTTCATGGTTGTGTCTAGACCAAAGAATTTCTCGGCTAGAAAATACCGCATGTGCTGCAAGATACTTGATAATCGTATTCACTGAATTCAAATCCAAATCACCACTATCACGAACATCAATGTCCCAAAAGACATTTAGTTCAACTTCCAAATTACCATCTTCATTAAGTATTGGTAATTCTGCTGGATTTCTTAATGGAATATCATCCACATTCTTGTAATTATTTGAGAATGTTATACAATGTGTTGTGCTTGAGTTTGTTTCAAAAACACCATGTCTTACAGTTTTCATAGTACCTCTATTTAACGTTCACCTTTAATCTTGAATATCCATTCACCGGCACATTCATTATAACTATCACCATCTGGTTCATTTTCATCAACAGGTTTATCGTACATTTTTCCATTACATAATATAGTATATTCGTGAACATTATCAATAGAAAAAGTTCCATCTGCAAACTGAACTGCTATTGCTGTTTCACCCTTATGGGTCTCAAGCGTATCTATGCGACCACTAAATATATTAGTATAAGAAATAGCATTAATGTATTTTGTTCTATTTACTTCCTTATAAATCGTATCATGTACGAAAGTGGTATCTCTAACTACAGTCACAAGAGTATCCATTTTCTTCATAGAAGTTTCATAACATTCATCAATCTTTTTAAGAATTGTATTTGAAAAGACAATAGCAATAAGAAAAATTGCTGCGAATAAAATTATATGTTGATACTTAACTTCCATTATTTCAGTCTCCAACAGTTTTCTCTGATACAAAAATCAATTACAGATGAAGAAACATTGTTTTCCTTACATTCTGCTACACATGCATCAAATTCATTATTAACTTCTTTTTCCTGTTCCTCAATTTGTGTATTAATTTGTTGTGGTGCAATTACTGGTTTATCTCTAAAAACAAGTGGTTCATTTTTAAATACCAACGGTACATTTGAAACAGGAACAGATTTTGTTGGATTCGCTGTTTGATTCTTCTTACAATTGCCACAAAAACAACAAGGTCCAGCGAAAACAAATGATGTAAGTGTCAATACTAAAAATAGTTTCTTCATTTGTAATTCCTTTGTAAAAAGGAAGCCCTATCAAAGTATTTCAACTATGTAGGGCTTTTAATTTTATGTGATATTACTTGCTATTATTAATTCTATCAGCAATATCCATCATATACTTTAGACCAACAGCATCCATTGGATTAGAACCATTCTTTCCATCACCATTCATCATGATTGTTGGAACAATTGGATGTTCTGATTTAGCAAGTGCTTCGGCCACACCAACCTTCGTCTTATATTCCCACTCGGCTCGTTCTTGTGGTGTAAGACCAGCGGATACCTTAGCTCTATTTGCCGCAGCTTCAGCTTCACCTTCAGCCTTAATCTTTTTCGCCACTTCCTGAGCCTTTTGTGCTTCTAGTGCAGCAACTTCCTTTTCCTTTTGTGCTTGTAGAACAGCCACAGCCTTTTCCTTTTCAGCCATAGTCACTTCAGTAATCTTTTGTACTTCCTGGTCAGCCTTTGCTTGTGCAATTCTAGCATCACCTTCCGCCTTTGCAGTCAAAGCCTTTTGCTTAGCAGTTTCAGCGGCAGTAGCATTAGCAACACGCTGCATTTCCCTTTCCTTAACAATATCCAACTGTTGCTGAGCCTTGGAATCAAGTTTGACATTCTGAATATCAAGTTGCTTTACAACAATTCCATATTGTGTAATTGGAGATTTCTTTGTGATAATTCTATGACCATTAGTATCAAGCTTCAACTTAGTTACACGATATTCCTGAACTTCAGCCTTCTTAATAACATTACCAGCTGAATCCAATTCATCTTCACCAGCCTTTTCCTTTAGAACTTCAATTGTTGTCAAATATTCGCCTTCAACAAGTTGGTCTTCAGCCAATCGTCTAAATTCGGCAATCTTAGTCACCTTGGCTTCTTCTGCTGTGAATAGTGGAGCCGTCTTACGAACTGCAGATAGAACAGCATTTCGTACAAGGTTATGCTTTACACCCTTATCACTTCGCTGGTTCTTATGTAGTTCAATTAGCTTGTCACAATCTTGTGGAAGTTCATATAGCAAATATCCACTGATATCTGCATTGGCATTTCTAGACAATGTTACTGAAATATCGTCTTCATCATCATCGCCACCTTCCCAACCTTCTCCATGTACCTTCTCAGTACTAGAGTTGAAATAGAATGACTTGGCCAAGTCATACTTATAGATTGAGGCAAAGCCCTTGAAATAAAGGCCCTGGCCTTCAACACAAGATAGTGTTCCAAATGGTGATTGCTTGATTAGCAATTCAGTAGATTGCTTATAACCAATAGAGAAAAATGCGAAAATTGCTACAATAATCGCACAAATTGCGATAATGCCACAGGTCACTTTTGTCTTAAACGTCATAGTTTTTTATCCTTTTGTTAGAGTTTAACATGTTTAGACAGCAAAATAATAGAAAAAGTTGATTATTTTGTCAATCAACTTATGTAAAAATTATTTAACATCTTTTAGATTTATTTGTTTCAATCCATAATCTCGCTTATATTCAGGATTTATGTATTCTTCAAGATATTCACAGATAGAATATATAAGTTCAGTTTGTTCTTCTGTAAACATAAATTTATTATTTACCACATTATTACACCATGAAATTAAAGAATTTCCTTTTTCTTCAGATGTTGCAGCCCAATCAGCACACATTTCATATATGAATGTATTTGGCATTTTTTTACAATTTATTCCGACTGAAGTATAATCACCTGAATCCCAATATTCACAGTGATGAGGATTTGACTTGATATGTTCCATAACGACTGCATCTATGGAAGCCATATCATTTTCAGTAAGTTTTTCTTTTGGTGTAAATCTTAATGCCTGTCTAACTAGATTATTATATTTAAGTTTATCTGAATCGTGTTTCATTACACGTTTAATATCAATATCTTCTAATGGTATTTGACCACTTTCAACCAGTATATTATAGAAATATTTAACTCTTGTAATATGGTCTTGTATGCGTTCTCTACATTTGGCTACAATGTTTTTCGTTGTGCTTTCTACTAAAGTAAGATTATTATTTCTTAATATTTTTAATGCTCTAGCAAAATTCATTTGAAAAGCCCCTTTATAAACTCAATTATTTTTTCAAATGTTGTTTTTTCTACTACTGGTTGTGGTTCTACTTTAATCTTATTAACAATTTTTGGCTCTTTTGCTGGATCTTTACAAATTTTAGGTGGTTCTACTTTTTGAACAGGTTTTTCTTTCATTTTATCCACTATACCTGTAATCATTTCATAAGGCCAATCAAATTTATCTTTTCTTACGCTGGTATGTAGATATATTCCTTTAAATGATTTTGCAGATGCAGCATCAGCAAACAATGTATCAGCATCTTTCTTGAATATTTCTGGAATATCATGTTCTTTACATAAGTATTTCAATAGTTTTGCTACAGCAAGTTCTTGTTTTTCTGTCATTGTGGCATAATAGTTATATCCACGATAAGTACACTGTTTATAATATTCTGTGTCATCCAATGTGCAATATACATTACCATAAGCATCTACTAAGTTATTATTCGTTGATACTTTTAAAGGACCATAATTTGATATTTCAATGCCAATTGTCTGTTTACTCATTAAGGCATTAGTGCCAACAGTTCCAGAACCTAAATGATATGACCAGAATTTATCATCAAATAGATTATAGATATTTCCGTTGTCTATCCACTACATACTGAACAGATACTTTATTATCTTTCTTTGTTAATGAACCAATATCACCTTTTATATTACCAACAGTAAAATGCAAGCAAATACAAGTCTTAGGTGTTTCTGTTGAATAATAATATGAACTATAATCAGGTCTTATCTGATTTATTGTGATATTATCTCCAATATCTATTTTATTTCTAATGGTGTGTATTGTACCATTACAGTCTTTAAGATTTTTTAAAAATGTGGTTTCTACTTCATCTATTTTACTTGGTTTCATTTAAAGACCTCTATAATATATTTATAGAAGTCGGACAAACTTACATAAAATCAGTAGACATTTCACATTCACGCTTAAATTGTTGTGCTTTCTTCGCCATGAATTTTAGTTTCTTAATGAATGTTGATGCTTCAGAAAGTGTTCTAAATTTAAGGAAGTCGCCAGGACTAAAAATAACATCCACACCATTTTCTGTATTCTTAAATCGTATATCTAGATTTTGAATATTGATGTACTTATTGTGGGCATTATAAACGAACAAATCTACACCAGCAACATTGAATTTGCTATATCCCATAAATTTCGCATAGGACGTACTTATTGAATCTGTACATGCACTCATATAACCAATGGTATTTACTACTGCTCCAGTTGCATATTGTGAAGGACCAATGGATATACTACCAGTTAGCTTAGCTGTATTTGAACCAGTTAGATTATTCGTATTTGATGTTGTATATTTTATAGCCATTATAGTTCCTCAATTCCATTTTCTTTAAGAAATTGTTTATATTCTTCTTCCGTAAAACTATCTGGTAATGTACTTTCAGATACATCATCATAAACTGAATTAGATACTATATAAGAGCCATAATTTGATGTTGTTATCAAATCAGACCAATCTACACAACCTGATACACAGGTTGAATCATATAATCCTGAAATCATTTTTCTATCTCCATTTTAATTTCTTCTTGTTGTCTATAATCGCCATCAAATATTTCAAAAAATCGTTCATTTCTCATATTTTCGTATTCTACAGCATATCCATTTGGTGCTGCAGGATATATGTGTATAATTTTCAACTTATTTGCTGCTGGAATACTATGATGACCATGAGTACTCTCAGGGTGATATATCATCCTGTGGTGAGATGGACAAAATGTTAGTGTGACTTTATTATTAAGTCTATTACCAAGTTCTCTCGGTATAATATGATGAAATTCTATCTGACTTCGGTCAGTAGTACAATATTGGCATGTAGGCCAATGGCATTTGTATAGTTTAGGTCCGTCCTATGTAATTATTCATTATCATATCATTTCGCTAACCAAATCAATATATTTTTCTATATCAGTCTTATTAGAATTATGCAGTATTTGTTTTTCTAGTGTAGAAAATTCTTTTGAATTAAAATCAACATCACAATCGCAATTTACCCAACAATTCACAACTCGTACAGAATAGTCTATTGGACTAAGCATGACAAAAAATTTTATATCTATATCTTTAACATAAACATTCACATTAGCAGTATAAGGATCTGATATATCACCATCTATTATACATGACCTAGTTATATCAGATACATCAATTTTATATTTGTCAAATAAATTATAGATTTTATTTTCAAAATCGTCTGAATTTGCCACATATTTTTTTTCATCCCATGCTTTTTTCTTCAGCTTATATTCGTGGGCTCTATTTAGTTCTTCTACATAGTCCATACAATACTTGAAGTAATGACGAAAATCATCTATGTCTCTAATATAAGCTGGGGTAATTTCTTTTTCTTTCTTATTATATGGGTCTAAAAATACCAATTGAATGCTTGGGAAAGCATTATGGTCTTTATTTTGCTTGAACATATAGAAAGAATGTCCTTCAGCAATATAACTCATACTTGATATGAGAATATCATAACAATCTGGAACAGTCTTAAAATATCTACCATCAATTAGGCTTGTAATTTTAGTATTATAATCAACAAATGACTTGAAAGACCAGTCATCTTTTCCAGTAATTTCTGACATTACATTTCTAATTGTTCTATTCCAAGGATTACCCATTACTCCAGTCTTCCCATTTCTTATATTCAATATTTGGATATTGAGCTGATTCTTCTTCCATACATTTCTTGCAAATTGGTGTTATCCAGCCTTTAGTTTCATATTCAGCTTGTTTTCCACAATGAATACAAGTTTTCCATGATTCATGTTCCAACCTATATAAAATTTGTTCAATCTTATCGTGCAAATCCAAGTCAGTCTTTCTTGCACTCATATTAATATAAGAATATATCCTTAAACTACCATATTTTTCCTTTACATCTGAAAAATGTAAAAAATATGTTTTATTATTCTTCTTAAGCAAGTCCATTATTTCATCAAAATATTTCAATGATATGGTTTTCCATCCATCAGGAATACTATCATACCACGTATAATCAAGTGATTCGGACTGTTTTAAGAATGGATATTTCTTTATTAGTTTTTTATTATTGTGGCGAGTTACTATCTTATGGAAAAAATTATGTAATTTAGATTTTATCATTCACATATTCTCCAATATGAGTTTAAATGATTCTATATCTTCTTTACTAAATCTATCAGTCTCATGTGCGGAACAGTTACCATTCTTACAATGAACAATCCATATATTTTCTTCAGCAGTCTTATGGTTTTTTATAATCATTATCCATCTAGAAGACTTTGTGTTTTCATATAGATTTAGTATGTAAGTCTTATAGGTATTTTTATTACGAAGAACACCAGTTTCAGACTTCATTAAATCATTATATGACAATTCAGATATACAATCAACGTCTTTTATATTATCTATGTAATCCTTATACAGCCATTCGTGTTTTTCTTTAAGAATAGGTATTTTTTTCTTTAGTACTGAAATAGACCAATCAATTCTACGTCCCAATTCGTCTCTAAATTCGTCATTGGTTAAATTATCAGTATTTGTGTAGAAATTTAAGTCATTTTTCCATTTATATTGTTTTACTGGCTTATTTTCAGAATTCATCACAAATTCTGTAGGTTTTTTGTAAATTTCTTTAATATCAAATGTGTGTCTAAGTTTATGATACTTATTATGATAAGTATTTAATTTAAAGGATGAAGCAATCCTAATTGGTTCATTCGTGCAATCTACATAATATGCAACAAATACTTTAATTTCATCAACTTTATAATATAGACCGAAACCACCTAGGCTATCATATTCCATAGATACGTCATGCTTTGCACAGAAATCGTCAGTAATGACCTTATCAATATCAATGTGTATAGTTTTATTGGGAGCCTTTACTTGGCTCATTTGTGTGTATTCTTCCCAGGAAGGTGTATTATACATTTGTTGCCTCTCTTAATCTATTATAAACCAAAGAATTTACTCTATCTTTTTGAAAACCATTATCTTTTACTTGTTCACCATGTGCTTGTAAAAATTCCATTAGATAAATTCCTATGGCAGCACTGCGAGACCTTCCAGCTCTACAATGCAAATACCAATTCTTTATACCTTTAGCATAATTTTCACTGATAAAATTAGTAATTTCTTTTGCTTGGTCAATAGTTATTCCGATAGCTTTTCCATATTTTGTTTCAAGTGTATCTTCAAATATATCATCAAACTCTATGTTCAATACATTCGTGTGCTTATTCTTGAACCAGTGTTCATCTGTTTCGTGCTTATAGTCTTCTAGATAGTTTTTCTTAATTTCAGGTTTACAGCAAATAGAAATGAATGCTGTATCCGTTAAATTATCAACATTACAGTCAATCCAATTATTATCTTGCATTGTTTTATCAAACTTCAAATGACTAAAAACATTTATGGTGTGCATTATTTGACCTTCAAGAATAAATTAGTTATTTTTTCAGAATATTTCTTACATTCCTGTTTCAATCTATCATATTCTCGTAATAATACATTAACATCTTTAATAAGCATATTTTTGGAGAATGATTCATCAACATCACAATATTCACGGACTCTAGAAATACTATCTTCTATATTATAGTTTTCTTCCTGTGTTTCTGGCGGATCTATTGGTTTTTCAGTGAAATGGACTTTAATTTTTTCTATATACTTATCAAATTTTTCAAAGTTGAAACGGTTAATCTTGCCATCTTCATCAAATGTATAGTAATCGCTCATTATGAAGTCGGACAAATTCCATTTTTCTTTGATATAGTTATACAATCTAATATTGCAGAAAGAATTTTCACCTTCTTTCCTAAAGGTAATCGTTCCAATCATATTATTAAGATATGAAACATACCAAATATCATCGTCCATTAAAGTAGTTCTAACAATAGTGCATTTATGCCTATCAAGGTTCAATCGCAATAGATAAGAAGTATTATTCAACTTATCAAATTTTTGTTTGTCTTCGTCAGTCATAACATTAAATATAGAAATTTAAGATGAATTGTCAACAAAAATCTTTTAACATTATACATTCACGAACTGCAGCACCTAATGTTTTCTGTGTCATGTCTTCTTTTTGGTTGATTACACGCTTAATTTTCAAACAGTACTTAATTGCTTTGATAAAATATTCAATCTTGAAATCATTATAATTTTCTGTGTATGATAATGCTTCTAATTTTTTATATGATCTGTCTTGAGACTTTACTTCAACATTAATAGAAAATTTATCTTTCAATTTATAGAGACATAATTTAACATTTATCTGGACAAATGCTGTATAAAATATAATTGGATATAAAATTATCGGATCTTTGTCGTTATACCAAGGAGTATTCCACTCCCAGTCACCAAAGTTAAGTCTAAATTCTTCTATCTTAACATAATTGGCGATTAAATCTTTATTTTCTTTTATGACCAGATTTATTTCTTTTGTTGTCATTCTTTACCTTCTTTGATGAATATACAGTTTTTATTATTTTGTCTGCTTTATTCAAGATTACGGTCAATGGTAAAATATGGGCACAATTTTTTCTATTGTTTAGATTTATGCTATTCAGATAATCTGAAGGAATATCAGTAAATTGTAAATATAATCCTTTTTCAGTTTCTTTTCCAAATTTAAATGCTGCTTTCAATAACCAATAACCAATTATTCGTTCTTCCATTCGTTTTTGAGTATGCTGTGATACTTTCCAATGGTTAAAATTCCTATCCAAGTTTAGGTCTGTTGTAATTAAGTCAGGTTTTACGAACAGTTTTTCAATTAGTTTCCGAAACATGATTTTTCCTTCCATTGTAAAAATTCTTTTTCAATTTTTCTAGTAAGTTTCTCAACTTTCTTATAATCATCACGTAGAGCCCAATAATCCTTTCTAGATGTTAAGTATTTCATAAATGCATAGCACTCACTAATTCGTTTTTTATACCAATTAAATATAATTTCATATTCCGAAATTTCATCATATTTTCTAACAATTTTATAATTTTCAATTCGGTCTATGAACTTACTTACTTCCGGTGACATTTTCCTTTCCCTTATTTAGCCAGTGTTGAAGTTTGAGGTTATCTTTCTTAATTTCGTATAATGCTTTAGATTCGTGTACGATTAAAGCTGCAATCAAACCAGCGCCCAAAATTTTAAGTATTCTTTTCAAAACTTTCATATATTCCTCTATTTTTAACATGTTTCATCATAGATGTAATTATTTCTTTATCCATTTCATTTTGCATTTCTGCTTGTAAAGCCGACAACAAATCATTTTCAATGTCAATTCCGTGTACATGCTGTTAGGTCCGACTTAAATTCAACAGTATATGTTGATTTTAGACTTTTACATTTAATCTTATAGTATCTTTCAGACGTATCAAATTCAATCATATCATTCCTTGTAAAATTCCAATTGTGTTATTGTCATATATTTTTCATTCTGACCAATTCGTTTTAGTCGGTAATTCTTTTCTTTTGCTTTGGCAACAATAATATTCAATAGTTTTGCTATGAAATCGTTATAGTGGGCAGGATTAAAAACCTTAGTATTCTTAAGGATATTTTCAATAATGTTTAAAGATTCAGGCAATATTTCTTGTTCAAATATTCCTTTATCTTCTGCACCAGCAATATCTTTCGTAATTCCAAGAACATTGGCTTCAAATGAAATATCACCAGTATTTTCTATATTCAATTTTGCTTCTATTACTACCATAATTATACCAAATTTAGAAATCGTTTAGAAAATCCATCTTTTTTCTATATTTTTCAACACAGGCTGGAACTTCATCCAATGTTTTTGCTTTCATTATGTATAGCAAGAATAAATTAGTCTTATCTAAATTTGAAAAAGATAATCCAGTAAGAGATACACTTGATATACCAACGAAATTAACTACCCACATTTTCTTTTGAGATAGTTCAGGCCATGTTACCGATGTGAATCTGATAGTTATTGGTAATGTTGGATGTTCAACATCAATTCGTAGTTCTTCCCAATCTTTAGCTTGGTTTGTATCATATTTTACAATAGAAATTGATATTTTAAAATTTTGGTGCTCTTTAAAGTATATTTTTGCCAATTGTAAAAGTTTTTCAGTGTTTTCTTGCACACGTTTCCGATATTCAATATATTGTTTATATTGTATATCGTGTAGTGAAATTAACCGGTCAAGTTCATTTATATTTGAAGCCCAAAGATTAATCATTATACAAGCATAATTCGTTCAATATATGACTTAATTTCCTTTGAAGACATATTGGTTTTTTCTTCTAGTTCCTTGATATGTTCCAATAGGAATTCTTTGAATGTGTCAGAAATATCTTCTTCTGCACATAACATTTTTTCTAAATCTTCATAGTTTGGCATAGTTCTATTCCGTTGTTGTATCTAATGTGTCTTGGTTTAAATCAAGCATTTGTTCTAGTTGCTTACATTGTTTTTCATACAATCGCATAAACTTAAAAAATTGTTGTAATTGCTGATATAGAAATTCAATCTTATTGCTCAGATAATTTTTCATATCCTTATTTGTATCATCATAGCGGTATGCATACCAACCAGGACCTTCATCATTTTTATTAAGATAGTCAGTATATTTTTCTTTCTTATATGGTGGACCTAGACAAACAAGATCATAATGACTACCATTGAATTCTGCATTAGTAGCAAAAAAGATATTATCGTCTTTTATACCCCAGCCATTAAGAATAGTTCTCCAGTGTTTTGGTAAAGCCTTAACATAAATTGAAAAATTCAAATATGGAATATTGGCTTCACCAATTTCCTTTTCTAGCAAGGCTTCTATTTTAGACATTTGTTTATAAACGCCCATATTGAATATCCTTTTTAAATCAATCGTCTTTAGTAGATTGTATAACTTCATCCCATTCAATATTAATAAGTTTAACCATTTGTTCACGATTTTTCAGATAAATTCTCATAAACATAAAATATCTTTGTAGATTACGATAACAACCATCAATGGCTTCTTCAACTTTTTCCACAGTTTTACATTCTTCTAGGCGCCAGTTATATCTCCAATCTCTATCAACATCACGATATAGTAGATTTTTCCAGCCATCAATTTCCGTATCATGACCGTTTCCCCATCCAATGCAAGACAATAAAAATCTTTCTTGACTACCTTTAGATAAAGTATCGGTGAAATCTACAGCAAAAATCAATGCATTTTTTGTATAACCAAATTGAAGCATCGCCTTTTGCCAGTCATCTGGCAAATCACTAACACGAAGTGCATTATGGAACACATTAAACTTACCAGGAACATTCGCTTCCAACAATTCTTCAATCTTAGATAATCTACTAAAAATACCCATCTTAAATATCCTTTTTATTATTGTAAGCATCTATTAGTTCCTTCATATATTCGTCATATTTTGCAGGATTTACTCGTTTTAGATACATTAGGTCGGTTGAAATAGTGAACATTAGTGTATCAATATATTCATCAGGATCTGGTTTTGGCAAATCAAGATATGGTGGAAATTCATCCTTGGGCATTTTCATTTTCCTTATTGGGTGTTTGAACATTTATTGTTATCTTTGTAGGAAAGTCAGTAATTATTACACCCGCTACATTGTATATCCACATAAATATCGCAAGTATCAATAAAAGACAGGTGAATACAAAATCAACATCGCCAACAATTAGGCGTTGTAGCAGCATTGCAATCACGAAGCTCCAAACAGCAATCATTATTCTAGGTATCATAGTAAATCCAAATATATTTTATTTTTTGAGATCTGTCAAATCAACAACTGAATATCTTTTATAGATTTCATGACTTATGCTGAACTTTTTCTCCAGATATTCACAAGCATCCTGTATGGTCTCAAATTCACTACATTCACACCAGTTGATGTAATCGTCAATCATCCTAATACAATAAACAGGTCTATTATCAACCTTTATTGCCCATTTGTCATCTTTCTTTTCAACATTGATAGACATATATGAACCATCACCGGGCAAGAACCAGTCAATTAGGGTAGGTACAGGTTGATTATCATCACCACTATTCCAACGTTCACTATATTTAATATCTTCATTTTCAAGGTCTTTGTTAATGCAAATTGCAAACTTTGGTCTATCAACATCACTCACAAAATGAGCCTTAACATAATATTCTTGGTGGTTGTTGATGGTATCGCATAATAAACGAACATCGTCTTCAGTCAGCTTAAACAGATTGTCTTGCTGAATCTGTTTCTTCATGATAATGTAGTTGTTCTGGATAATATGGCTATATCTTGTCTTAAGTGCATTAGCAATCCGACGGAAATTGTCTGTATTGGCATCTTTAATAAATTCGTGATAAATGCCAAAATGCTTATATAGAATATCAGTTCGGATCAAACGAGTCTTAGCAATATTGTATTCTTTATCATCGCGGATAATTACTTTTGCTTGGTTCACATTGATATTTATCCGAGGAGTACCATAGTCATAGTCATACAGAACAAAATCAAAATCCAAATCAAATGAATTTATCTTGGGGTCAAGCGAAGAACAAATATGAATATCAGCTTTACATCCATTATTTAAATTCTGTGAATCAGAACAAACAACAAAACCAGCATCCCGAATTGGTGCTGTCAATTCCAATACTTTCTTATAGAGAGCTTCATTGCATATCTGCCGCTGAATTAGATTTTCATCCAATAGCGTATACTTTGTGCAATTAGATACATTTCGAGTTTTGTAGATACTCACTTAACAATCCTCCAATAACAAACACGATAACGGTCGCGTTCATAAAGATACGGAGGTGCCACACAGTCCTCCTTATGTTCTTCATAGAATTTCTTACATTCTTCAAAAGTTCCAATGAAATCAGCAAATTCGTATTTAGGTTCTTTCATTATACAACCTCCAGGAAACCGGTAGCAACAAAACACATAACAATCATGCCAAGATAGAAGCAATTCTTTACCCAGAATGCCTTATTGGTCTTGCGATAGTATTCAGTCCAAGAACTAAATCCCTTCGGTGTGTAAGTATTGATATTCATTTGGTTTACCTCATTGTTGTTGTTTTCTAAGTTTAAATATAAAAAAATCCACTGATCTCGTCAATGGATTTAATTTGTAATTATGTAAAAAAATATTTACTTACGCCGTAAGCTTGGTTATAATTTCAGATGAAAGATTCAATGTACTTGGCAATTTCAAAAATTCGTCAAAATATTCGTGCAACATAGCAGACATTTCATCACCAGTAATATCTTTCTTCAATTTCTGCCATAATGTAAAATAATTGTTATAGGAAGAAATCTTCATATATGTAAGACTATATGTACCATTTATATTCTTTCGGATAGTCATGCAAGGTCCGTGGAATCCACCATAGTTTTCAAGATATTTCTTTATAGTCCAAGATATGGATACTGCCTGCGATGGTGATTTATCAGTTGTTATAGTCAAACCTCTTTCTGCATTTTCTTCAACAAATCCTAGAATGGCACAATCAACATCATTTTCAATATTCTGTAATCTATCTTTGATTGCTTTTGTTTTTTGTTTTTTCGTGACTCTAATGGTTGTTTCGTCAATACAAGCAATAAATTCTTTTTTAAAGAATTCTTCCCATTCAGGATCTGTATAACCATTTGAATTTATTTTCACTAATTCTCCACGGTCATTAAATGTAGCATATCTAGTCAAGTATTCATCTACAATATAATCACCAAATGTAGAATATCCTTTATAGCCTAAGTTATAATTCGTTTGGTTATTTGATAATGCTATACTTCTAACATAAGAAAGTGAATTTGCCGTGGATCTTATTACACCATTTTCTGTTGAAACATAGATATTCAATGTTCCATTGGTGTAGCCTCCCCACGCATTTCTAGGTTTGAAATTTTTTTCATTTATAATATCTTGAATGATTTTTGCATCTGTTATGATTTTATATTCTCTAAGTTTATTTTTATCATTCCAGCTTAATTTATTATATTTGTTTTCCTTCATTTATTTTACCTATATAGACAGCCATTCAAATTTAGGACTGTTTATCCACCATTCTATAACAGCATAAGCATCTTCAAATGTATCTACACGTATTCCTCTATGATAGAATAATTGTGATTTTATATCCCATTTCTTTAGTTTTGGTCTTTCATATATGTAGAATGTTCCTGAACCTTTACCAGATATCCTTACCACATAGGAATGAACTTTATCTTCTTTTTCTTTAAATTCAATTAATTTATTATTTTTGTGAAGATCTCTAAATTTTCCTAATGTGTCTTCATTTACTATTTCAAATTTCTTAAGTTTAATTGAATCTTTCTTTTGTTTTAATGTGTATTCATTCAATCTATCTTGTACATATTTTTTAATCTTATTATAGTAAGAATCAAAATCTTCGTTTTCATCCCAATCAAAAAACCTTAGATTTATTCTATGGTTGTAATCCATATAAATCTGGTTTTCCGACTTTGACCAGCTATGATTGGTTGAATCGTCTGTCCAGAATGTAGTGGCATTGTATAAGTCTTTAAATCGTGTAAATGATTCATTACTATATGTAAACTGTATATGGAAATATCTCCCTTTAGCCACCTCAATATCAGTTTTTAATGTGCAATTACTTCTATCATTTCGTATTAGTTCAAACTTATAGTTATCAGCAATTTGCTTTAATTCTTCTAATGTGATAAATTTCATAATATGTCAAATATACAAATATGATATTTTCTTCCAATAGAAAAATCAAATAAACAGTTTCTTTACATACTTTGTAAAAGCATTAAGTGAACATAAATAATCTTGAATTGAAACCATTAACAATTAAAATTGTATATTTACCATTATATGACAGAAAAAGAATTACAGATTTTATCTTACATTAAAGATAATTGGTCAACTATGGAACCTTCTATACCAATTGTTATACCAGGATATAAGAATAGACCAGGAAACATAGTTCAGAATCTAGATCTGGTTTCAAACTATGACATTTATGTATTCGTATATGAAGACGATTATCTTGCAAGTGCTTACAACCAATACGATAATAAACCTAATGTTCACTTCGTTAAGATTAAAGCTGATTGGCGAAGTTTACCTAGAAAAAGACATTTCATAAATGAATATTTTATGAAAAAACCAGAAATACACGATTATATTATGATTGATGATGATATTATCGGTGGTAAACTATGGACTATTGATAAAGTTAAACATAGACCTATTACTCTAAAGAATTTTTTAGGTATATTAGAATATGCTCATTGCTCCATAGAAGATAGAACAATTAGTAGTGTAAGTTCATCAGATATTGAATTTGGTCATTGGGATTTTGATAAGTTTACATATCCAAAACATCAAGTACATCAAGTATTTGCTTGTTCAAACGATTTTTTCATAAAGACCGGAATTATTTTTAGAGATATGGAACTTATTAGTGAAGATGTTGTTATGACATTTGATATATTGAAGAATGGATATTCAACCAATGATTTTCCTTGGATTGCTAGAGCATATCAGGAAGACTGTAGTAATAATACTGTAGCATCATCTAGAGATAAAGAATATCATTATGTAATAAACACTACCAAAATATTAGGAGAAAATGCTAGATTCTTTGTAGGTAAATCCAAAAAGAACTTTGGTACTCATGCAACTATTAAATCAAATAAGAAATGGCCTTATATCCAACCAATTGTATTTGACAAGAATAAGACTGATAAAGAAAAATATGAAGAAATACTTGATTTCCTAAATGCAGATAAGAAAGAAAAAGAAGTTAAAGTAGATTTAGAGGGTTTCTATGACTGATAACGAATTAAAGACATTAAATTACATTAAAGATAATTGGGAATCAATGACTCCAAATATTCCTATTGTTATTCCAAGTTATAAGAACAGAAAAGGCTGCATTGTTCAGGAATTGCATAAACTTAGTGATAATGACATTTATGTATTCGTGTATGAAAATGATTATACTGAATCAGGTTATGATAAGTATGACAATCAGCCAAATGTTCATTTTGTGAAGATTCCTGCAGACTGTGGATGGAGATGCTTACAAAGAAAAAGATATTTTATTCAGAAATACTTTGAATCAAAACCTGAAATACATGATTATATAATGGTTGATGATGATATCTGTGGTGGAAAGATGTGGACTATTGACGGAACAAAACATAACCACATACCATTGAAAAATTATTTAGGAATATTGGCTTATGCATTCTGTTCAGTAGAAAATAGAAGTTACGGTGGTCCTGCTGGAACAGATATGGAATTTGGCCACTGGGATAGAAAAGAATTTGCATATAATAGCATATTCTATCAGACATTCTGTATATCAAATGATTATGTTAGAAATGGTGGTGTTTTATTTAGAGACATTGACAATATCTGTGAAGATATAATTATGAATTTTGACTTATTGAATGCCGGTGGTAAAACATCATCATTTAGATGGCTATTGAGTGAATTTGGTTTTAGAGATGCAAAGAATTCAGTGGCATCTTACTTTGAAAAAACATATAGAATTAATGTTGAAAGCATTAAGATTATGCAGGATAAGACTAAGATTACTGCTACTAGTAGTAAACAATTTCCATTAGCCATTAAGCCATATAGACATGGTGAAGTAAATAAAGACTGGTGGTATATAAAACCAATCGCATTTGATGAAACTAAGTCTTATAAAGATAGATATAATGAAATTCTAGAATTTTATCGTAAGAAGAAAAGTAAGACTGTAAAAGAAGAACCACCAAGCGAACTTGATGGTTTCTTTGAATGATTTCTGATTTTATTTTACATATTATCAGATACAATATTATTAATACTTGGCATATGTTTTAAATATATAGCCTTACAATCTTTCCAGATAGAACCTGAAGTTCTATTAATAGTAGAAATAGATGGTAATGTAATTCTAAATCCATTCATCCATTTAAAATTACATTTTAAATTATTTTTTGCACAATAATTATAAATTTCATTTTGTAATTTTTGTGGATTTTTTACTCTTTTATAAAGATTTTCACCATCAATATAATTCTCAATTAATTGTGGATGTATTGTTGGCTCTCCATGTGTATAATAAAATTGAGCATAATTGAATTGAACAAAATTCCGACTAGAATATATGCCGTATGCTGGAGTAAATTGTTTTGATGGCGACTTATCTCGACAGTAAGCTTTTACCAAATCTTCTTTATTCATAGTTTTACCTCTTATTTTAGTTGTTAATTGTTTATGAATGTACAATCACATTCAATTTCTAAGATAAAATATAGAAACTTACTTATAATTGTCAATAGAACTTATTAGAAAATATGTAAAACTTAATTTACAATTCACATATCAGTTCATCAGCAACTTTTACAAATATAAACTTATTCATAGATTTGATATAAGCTTTAACTTCAAATACACCAATGAATTGATATTCTTTTTCTCCATTCTTCAAGTTTTTATGCAAGAAAAATGCTTCTCTCTTCACTGACTTATTTACATAAGATTCATCTGTAGCAGGCTGTTCATTTACCTTATCACTTCCAGACAATTCAAAGTATCCAGACTTTTCATCATAGTAATTTGAATTGAATCTAGAACTTTCTTTCTGTCTAAATCTGATAATATCAAAATTACATTTGAATTTCTTATTGAACTTAGACCAGTGGTCTATCTGTTGATTATAGCCATCTTCTACAGGCAATGTATCATGTAGAAGTTCTTTCATTTTTGTACCTTTAAAGGTTTCATTTGTAGTTATTGTTATTTTCATAGTGTACTCCTTATTAAAATTAAACTTTTAGTTCTTTTACATTAGCAACGGCATGAACTTCGGCAATAAACATCGGATCAGTTTCTTTTATTCTAAACCAAGGACATTCTTTATATTTTTTTCTTGCCTTTGTAATAACACCTTTAGCCACTGTAATATTATCAAAACGGGTTGCATGAGTTATATCTGTAAGATAAAAATCTTTTTCCTTAGCCCAATAATGTGCAATTCCTTGTTGGTCAAGAAGTACAATAACATAATAATGTTCTTGTGCTGTGAATTCTTTCATCTGATACTCCTATTCTTTGAAATCTTTATTGATTTCTTCTTTTCTCATTTTAATTGTATATTCTTTTAGTTTCTTAATCATTTCTAATCTTAGATTATATTCATTCCAATAAAATCCTTTACAATATATTCTAAATCTAGTTTTACAATCTATATAATTCAGATCTATATTATCTTTTCTACAAATACCAGTATTTTTACATTCTAATGTATCTTTTTTAAAGTCAGCAAATATACCTACATCATCTTTTCTAGTATCTGTAGATTTACTTTCATACCAGTCAACCCAATATAGCATTCTTTTAATAATATTACTAATATTCTTTTCTTCTATCATACAAAATCCTTATTCATTGATTTTTTTCGTTCATTAATCTTATATTCTTTTATCTTCAATGATATTTGTTGCTTAATACTATCCAAAGTCCAGTCAAAACCATCAAATATTATTCTAATTCTTGAATATTCTGGTGGATCTGAATAATAGGTAAATAAACCAGTATTGTTGCATTTGAATGTATACTTGTTGAAATCAGCAAATATACCTTTAAAATGAGGATCTTTCTTCATTAAATATAGGGTTTTCCAAGAAAGTATTTGTCTCGCAATATCATCTATATCATACATTATACAAAATCCTTGTCAATTGATTCTTTAGCATGTTTAACTAAAGCCTCTTTATATTTTTTCTGCAAAATAACTAATTCTTCAACTAAATAATCTTTATCAATATCTTTCAGCCGTATGACCTTACCATCAACCCATTTGCTTCCACCATTCTTAGATTCACCAACAAACTCACCTTCTTTTGTGGAATATATAATGTGCTCTGGCAAATAGAGAATATTATGTTTTATTGAATAATTGATTATGCCAATATCACATTTTGAATTGAAAAATCCCCATACTTCTTCATCGCCTTCCCAATGCACAAATTCAGTTAATGCTGGAAAATAAGTCTTACATAATGCCATAAATTCTTTTTTATTCATTTTCATACACAAAGTCCTCAGCAAGAAGTTTACATTTTAGTTCAATAGTTTTTTCTTTTAATTGTTTATTCAAATAACCAATAATCTTATTATATTGTTCTTCAGTCAAATTAATCATTTCTTTTTTTGTCTTAAAAACATATTTGGCTAAAAAATAATTTTCATCTGGAAATATTCCTGCTGAAATATACATTGCTGGTTCAAACTTTTCAGATTTTATTGAAAAATTTGTAATATAAATTCTAAATTCATATTTCTTATAAAGCCTACCATTCTTGGCGAACATATAGCCATTTGTATCAATTAGTTTTATTAAACTATCCTTTACAGATTTAAAAGACCAATATCTCATTTGAAATCCTGTTCAATTTTCTTGAGTTTTTCTTCTGCAACAATTTTCTTAATAACTTCTACTGATTCAGTGATATGTTTAATGGCTACTTTCACAGACTTTGTGTCTTTATGGAAATTCTTTAAATCTTTATAGCATAGTATATGAATATTTTTACTACCACCATCTACTTTAAATATAGGTTTTCCCATAAACCAGCCAACATATGCACCAAATGACTTTTTAATGTCAGTCACATAAGGACTTAACGATTGTACCAATGCAATTTCATCATCAATAGTAGTCATTCTAATTACCTTCAGATAAAAAATCTTTTTCCATATTATTTAAATTTTGCTGTATCTTATTGTGCTTCATTTGGTTCAAGACATATCTTAATTTACGTTCAGCAGATAATTGTGTTTTATAACTTCTATGAGTCCAACCATAATATATTTTTGATACTTTATCTTTCCTTTTCATATAATGGATAGTTATAGATTTATCAAATTCGTAATAAGTCCACAAAACATATTCATTATAATAACCTGTTAAAGAATATTCTTCATTAGATACATAAGTAACAACACTATTAAATGGTTTTATATTTGAAATCATATATAATCCTCATATAAAATCATTTTCCATTTGTTGTTTTTTAAAACGAATCTTATACAATTTTCTAAAAAGTCTTATATCAGCAGATTTCATTTGCTGATAAGATATTCCATTCCAATAAGATAACCTACCTAATTTACCAATTATCCGTTTGTAATTTGAAAATAGTTCATCAACTAAAGCTGGTATTGTATCAGCTTGTAATGTAAAATCTATATACTCTAAAGTAAAATCTATATACTCTAAACGAAATTTAGATATTTCCATGTGAAAAATATAATTAAAATTTTAAGTTCTGTCAATGAAAAAAGGTCCTATTTAAGGACCTTAAGATAACAGAAGTTAATGGATTTGAACCACTATCCACGGTTTTGGAGACCGTCATTCTACCATTGAACTAAACTTCTAATATTAGAGCACCTATCCGGGTACGATCCGGAGACTAAAGTTTGGAAGACTATCGTGTTACCAATTACACCATAGGTGCATGTAAGTGGCTACTGGGATTTGAACCCAGGTCTTCAGCACGGCAAGCTGACACATTAACCAGACTATGTTATAGCCACAAAATTATAGCAGAGGGTACAGGATTTGAACCTGTGTGTGAGGAACTTCTTCACGATGGTTTAGCAAACCATTGCCTTAACCAGCTCGGCCAACCCTCTATTTTAAGCACACTGAGAGATTTGAACTCCCGATTAGTGGGTTGCAACCACCTGCATTACCAGACTTTGCTAAGTGTGCATAGTCCCAAAGCCGGAGTACGATTCCGGACTAGCAGATCCACAATCTACTGTGCTACCAATTACACTACATCGGGGATGTTTAGTACATCTGGCTGGATTCGGACCAACATCACATCG
>Ga0310691_10002969_pt1 | contig 21195 bp, 15 predicted proteins | sample 176DNAGHGlowgp2_FD_203887 | JGI IMG/M metagenome (GOLD analysis project Ga0310691, IMG submission 203887) | Sheep rumen microbial communities from Palmerston North, Manawatu-Wanganui, New Zealand - 1766 DNA GHGlow gp2 (v2) (version 2) | ecosystem: Host-associated > Mammals > Digestive system >...
GAAAGCCAAGGACGTCAAAGTCCTCCGCACGACCGAGCATACCGTGCTTGCCGACTACTTTGTCATCTGCAACGGTACCTCCTCCACCCACATCAAGGCCCTGGTCGACGAGGTCGACAAGCAGCTCAGCGAGGCGGGCGAGCCCCCCACGCGGCGCGAAGGCCTGCGCTCCGACATCTGGGTGCTGATGGACTTCGGCTGCGTGATTGTTCACGTCTTCACCGATGAAGCCAGAAAGTTCTATGACCTCGAGCGCCTTTGGAGCGACGCCGCCGTCATCGACCCCGCAACCCTCAAATTACCCGAGTAAAGCAGATTTCACATTAGGGAGAGAACATCCGTTATGAGATACGATTTCGCAGCCATTGAAAAGAAATGGCAGGAGCGCTGGGAAGAGACCAAGCCCTACGCCGCCGTCACCGGGAGCGACAAGCCCAAGTTCTACGGCCTGATCGAATTCCCGTACCCCTCTGCAGCGGGCCTGCACGTGGGTCATCCGCGCCCCTTCACCGCCATTGATATCGTCACCAGAAAAAAGCGCATGGAGGGCTACAACGTCCTTTACCCCATCGGCTTTGACGCCTTCGGCCTGCCGACGGAGAACTTCGCCATCAAGAACCACATCCACCCCGCCATTGTCACCAAGCAGAACATCGAGAACTTCACCCGTCAGCTCAAGATGCTCGGCTACGGCTTTGACTGGGACCGCGTGGTTGACACCACGGACCCCAAATACTACAAGTGGACCCAGTGGATCTTCCTGCAGATGTTCAAGAAGGGCCTGGCCTACAAGACCACCATGCCCATCAACTGGTGCACAAGCTGCAAGTGCGGCCTTGCCAATGAGGAGGTCGTGGAGGGCGTGTGCGAGCGCTGCGGCTCCCCGGTCGTGCGCAAGGAAAAGAGCCAGTGGATGCTTCGCATCACCAAGTACGCCGACCGCCTGATCGACGATCTGGACGATCTGGACTTCATCGACCGCGTCAAGGTCCAGCAGAAGAACTGGATCGGCCGCTCCACCGGCTGCGAAGTCACCTTCAAGACCAACACCCCCGACGATATCACCGTCTACACCACCCGTGCCGACACCCTCTTCGGCGTCAGCTACGTGGTCATCTCTCCCGAGCATCCGCTGCTTGACAAGTGGCAGGACCTCATCGCCAACTGGGCCGACGTAGAAGCCTACAAGGAAGCCGCCTCCCGCAAGTCCGACTTTGAGCGCGGCGAGCTCAACAAGGAAAAAACCGGCGTCCGCCTCGAGGGGATCGAGGTGGTAAACCCCGCCACCGGCGCTGTGGTGCCGATGTTCACTTCCGACTATGTCCTCATGGGCTACGGCACCGGCATCGTCATGGGCGTTCCTGGCCATGACCAGCGCGACTGGGAGTTTGCCACCAAGTTCGGCCTGCCAATCGTGGAGGTCGTCAAGGGCGGAGACATCACCAAGGAAGCCTTCGTTTCCAAGGACGAGGACGCCATCATGGTAAACTCCGGGTTCCTCAACGGCATGACCGTCAAGGAGGCCATCCCCGCCATGAAGAAGTATGCCGAGGAGCAGGGCTGGGGCAAGGAGAAGGTCAACTTCAAGCTGCGCGACTGGGTCTTCTCCCGCCAGCGCTACTGGGGCGAGCCCATCCCCCTGGTCAACTGCGAAAAGTGCGGCTGGGTCCCCATCCCCGAAAGCGAGCTGCCCCTCGTCCTGCCGCAGGTGGAGAGCTATGAGCCCACTGACGACGGCGAATCCCCCCTCAGCAAGATGACCGACTGGGTCAACACTACCTGCCCCTGCTGCGGCGGGCCCGCCAAGCGCGAGACCGACACCATGCCCAACTGGGCCGGCTCCTGCTGGTACTTCCTGCGCTACATGGACCCCCACAACGACGAGGCCCCCTTCTCCAAAGAGGCCGAAGAGTACTGGGGCCCTGTCGACTGGTATAACGGCGGCATGGAGCACACCACGCTCCACCTTCTCTACAGCCGCTTCTGGCATAAGTTCCTGTACGACATCGGCGTCGTGCACACCAAGGAGCCCTATCAGAAGCGCACCTCCCACGGCATGATCCTCGGCAAGAACCCCCACTACGTGGGCAATGTGGAGACCGAGGAAGAGAAGCAGGCCCTCATCGAGCGCTACGGCAACGAGGCCCTGCGCACCAGCGTCAAGATGTCCAAGTCCCTGGGCAACGTCGTCAACCCCGACGATGTGGTCAAGGCCTACGGCGCGGACACCATGCGCGTGTATATCATGTTCATCGGCGACTTTGAGAAGACCGCCACCTGGTCCGACGAGGCCGTCAAGGGCTCCAAGCGTTTCCTGGACCGCTGCTGGAACCTGATGGAGCAGGCTTCGGACGACGAGGCCGTTACGAAGAAGAACGAGCCCATCATCCACAAGAGCATCAAGAAGGTGGGCGAGGATATCGACACCCTCAAGATGAACACCGCCATCGCCCAGCTCATGACCATGGTCAACGAGTTTTACGCAAACGGCTGCACGAAGGGCGACTTGGAGTACCTCATTGAGATGCTCTCTCCCTTCGCCCCGCACATCGCGGAAGAGATGTGGGAGCAGCTTGGCTTTGCCGCAAAATATGGCAAGATGGCCATGCAGATGGATTGGCCCAAGTACGACGAGGCCAAGACCGTCGACGCCGAGCGCGAGATGGCCGTGCAGGTCAACGGCAAGCTCCGCTCCACCATCATTGTCCCCGCCGATGCCGACGAGCAGCACATCATCGAAACCGCCTGCGCGGACGAGAAGATCCAGCGCCAGCTCCAGGGCATGCAGATTGTCAAGACGATTGTCGTCAAGAACAAGATCATCAATTTGATCCTCAAGCCGGCAAAGTAATCATTGACAATTTGCCCCAAAGCCGTTATAATACCAATGCTTAAAGCCAATTCATTGGCCCTTAAAGCGCCGAAAGGCGTATTTGGAGGGAGGGAAATACATGTCTGAAATCTACGTCAAGGAAAACGAGTCTCTGGACAACGCTCTTAAGAGATTCAAGCGCAGCTGCGCAAAGTCCGGCGTTCTGGCCGACCTCAGAAAGAAGGAGTACTACCAGAGCCCCAGCGTCAAGCGCCGCAAGAAATCCGAGGCTGCTCGCAAGAACAAGAATAAGCGTTACTACTGATGACATGTAAAACCACCGCTCGAAAGAGCGGTGGTTTTTTCATTACATATGTGCTTCTTTGGGATCTTCGTCCCGGATCGACCGATAGCGGATCCGATCCACGGTGCCGTCGTCCAGAAGCTTGAGGAAGACCTCCACGACCTTTGGGTCAAACTGCGTGCCGGAGCCGCGGATAATTTCGTTCTTGGCAGTAACCATATCCATCGGCTCTTTGTAATGGCGCTTGCTGACAAGGGCGTCAAACACATCTGCGACCGCGATGATGCGTCCAATCTCCGGGATTTCATCCCCCTTGAGTCCTTGAGGGTATCCGGTCCCATCATACCGCTCATGGTGGTATTTGGCTCCGTCGGCCAGATATCCCATGGTCTCGATGGCGGCCAGAATATGCCCGCCGATGGAGGTGTGCTCCTTGATCTCACCGTATTCCTCCCGGGTGAGCTTGCCTTCCTTTTTAAGGATCAGATCCGGGATGCCAATTTTTCCCACGTCGTGCAGGAGCCCCGTCTGATAGACTTCCTCCACCCTCTGCTCATCGTAGCCCATGGCCTTGGCCAGCTCCATACTGTAGCCCGCCACACGGACGGAGTGACCTTCTGTGATCTCATCCTTGGCCTCAATGATGTTGACAATGGCAAAGATCGACTCCAGCGCCAGTTCCTGATACTGCCGGGTTTTCTCCTCCACCTTGGCCTGGAGATCCTGATGAAACTCCTCCAGCTCCATGATACGGGAGATACGGCGCTCGAGCACAGCCGGGATGATGGGCTTGGAGATGAAATCGCTCGCGCCCATCTCAAGGCAGGCGGCTTCTTCTTCCGGACTCTGATTGGCGGTGAGAAAAACAAAGGGGATTTTCTGATTGGCGTTTTCCAACCGGATCCGGCGCATGGTCTCTTTGCCGTCCATGCCGGGCATCATCAGATCCATCAGGATCAGATCCGGCCTGCAGCGCGAGACGAAGCGCAGCGCCATTTCACCGCTGATGGCGAGCTGCAGGTCATAGTCCTTCCCCAGCACATCTCTGACAATCTGCAGATTGGTCTTATCGTCATCTACCGCGAGAATTGTGTGTTTCTTCATCGTGTCTTACCTCATAGTGCATTTACAAGTGTTTCCAGACCCGGATAATCGAAGCTGCCGCAGCAGGCGGCCATCTTGTCAAGCTTTTGGCTGAGCTCGTCGGGGTACTGCTTTTCGCGCAGCTTATCCAGAATTTCCTCGGCGTGCAGATAATCCATCTGCTCGCAGGCGGATTTCAGCTCTTCGACAAGAGCGGCGTCAAAGTCGGCGCAGTATTCGCCGTCATGATCCGGCTTTGGCGTCAGATATTGATTGACATATTTCCCCACATCCTCTGTCATGCGGTGGAGAGCCTCCTGCAGAGCAGGGAAGCCGGCCTCAATGGTGTTCCAATCCCCGGCCTTTCCGGCCATTTCCAGCGCGTATGCTTCCTCACCGAGGTCGTAGGCGCCGACGCTACGGGAAGCGCTCTTGAGCGCATGAACCTGAATGGTAAAGTTTTCCGTGTCCCGCTTATCAAAGAGGGAAGCCAGGGTTTCTTCCTTTTCCCGGATATCCGAGTAATAGGTTTTCAGGATGTTGTGATAGATTTCCACAGATCCGCCGTAGGTCTCAAGACTGCGGTGCATGTCCACCCCGTGGATGAAGTCCGGCAGCTCTGAAAAGCCGGGAGCAGGGGCCTCTCCCGCTTCCGGCAGAGGTGCAGGTGCTTCGGGAGCGGGGGGTTCTTCTGCCTGCGTGCCGGGTGTGCCCAGCAGTGTATTGAGCAGCAGCATATTCTGCTGAAGCAGGGCGTTGTTCTGATTCAGCAATTGTTCGAGCATTCCGCTGCCGGGCCCCGGCAGCACCGGGGCGACAAATGAAGTCGAAGCTGCGGGAACGGATGCGGCCTTTTCCGGCTTGTCCTGTTTCGGCTCCGGCGCGTTCTGCTCTTTTTTGACCTGCTCCAGATATCCCTTCGGCGCCCGGGACTGGATGTACTTTTTGATCACCCGATGCAGCTCCTGCATCTCGATGGGCTTGGCCACAAAATCGTTCATGCCGGACTGCAGGAACTGGTCGCGGGCATCGCTCATGGCGTTGGCGGTCAGTGCGATGATGGGAACCTTCTTGTAGTAGTCTCCCGGCATCCTGCGGATGTAGCGCGCGGTCTCAATGCCGTCCATTTCGGGCATCATATGGTCCATGAAAATGGCGTCATACTGGGTCTTCCTGACCATTTCGATGGCCTCAAAGCCGCTGGTCGAGGTGTCGATTTTCATGCGGTAGGGAGCCATCAGCCCCTGGGCCACCTGGAGATTGGTGGTGTTGTCATCCACCACCAGAATATGGGCAAAAGTCAGCGGGATGATCTGAGAGCGGTCGAAGCTCTTTTTCTTGATACTGCTTACGATCTCTTCCCCGTTGAGAGCATTGATGAGCTGCAGAGTAATCAGCGGAAGCTGAAGCTGCTTGTATTCCATATAGGAGCTGTCGGGAAGCTCGTCATTGTCCAGGACAAGCAGAATATTGCCGCGCCGGAACATGAAGTCAAGCTTCTCCTGTACGGCGGCAAAGTTCCTGCGGCGGATGAGCACATGGGTCATGTCCGTATATCCGCGGATTTTGTCGTTCTCGCGGCAGATCTCATAGCTTAATCCCAGATTGCCCGCGGCGCGGCTCAGTCCCTGGATCAGGCTTTCGTTCTGCTCGACGATCAGCAGCCGGATGTCCTTTTTATCCTTTACCTCACCCAGCGGGGCATAGCGTGGAACGCGCTGTCTGACATGTACGGAGAACGTGCTTCCGTGTCCGTACTCGCTGCTGACGGTGAGGTCGCCGCCCATGAGGCGGGCCAGATTCCTGCTGATGACCAGGCCCAGGCCGGAGCCCGTGGTAGTGCGGTTTTTCCGGGTATCCACCTGGCTGAAGGTGGCAAACAGCTTGCCGATATCCTCTTCCCGGATGCCGATGCCGCTGTCCTGCACGTCAAAGCGAAGCTCAAACTGCTCCTTGTCCAGATACTCGCCGCGAACCTTCAGGGAAATATAGCCCTCGTGGGTAAATTTCACGGCATTGCCCAGCAGATTCATCAGGATCTGTTTAAGGCGGATATCGTCGCCGATAAAGTGGTTCGGCAGGGCGGGGTCGATATCCATCATGAAATAGACCGGCTTGCTCGCCAGCCTCACGGAAATCACGTTGCTGATATCCATCAGCAGGGAGGGAAGCATATACTCCACATCGGTGATTTCAAATTTGCCGGTTTCAATTTTGGAAAAGTCCAGGATGTCGTTGATGATGCCGAGAAGACTGCTGCCGGAATTCTGGATCGTGCTCAGGGATTCCAGCACATCCTGCGGCAGCTCCTTGCGCAGCAGGACCTCGCTGATGCCGACAATGGCATTCATCGGCGTGCGGATCTCATGGCTCATGTTGGCAAGGAAGGCGCTCTTGGCTTTACTCGCCGCCTGCGCATCCTCCACGGCGTCCAGGAGCTGCTGCCGCACATCCTCCTGCGCCTGAACATCGGCAGAGAGAAAGAGGATCTGCTCTCTCTTTTCGTCGAGGAAGGAACATTCCACGCGCTTCCAGCGGGCGCAGCCTTCCTGATCAGGAACTCTGCAGCGGATCTCAAGTTTCTCATGCGCCCGCAGATGCGGCAGGAGATTCTTCAGCAGCAGAGCAGAAAGAACTTCCCGGTCACTGCTGTCGCGGCTCTCCATAAGGCTCCGTATCCCGGCATCGTAATCTGCTGCGCAAAGGCTCAAAAATGGGCCATGGGCCGCATTGTCCTGCCCGAGCGCAGTCATATGCCCGGTGGACATATCAAGGATACAGCACTCTTCGAAATGCGTCCTGATCACATCACGGCAGATCCGCGCCATTTGTACGTCAGATGTGGGGCTTGTGGTTTTACCGGTATAGGTTTTGGTGTTTGGATCCATTCGCTTGCGATTCCTTTCTCTCGGTACATATGCCCGCAGATGCCTGTTTTGCATTCCGGCTGTTGTCTAACGAGTTATTATACATCGGTTTTCACCGTTTGTCTATTTAAAAGTGTCCGGTCAGCCGTTCGGTCAGCCGTCTGTGTATTACTTGTTTTTCCAAAATGCAAACCGACAGGCGCTGAAAAGACAAAACGATCCCGCTGCATTTGCAGCGGGATCGTTTTCATCAGTGTATTCTTGTGAGCTTGCCGACAATGACATAGCGGCCGTCGTCACGTTCATAGGTGCAGGTGGAGAGGGTAACGATGTGGTCGGTCTCGCTGACCTCAATATCATCAGCCTTGAAGGTGGACAGATCGCGGACAAGCTGGATGTGACCCATAAACTGCTCGGGCGTGTCGAAGTTCGGCGCGTAGGCGAAGGAGGTGGGTTCGGTGATGAAGCCCCCGATCACGTCAATACGATAATTAAAGTTCGGCGTGCTCAAGTAGAGAACCTTATGCTCGGGATAGTAGCTCTCATCACGATAGTTGCGCAGGCTTGCGAACATGGAGCCGTCGTTCATGTTGTGGCCGTAGATGCAGGTGTTCTGGTCCGAGAAGTCCGAGGCGTTGCGGCAGTCAATAAAAATGGTGCCGTTGGAGTTCATCTCCCCGTTATACATGTGGTCGAGATAGTAGAAGTTATCTTCCGTATAAGCGATCGGGTAGTTGATCACAGAGTTGGGACCATAGATCCATGATACGAGATCCGGATTCTGCGCGCGCAGACCGTTAAAGTCGATGTTGAGGGGGCTGACCTCGGGATCAATGCCGTCACCCTGAGGCTGAGCACTCTCGACGGGGGCTGCGGGCATGGGAGTGGAAGAGGCTACCGTCACGAAGTTGTTGGCTATCTCGTTATAGGCTTTCTCTGCCTGCTTGTAGCCGATGATGGTGGAAATGATCTTATAACCGCTGTAGAGGAATACACACAGCAGAATAATACAGAGCACAATCAGAATCAACTTGACGGTGCTGCGTTTTTTTTGTCTTGCCCTGCGGCTTTTGTTTTCGTCCAAGACATTCGCCTTCCTTTACTGGCGGGGCTGATGGAATCTTGAAATACAATTAAGCCCCATATTATGTAACCTATTATACAGCATATTTCATGAAAAGGGAAGCCCCCTTTTGTAACATTACTGTGACAAAAGGGGGCTTTGTTCCTAAAGATTTCTTAAGATCAAGCGGATTTACTTGATGGCGACGATGCCGGCACCGGTCTGCTCGTTGAAGATTTCAACGGCGCCGTCCTGAAGCGCGGCAACCAGGGCCTGGATCTCGGGACGATTCTCATCGCCGCGGCGAACAGCCACGAGGTTTGCATAGGTCTGGGCGGCGTTGCCGGAGGCGTCCTCAATGGCCAGAGCGTCGGTGGTCTTGAAGCCGGCGTTCAGGGCGTAGTTGTAGTTGATGACGGCGATGGTGCCCTCGGCGCTGTTGACCAGCAGGGAGGGGACGGCGTCAGCCTGGGCAGCCTGGATGTTGTAGCCCTTGGCGTCCACAATGTCGAGCACGGAGGGGGCGGTGTCAACGGAGGCACCCTCGGGCAGGACGATCAGGCCCTCCTGCTGAAGGAGGAGCAGGGCGCGGGTCTGGTTGGACTCGTCGTCGGGAACCAGGATGGTGGCGCCTTCGGCCAGATTCTCGAGCTTGTCGAGAGTCTTGCTGTAGATGCCCATGGGCTCGTAGTGCACAAGGCCGGCGGAGACGAGATCGGTGCCGTTGGAGGCGTTGAAGCTGTTCATATAGGGGGCGTGCTGGAAGTAGTTGGCGTCCAGCGTGCCGTCCTGCAGGGCGGTGTTGGGCAGCACGTAATCGTCATAGATCACGATGTCGAGGTTGATGCCCTTCTCAGCGAGAGCGGGCTTGACGATCTCAAGCAGCTCGCCGTGGGGGGTGGAGCTGGCACCGACCTTCAGGGTGACGGGCTCGGCAGCAGCGGGGGCCTCGGTGGCGGCGGGGGCCTCGGTGGCGGCGGGGGCCTCAGTGGGCGCGGGAGTCGCAGTGGCGGCGGGAGCGGAGGAGCCGCAGGCGCTCAGAGAAAGCGCGAGAAGAGCGGCGACGAGAATCAGAGCAAGATTTTTTTTCATTTTCATGTTCTCCTTTACTTGTGATGGTTTTACTTAGAGATACGTTTATCGGTGCGGTGCGCGACGGCAGTCCCCACCTCCTGAATAATCTGAACGATTATTACAGTCAGAAAAACACAGATCCACTTGATGTCGGGATTGAAGCGCTGGTGGCCGTAACTGATGGCGATCTGGCCGAGACCGGTGCCGCCGATGGTGGCGGACATGGCCGAGTAGCCGAGGATGGTGACCATCGAGATGACCGCCCCCATGATAAGGGAGGGTTTGGCCTCCGGCAGCAATACCTTCGTCACGATCTGGAAGTTGTTGGCGCCCATGGACTGGGCGGCCTCGATGACCCCGAAGCTGACCTCCTTGAGGGAGGACTCCACCATACGCGCAATGTAGGGGGAGGCGGCGATCACCAGCATCACGATCATCGCCTTGTTGCCGAGGGAGGTGCCGACGATGAAGTTTGCCACCGGCAGCATGGCGACCATGAGGATGATGAAGGGGATGGAGCGGAAGAAGTTGACGATTACGCCAAGCAGGCGGTTGAGCCAGCGGACGGGATAGATTCCCTCGCGGTCGGTAATGTTGAGCACCACGCCCAGCGGCAGGCCGATCACATAGGAGATGGCGGTGGAGATGGCGGTCATATAGATCGTCTCCCAGATGCCGCGCTGGAGGATGCCCGCGTTCCAGAGTTTGTAAAAGGTTTCGGAGAGCATCAGCGTTCCTCCTTCCATTTGACGGGACTGTTTTTGAGCCAGGTGATGACCTTCTCGGCCTGGTGCGGATCGGTAGGCAGCTCGATGATCATGTGGCCGTAGACGATGCCGTCAAAGTCCTTGGTGTCGGCGAACATGATGTTGACCGGCACCTGGCAGTCGAGCGTCATGTTGGAGATGACAGGTTCGTTGGACTGCATGCCGTCGAAGATGATGCGGATCTTTTTGCCGCCGCTGGTCTCGATGGCGGTGCGGTCCTGGGGGAGAATAAGCTCCCGGGCGATCTGGGACTGGGGGTTGGTGAACACCTCGCTGACTTTGCCGGACTCGGCGATCTGGCTGTGGTCGATCACGGCGACGCGATCACAGATCTGATCGATGACCTTCATCTCATGCGTGATGACGATGATGGTGACCTTGAGGGTCTTGTTGATGCTCCTGAGCAGTTCCAGGATCGAGCGCGTGGTGTTCGGGTCGAGGGCCGAGGTAGCCTCGTCGCACAGAAGGTAGCGCGGATCGGAGGCCAGGGCGCGGGCAATGGCCACGCGCTGCTTCTGTCCGCCGGAGAGCTGGGAGGGGTAAACATCCGCCTTTTCCTCCAGGCCAACGACTTTCAAAAGCTCCAGCGCCTTCGCCTTGGCTTCCTGCCGCTTGACGCCCGCAATCTCCAGAGGGAAGGTGACGTTCCGCAGCACGCTTCTCTGCTCAAGCAGGTTGAAGCCCTGGAAGATCATCGAAATGCTGCGCCGCATTTTCAGAAGCTCGGGGCGGGGGAGAGTGGTGATGTCCTGCCCGTCAATGATGACGCTGCCGGAGGTGGGCCGCTCGAGAAGGTTGATGCACCTTACCAGCGTGCTCTTGCCCGCGCCGGACAGGCCGATGATGCCGAAAATCTCGCCGTCCTCAATGGTGAGGTTGATGTCCCGCAGGGCCTCCACGTCGCCGGCGGCGGAGGGGTAGGTTTTGCACAGATTTTTCAATTCAATCATGCGCCGATTTCCTTTCAGAAATACAAATGGCCATGTAATAAATCAGGCCCGGAAAACTCCCATGGTTTTCCGGGCCTGATGGAATGACCGAATCGATCAAACGGAAAGCACACATGGCGAGTCACATTTTTGGGCGTACATCATCTTGCACATGCCGCACATGTACATTTCCATCATCATGCTGTTGTTGCCGGTGATAAAACGCATCGTGACCCGGACTCCTTTCCTTTGATTGCCTGCATTATAATTCTGTCCCATCCGCTTGTCAAGACGGGTGGGACAGATTCATGAATTTAACTATGCAAAGCACAAAAGTGCTTTCCGGAGATGAAGATTTTGCACAAAATTCTGGAAGTATCAGAGATAGTGTGCCCGGAAGTAATCGACGATGAGCTGGATGCCCAGCGCGGCAATGCTGCGCCCGTCCGGCATCAGATAGGAATCGGACAGATAACCGCTCTCATCGTTGAGGAAGGAGGCCAGATCTGCATAATAAACGCCGGTATCGACGCAGATCTGCCGGATCCATTGGTTAGCGTACCAGATAAGCTGCGGGGTGAGACCGTCGCTGCCCTGGTAGTTGGAGCTGATGGAGCCGATGGAGCATGCTATAATGTTGGTGGAGGGGCTTGCGCTGCGGATGCTGTTGATAAGACCCGTGTAGCCTTCGATGAATTCCTGCTGGGTGATGCCGGCAAGGCCGTCGCCGCCGAGATAGATGACGACCGTCTTCGGCCGTGTGACCATGGCGGCGTTGGAGGGGGTGATGAGCGAACCGTCAACAAACACAATTTTGTTTTCGGCGGCATTTTTCGCGCCGAGACCCGAGCCGTCGTCCGTCCAGATCGAGGGGATGATGCCGTCGCCGTAGTTGGAAGCATAGGTCTTGATGCCCATGATGGTCTTGTCGCACAGGAAGGTCATGTCAAAGACGCTCTCCAGATTGCCCTTCGGGGTCTCGGGCACGGGGATCAGCGTTTTGACGGCGCCCTCAAGGCCGACCACGTCGCTGACCTTGGCCTTCTTGACGCGCTCAATCTGCCCGAGGGTGATGGTGCCGTCAGCGCGCTCCCCGTGGCTTTTCTGCGACATGGAGAAGATGAGCCCCACCAGCATGGCCAGCAGGCACAGCAGGATCGCCGCCGCCCAGAGCAGGTTTTTCAGGTTGGAAAGTCTGTCTTTCATTGCAGTCCCTCATTCTAAAAATATGGGCGACCGTCAGGCCGCCCATATGGAAGGTTTGGAATCGGATTACTCCTGCTCGGCCAGAGCCTTGGCCTCTTCGATGACCTTCTGCTGCACGTTGCCGGGGGCTTCCTCGTAACGCACGAACTTGCAGGTGAAGGAGCCGGCGCCCTGGGTCATGGAGCGCAGGTCGATGGTGTAGGAGCTCATTTCGGCCAGGGGAACCTCGGCCTCGATGGTGGTCATGCCGTCCTCGGCGGGCATGGAGCCCATCATGGTGCCGCGGCGTTTGGAGTTGATGTCGCCGATGATGGCGCCCTGGAACTCATCGGGTACGGTGACGAAGAGCTGGCCGATGGGCTCGAGGATGGTGGGCTTGGCCTTGGGGATGCCGTCCTGGTAGGCCAGACGGGCAGCGGTCTGGAAGGCCATATCGTTGGAGTCGACGGGGTGGTAGGAGCCGTCGTACAGCGTGGCCTTCAGGCCGACCAGCGGGTAACCGGCGAGCACGCCCTTCTGCACGGCGTTGCGCAGACCCTTTTCGACGGAGGGGAAGAAGTTCTTGGGGACGGAGCCGCCGAAGACTTCCTCGGCAAAGATCATGTCGTCCTGCTCGTCCTGCGGCTCGAAGCGGATCCACACGTCACCGAACTGGCCGGAACCGCCGGACTGCTTCTTGTGGCGGCCGTGAGCCTCGACCTTGCCCTTGATCTTCTCGCGGTAGGCAACGCGAGCGGGCTTGAGCTCGGTGTCGACATTGTAGAGGTTCTTGAGCTTGGAGCAGAGGACGCCGATCTGGATATCGCCGGCGCCGGAAATGACCATCTGGTGGGTCTCGGCGTTGTTGACGAGGGTGAAGGAGATGTCTTCCTCGCCCAGCTTGTTCAGGCCGCCTGCGACCTTGTCGTCCTGACCCTTGGTCTTGGGGGCGATGCACATGGAGTAGCAGGGCTCGGGGATCTCGATGGCGGGCAGCTCGATATCGTCCTTGGAATCGGTGACGGTGTCGCCGGTCTTCCAGTCCATCTTGCCGATGGCCACGATGTCGCCGCAGCAGGCCTCGGTGACCTCGGTGCTCTTCTTGCCGCACATGGTGTACATACGGCCGAGCTTATCGTTGGAGGAGGCGCGGACGTTGCGCAGGGACATGCCCGCGGTGATCTTGCCGGAGAGGACCTTCACGAAGCTGTACTTGCCGAACTTGTCGGACACGGTCTTGAACACAAAGCCCAGCACGCCGTCGTTCTTGGCCTCGGGAGCGGGGCAGTAATCGGCAATGCCCTGGAGCATGGCGATGGTGCCGACATTGGTCATGGCATCGGAGGCGAACACGGGGACGACCGCGCGCTCCTTCACGCCCACCTTGAGGCCTTCGATGATGTCGGCCTCTTCGAGCTCCATGGTCTCGAAGAACTTCTCCATGAGCTCCTCGGTAGCGCCTGCGGCGGCTTCCATGAGCTCTGCGCGGAGGTCTTCCACATGGCCTGCATCGGCTGCGGGGACAGCGGTCTTCTCGACCTTGCTGCCCTTGGTGATGTAGGCGATGTTGTGCACGAGGTCGATGACGCCGGTGCCGTCGGAGGTGGGGATGGTGACGGGGCAGATGATGGAGCCGTACTTGCCCTTGAGGGTCTCGAGGGCCTTGAAGTAATCGCCGTGCTCCTCATTGCACTTGGAGATGCAGAACATGACGGGCAGCTTCGCGTTCTTCAGGTAGTTCCAGCTTCTCTGGCCGCCGACGGGCAGGGACTCTGCCGTATCCTTGGCGGAGGTGACGATCATGCCGCACTCCACAGCGCGCAGAGCGCAGAGCACGTCGCCCACGAAGTCGAAGTAGCCGGGGCAGTCGAGGACGTTGATCTTGTTGCCTGCGAAGTTCACCGGGGCGATGGAGGTGGCAATGGTGATCTGGCGGGCGGTTTCCTCAGCGTCGTAGTCGCATACGGTGGTGCCGTCGGCGACCTTGCCCATACGGTCGATGGCGCCGGTGCAGTACAGCATGCTCTCAGCAAGGCTGGTCTTGCCGTTGTTGCCGTGGCCGATCAGGCAGATGTTGCGAATGTTTTTCGTTTCCATGTGTCGTTTCCTCTCTGTTGAAGTATATGCAAAGAATAAATCTGTGATCTTTGGCGATCAATTTGCAATCGATTTATTATATACTATGCGGCTTTCCTTGGCAAGAGCAAATTTCAAAGAAAAATACCGGGGACGATCGGTCGCGTGCGGGAGGCGCTTCATATTTAAATAAAAAGACAACCGCCACTCCCTTAAAGTGACGGCTGTTTTTGTGGCTTTAAGCACATATGGCCTAAACTGCAAGGAGCTAACCGTGTGCGTGGTTTGCTCTTCACAGTTATTAAAAGCGCAAAGCACCGCTTTGTCAAGCAGCAGCGCCTCCCGAAACCCGGGGCACTGTCGCACATATAAGATTTTATCGTTTCACACTCACAAAGAAGCTCACCAGCAGCACCGGCAGCGTGCAGAAGGCCATATAGAGAAACAGGTGCGCGAGCGGGTTTGCGCCCGTGGTGAGAAAGCGCACGAACACCAGCGCCACGCCGAGGATGGAGGCAAGCAGATTCAGCACGAGATTGATGTTGGTCGCCAGATACATGCTCCGTCCGATATCCGCCACGCTTGTCAGCGGGGCAAGACCCTCGTTGCAGAGGATGGCGGTGATGCGTTCGTCCTTCACATCCTCCGAAGGCTCGGACAGGCGGAAGCGCTCCACGTAGGGCGGGAAGTCGTAGCCGTCGGTGGCCAGGTCGAAGGTGTTGTGCAGCATCTCGGGGTTGACGTTGAAGTCGCGCACCGCGAACACCGGCGGGTGCGCCGTGCGTACCAGGTCCGAAAGCGCCCGGCGGATCTGCGGCTGTCCCTCGTACTTGAGGGAGAAGATGCCGTAGAGGATGCCGTCGATGGCCAGCAGGACAGTTGTCTTGTCGGTGAGGCGGAAGGGGATGCGCACGTTCATCAGCCGCATCAGATCCGTGCTGCCGCACAGGACGATGTGTCCCTCGATAACGCCCTTCATGCCGCCGCCGGGCATGACCTCAAAGCCGTCGATGGTGCGGGCGGGGGAGTCGGTCTCGCGCATGAGCTCCCCGAAGCAGCCCGCGGCGCAGCAGCCGGAGGCCTGCATCATGGAGCCGGCGTAGGAGATGACCTTCTGCGCGTCCTCGTCGGCGAAGATGCGCACACTGTCGATGGACACGGCGCTTTCCGGGAAGAGATCGCGGTCGGTGACGATGAGGTTTTTGCTGGTGCCTATGTCGCAGAGACCCGACCAGCCAGCGATTGCCGCGCCGAATTTGAAGATGCGCGTCGAGCCCAGGAAGAAGGGAAGCGAGAAGGAGAGCAGCGCCCCGAAGGGGACCGTCAGCACGAGCTGGGCGGAGAAAATGTAGATAAACTCGGGATAGCTCTTCTTGACCACCGTGACGATCAGCGACAGCAGCAGCGCCAGCACGAACAGGATGGGGGAAAGCTTGGCGTACAGTGTCTCATCCGGCCCCGCCTCCTCGGTCCGGCGCACGAAGCCGCGCACCGAGCGCAGGGATTTTAAGAGCGTGATCTGATCCTTTTCCAGCGTGTTCTCGGCGGTGACGGCAAAGAAGTGCTTGCCGATGGCGGGCACGCGCGTGGCCTTGCGCAGGCCGCGGGCGGAGAGATAGGACGATAGCAGCAGCCCCACCACCGCCGCCGAAGATATGGCGCACAGCGGCATATGCGGCGCACTTGTATCAGACAGCGCGACGATCAGCGCGTCGATCCCCGTAAAGAGGCACGACACCAGCGCAAGGCTGTCCGCCCCGAAGTGCAGGCGCAGAGCGTTCATGAGCCCGTTTGTCACCACGTCCAGCGCCAGCAGCAGGATCACAGCCTGCAGGCCGAAGCAGAACGCCGCCGAAACTTCCAGCGAACGCATCATCCCCGGCACCGGCATTTCGAGAGATATGTACAGCAGCAGCGCCAGCACAAAGCCGCTCACGCGAAGGCGGTACTTCATCGAGCGCAGGAAGGAGCCGTAGTATTTCGAGGCCTCCGCCGGGCTCAGCTCGTCGCCCAGATCCTCTTCGATGTCGTTCATGGTCTCGGCGGTGCGCCCGCGCACGGTTCCGCGCAGCTTGAGCCACACCGAGGCCAGGATCGACAACAGGTATTCCTTGAAGCTGGGCGGCGCGTAAAGCTCGGACTCCCGATATTTCCGGCTGCCCTCGTCGTCGTAATCGTCAAAGTCGTCGTCATCGGCGTCCGCATCGGTGTTGTCGATGCTCTCCGGCGCCATAACGTAGTCGGGATCGTCCCGGTAAGCGGCGTCCACCGCATAGATCGCAGGACCGGCGGCGGTGTCGCTGAGTTCTTCGGCGTCATCGGCGGCGGGAGCTTCGGCTTCCTGCGCCTGTGCCTCCTGTGCCAATTGTTCGGCGCGGCGGCGCCGTGCGAAGAAGCTCTTGTGCTGCTTGCGCGGCGGTTCCTCGGTGTCCTGGCGCTCGGCCAGAGGATCGTCATAGTCCGGCGTCCACTGGGAGGGGCTGTATTCCGTCTGCTGGGCGGGGATATAGTCCTCGTCCGCGCTCATATCCACCTCGGTATCGCCGTAGGCCATGGTTTTCTGGGTATTCTGCCCGCCGAGATTGAAACGCTCGTCGATCTCCGGCTCCTTTGCGTCCGGGATATAGGCGGGGGCGGAGTGCTTTCCAGTATACCGCTTGACGTCGGCGTCAATATCCAGCGCTTCATCGAGATCAAAGTGGTATTCATCCTCGGCTTCGGGCTTTGCCGCCTGGGGGAGGGGACGGATATCTTCGCCCTCTTCGTTCTGGATGCCCAGCAGCTCCTCCAGGTCTACCCGGTAGTCCTCGGCAAGTCTCCGGTCGCGCGCCTCTGCGCCGGACTCCGCCTGCAAAGACGCAATCAGATCCCGCGCCTCACGCTCGGCCCGGCCGCGCGCTCCGCTGTGGGTGGCGTAGAGCTGGCCCCGGTCGGCATCATAAGCGGTCTCGCCGCCCTCATAGGAATAGCTCGCCTCGTCCGGGTAGTCGACGGCGTTGGGGTCGCTGTCGGGATAATAGCCGCCTGTCTCCACGGGCGCGGCCTCCTGCACGTCCTGCACCGGTGTCCCGCGCTTTTTCAGAAAGCCGAACAGCCCGCCGGATTTTTTCGGACTCTCCGCCTCACGCCGAGGCTGGGGCTCGGGCTCCGCCTCGTCCTGCTGCTCATACTCATCATAGGACAGGTATTCGTCCAGATCCATGTCCTGCGGGTGGAGGTAGGCGTCCTGCTCAGTCTCGTCGGGCGCGTAGTCGCCGCGCCCCGTCGGCAGGTCGGGGAGATCGTCGTCGCTTCTATCGTCTATGTTCAGATTGTTGATTCTGTCAAAATCATCCATATGGAAACCCACCTTTTTCTTTAGGGGTCTATTGAAATAAGCTTATTTGCTCCGCTGGCGCAATACCTCGTACATGGTGACTGCCGCCGCTGCGGATGCGTTGAGGGAGTTGAGCTTTCCCTTCATCGGCAGGCTCAGCACAAAGTCGCAGCTTTCGCGCACAAGGCGGCTCATGCCGTCGCCCTCGGAGCCGATCACCAGCGCAATGGGCCCGGTGAGGTCGGTGGTCCAGAGACCGGAGGCTCCGTCCGCCGCTGTACCGTAGACCCAGAGCCCCGCCTCCTTGAGTTCTTTGAGCGCGGCGGAGATGTTCGCAACCCTGGCAATGGACATGTACTCGGCAGCTCCCGCGGAGGCTTTGCCCACAATGGCGGTCAGCCCCGCGCTGCGGCGCTTGGGGATCACGACGCCGTGGGCGCCTACACACTCGGCAGAGCGGATGATGGCGCCCAGATTGTGGGGGTCGCTGATCTCGTCGCAGACGATGACGAAGGGGGCCTCGCCCCGCTCCTGCGCCAGGGATAGAATGTCTTTGATTTCGCAGTATTCCTGCAGAGCCACCAGCGCGATGACGCCCTGGTGGGCCTTGGTACGGCTCATGAAGTCGAGCTTGCGGCGGTCGGCTTCGACCACCACCACGCCCTGCTCCCGCGCTTTGGATGCAATATGTCCCAGCGTCTTGTCCACATCGCCCTTGGCGATAAAGATCTTGTCGATGGCGCGGCCCGCGCGAAGGGCCTCAATGACCGCGTTGCGGCCCTCAATGATATCGTTTTCAATGGCCTCGCGGCCGTTTTCTTTTTCTTTCTCCACGTTTCAAACCTCACACATAGTTACTTAGTTTACATATTATCATACCCTCTCTTTTTTTGAAAGACCCAGTTTGCAATTTTACAAAATTTTATAGGGAGGGTGTTGTCCTTGCACATTGGACTCGACTCTGGTACAATGTGGACAATCTGAAAAAGGAGTACCGAGATATGAGACGCAGCGGACTTGGATTTATCATCATCCTGATCGTCGCCCTGCTGGTGGCTTTTCTGCTTGCAAAGCAACTGCAAAGCCCGATCTCCGTCCCCGGCCAAGATACGGAACAGACAATGGTCGGCGCCGTGCAGTCGGCGCAGAATGCGGTGGATGCACTTAACGCCGCCATGGAGCAAAGCGCCCTGCCCGAGATCCCGTAAAACGCACGAATTTACAAAATTCTATAGACATCTACTTTTGAAAAGAATATAGTGTTAAGCAATCTTACTGATACAGGAGTTATCCCATGAAAGACCCGAGAAGAAAAATCGAGGAATTCTGCTACAAACATCCGGGCTTCGGCATCCCGAACCTGATGCGCTATATCGTGATCGCAAACGCCGTGTTCTGGCTGATGGGCGCGGTGAACCCGGTTCTGATGAACTACCTGCTTTTTAACCCGGCGCTCATCCTGCGCGGGCAGATCTGGCGGCTTATCAGCTTTGTGTTCATCCCGCCCTCCACCGGGGTGCTGGCCTTCATCGCTTTCTACTTCTATTATTGGATCGGCTCGACCCTGGAAAACCAGTGGGGCACCGGCCAGTTCACCATCTACTTTTTCACCGGCGTCATCCTCACGATCCTTTACGGCTTTGCGATCTACTTCATCACCGGCCGCTCCGTGAGCCTGAGCTCCACCTATATCTTTCTGTCCATGTTCTTCTCCTTCGCGGCGCTGTTCCCGGACATGCAGGTGCTGTTCATGTTCATCATCCCCGTCAAGATGAAGGTTCTGGCCCTGGTGGACTTGGCCTTCTTCGTGCTGTCGGTGGTCACCACACCCTTCCCGGAAAATCTCCTGCCGGTGGTGGCGGTGCTGAACGTCCTCATTTTCTGCGGCGGTGAACTCAGAAACATGCTGCCGCGCCGCCAGAGCAAGAGCGCCATCAACTTTAAGCGGGAGTCGGCCCGCATCCGTTATGAGCAGCGCGAGAAGCTCTACACCCACAAGTGCGCCGTCTGCGGCAGGACCGATACGGAGTACCCGAACCTTGAGTTCCGCTACTGCTCCCGCTGCGTGGGCTACCATTGCTTCTGCGAGGACCACATCAACAACCACATCCACTTTACGGAGTAAGAGAAAAAGCCGCCCGTCGGGCGGCTTTTCAGCAACAAGACAGAGAGAAGCGGACAAAGCAAAAGGAGAGTACGTTGAAAACAAAGGGCTTGCTTCTTACTGCATTTACGATCTTCATCATGTTCGGCGCGGTGCTGGGCGTGCGCCTGTATCAGGGACAGGCGCGGTACGATGAGGCCGAGCGCCTCTTTGAAGCCGGCGCTTATGCCGAGGCAAGGGAGCTGTATCTCCAACTCGGCGACGAATCCTGCGCTGCGCTCTGCACGGAGCGCCTGAACGACGCCCGCTATGAGGAAGCAAAACAATTGCTGGACGCGGGTGACTACAGCGCCGCCGAGGCGATCCTCTCCGAGCTCGACCCCTATGAGGACAGCACCGAGCTCCTAAAAAAATGCGCCTTTCTCCGCGCGGAGGATTTCGCTGCGAACGGACAGCCGGAGAAGGCAAGGGAAGTTTACATAACTTTAGGAAACTATCCCGGTGTGCGGGAAGCGCAGGAGGCGCTGATCCCGGCGCTCTATGACCGGGCGCTGGTGCTTGCGCGGGAGGGGGACTTGAAGCAGGCCTGCACCCTCTGGTGGGTCTGCAACGACTACAAGGACAGCGCGAAGCTTCTCAAAAGGGCGGACAAAGCCCTGGTGCAGCAGGCGGACAAGAACCGCGTCAAGCTCAACGATCTGTCCCGCCGCTTCGGCAATCCCTTTTATCTCGAGACCTACCGCACCGACGAGGCGTACATTATCTTCCCGGAAAACCCAAACGCAGATACCCGCTTTTTCCTCTATTTCCCCGGCGGGCGGGACACGGAGCTGTATACCGAGTTCCTGTATTATTACCTCGCAAACCCCGCGCCGAACACCCTGGCGGTCTTCCTGCGGCGAAACGATCTGCCGGACATGGAGGGCTGCTGCCGCAAGGGCCTGCGCATCCTGGACGAGGCGGCGGCGGACTGCGGCGTCTTCCCGTCAACGGTGCTGGCGGCGGGGTCGAGCCTTGGGGCCTATCCCGCGCTGCAGTCGCCCAGAATCGCCAAGCGTGATTACTGCATCAATATCGAGTGCGTTCTCTCTCTGGATGCGGGCAATAGCTGGAATGAGCCGGAGCTTGTGCCGACCGTATCCCAGTGCAAAGAGCTCGCGGAGCTGGAAACAAGGCTCTATCTCTTCCAGCCGGTCTGGATGGACACAAGCTATGAGCCGGTGGCCCGCATGGTGGATGCCGGCTGCATTGTCATGCTTGCGGGCTGCCTGCACGACGAGCATGAGCAGATCAGCTACGATGCCCTCGGCATGGGAATCATCGACTGGGCGCTCACAGACCGCTCCAAGCCCTGCCCCGGGGAGATCTACAGCTTTAGACGGCTGATGAAGTGAGGAAGACAGATAAATAAAAGAAGAAACCGGGAAGCAGTTGACAAAACTGCCTCCCGGCCCTATAATAACAGTGAAGAGCAAACCACGCACACGGTTAGCTCCTCATAAGGTTTATATCGGAATTGTGGCTTTCACCACGAACCGACCGTCACTTTACCGGAGTGGCGGTCGACTTTTTACCGCTATGTGTCCTGGCTTTCTTTCGAGAAGTTTCCTGCACG
>Ga0310691_10002970_pt1 | contig 21192 bp, 20 predicted proteins | sample 176DNAGHGlowgp2_FD_203887 | JGI IMG/M metagenome (GOLD analysis project Ga0310691, IMG submission 203887) | Sheep rumen microbial communities from Palmerston North, Manawatu-Wanganui, New Zealand - 1766 DNA GHGlow gp2 (v2) (version 2) | ecosystem: Host-associated > Mammals > Digestive system >...
ATGCGTCCCTTGCCGAACGATTTGTTCATGTAGACGACGAGTTCCTTGAGTTCGTCGCGGAGCATCGCAAGGTTCAGGGACTCGAACTTGCGGAAGATCTTGGTTGCGAGTACGTAATCGATACCGTCAAGCTCTTCGCCGCCGCAGGCTACGTAGACAGGAACAAAGAGTCCCATCTGCTTGATAATACGGTTACCAAACGCAACACGGAGTTTGTCGATAACCCAAAGGTCCAGCTGCTGGATCTTCTGCAGATTTTCCTGAGATACGGGATACTGCTCGTTTGCTGCCTTGAAGAGCTCTGTCAAATGTGAGAAGCTCAGGGTAAGCGGCGGCGTATCCGGGGCATCAAAGGCGATACCCTTGGCATCCAGGTTGATGGGCTGTGAACGGTCGTACACCTTATCGGAGATGGCGTACGTGGAATCATCGTTATTCGCAGTACCGATATACCAGATGTTCTGCGGAATCTTCAGACGTCCATGATCGAGATGTTCCGGATCCGAGCTCCATACGGAGGGAACAAGGTCCAGCTCCCACTCATCCGCGTTGGGCATTTCCAAAATGGAAAGCATCTCAGCGAAGTAGTACTCGATACGGGCGATGTTCATCTCGTCGAGCAGGATCAGGTTGATGTTGTCGTTGTAGCTGGCGTCATAAATTCGTTTCAGAACTTCGGTCTCGTTGAAGTTCTTCGTAAATTCGTTGAAATAACCGAACAGCTCGGTCCGATCACGCCAGGACGGCTGTACGGATGCGATTGTCGTATCCACTTGCAGGAACTTACCGAAGGAGTACGGCAGTGATGTTTTACCTGTACCGGAAATACCCTGCAGGATGATCAGCTTCGTGGAGGCCATACCTGCCACAAAAAGCCTGACTGTCTTAATATCGTAGTAGAGGTTCATCTTGCTGCAGGCAAAATTGCGGAACTGCTCGCAGATGCCATCCAGTGTGATCTCGTTATTGTAGGACGGAGCTACATAGTTCTTGTAGAACATATCCACCTCGAACAGCTTGGAGAACCGGCGGTCGTTCGTGATGATGATACCTTCCTCGCCGGCTGCCTGTTGGATATTCTCCGCAGCCTCGCCCTCGAGCGATTCGGTCGTGAGTCCGCTCATGACCATGTTTCCGCCGCCACCGAACTGCGCCACCTTCATGGCCATGATTTCGTCCTTTTCCTTGGACATCTTCATGACACGCTTCTGTAGAACCGTGATCTCCTCCAGAAGATCCTCGTTCGAAACGATGGAGTGCCGGAATCTCAGATACTTCCGGATGCCCATGATGATGAGCAAGAGAATAAGAAAATACACAGCAACAACCAGGATGATGGCTATGATGGCCAGCACCCAGGATATCGCTGTGAATTTCGGGCTGTATTCTTTAAACAGCCGGATGTACACCTTTATGTTGAATATTTTCAGAAAGCCGTTTCCGATGCCCCGGAACATCATGGCGAAGCCCTGGAGCATTTCGGACATAAAGGCAAAAAACCATTTTAAGAAGCCGTTCATGCGTTTCCCCTACATTTATTTTTTTCAAATAGCTACGGTTTCTGTCTTTGCATGCCTGCTCTCAAAAACTCGCGAATGTTTTCGATCCGCAGGCATGCAAATCACGAAGCCTGTGTTTCCGATTTCTGCTGCATCTCTAATACGCTGCCTTCTGTTTAGTCTTCTTCAACTTCTTCCTCAGCTTCCGCTGCGTCTTCCATGCGTTCGCGGAGCTTGCTGTTCATGTTGGCCTTACCGGCGGAGGCGGCTTCGGAAACTGCATTGGAGGCTTCTTCCGTGGCGGCTTCGACTGCTTCTGCCGCTTCTTTTGCCTCCTCCTTCGCCGTGTCTACGGCATCCGAGGCCTCCTTCTTCTGGGCGGCGAGGTATTCTTCAACCGCTTTCCGCTTGATTTCTTCCTCTTCCTCCTCGGTGATTTCCGGTTTCTTCGCCTGGATCAGTGCTACAATAAACTTATAGAGCTCAAACAGGAAGAAGATGGCTAACGGAATCAGGATGCAGATAAAGAAGCCCTTCTTTGTCTGCAGGAAATCCAGAACTTTTCCGCCACCCTTCCATTTAAAGCCGGTCCACTTGCCCACGATATCGGAGGCATATGCCGGAAGGGAGTCTTCTACGGGGTTGTTATCACCCTTTGTAACAAAGCTGCGGGTGTTTTCAAACTCATTGATTTCGGTAATGCGGTGCGTTACCAGGATGCGCCGGCCATCCACGATACTGTAGAAGGTGATAACATCACCGACCTTCAGTGAATAGAGGTCCGCTTCCTTCACAATGATGAGGTCGCCCGTCTTCATGGTGGGCAACATGGAGTCTGATTGCACGCTCATGGGCATCCTGCCAAAGAGGCTGGAGATTCCGTTATTCTTGTTTGACGCGAATACCAGAAGTGTGATCAGCAGTGCAAAGATCAGCAGCAGCCATGCCACAACATCCAAAATGATTCTAAATACTTTTTTCATCTTCCCCGTTCCTTACTCTAATTTACTATAGTTCCGCGCTAACACCTGAGATACGTTACGTTGTTTCTACAATCTTAAAGTTCAAACTGAACTTGATTGTTCCTCCGATGATCTTATCCACACAGTCGGGATCGTTGCCTTCAAGCCAGATTACGACTGTGAACTTATCTCTGTCCTTCGGCTTAAATTTCTCACCGTTTGTCCGCATGACAATGCTTGCGGAAAGGAATTCTTCATCGCAGTCCTTCTCCTTGCCCTGTCCGCTCGACTTGGTCTTGCCGTAAACCGTTTTCTCGCCGTTCTTATAGACCGCCACGCGGATGGCCTCATCTACTTCCTTGGTCACATTTTCAATGACCATCTCTCCCTCGTAGGAAAGTGTGTCGGAACCGGAATTGATCAGGTAGAAGGTATACGCAATGTAATTCTGTCCGTTGTGACTGCCGTTCACCATATCGATGTTCGCCGGCAGATCTTCTCCGCTGATGTTGGTCATGTCGTAGACGATATCCGCATTGAGCCGCGAAACCGTATGATCATACTCCGGCGTTTCGGAAAGGCAGAGTCCCTGCTTCGCCATGTCATACTTATTGACCTTGACTGTAAAGCTGCCAAACTTGTCATAAAAATACGAAATAGCGTAAGCAACCGCAAGGATAGCCACCAAAATGCCGATGAGGAGTGCAATGATTCTGGTCAGGACAACGTGGCGTTTAACCTCCTTTGCCGTTCGCCTGAGAGCCGTCACATCGCGCATCTTCTCTTCATTTTGGTTCGCTGCGCCTGTATTCAGTTCTTCGTTTTTCTTCTTTCTAGCCAAATCTCTCGCCTCAATCTCTTATCTGAAACCATTCTCCGACCCAATTTCGGATCGTTTTTAAACAGTTTATTCGTCCTTCTTCTTCCTGAGGTACCGCTCCTGCACGTATTTGCCGGCCAGGTTTCCCGCGCCGTAACGACACTTGGAACGATACAAAAGCTCCGCCTGATTGGATGTCGAAACGCCATCCGCAATTGGCTCCGCGCCCAGACCGTCGATGAAATTCACCACGGAATCGACCGCCAGACTTCCCCGATCGCCCTTATTCAGATATCCGATGATTTCCTGGCTCATCATGACGTAGTCCACCGGATAAAGCGCAAGCTTCATCAGCGGACAGCTGGTGCCGCCAAACTCCGGCATGAGGAAATGAAAGCCTCTGTTTCGAAGCTGTTCCACATTATTCATATGCTTCCTCTCGCCCTCCACAAGAAGGTCCGGCGGAAGCTCAAAACAAATGCGGTTCGTGTCCATTTCTGCGGTATCCATCATCTGCATCAGCCAGTTCTGGGCAGAAGAGCTTCCCAGAAACCGCATGGGCATATAAAGGGATATCCATTTGTAATAAAAGTCTCTTTCCCGGAGCCGGATGCCGGTCTCCAGAACCTGCGTCAGCTCCAGTTCAAACAATGTGATTGCCTGGTCGCTGAGCTCCGCCACGCCGCGGTAACTCTCCGGCATGATGGTGCCGAGACTTGGGGTATTCAGTCTTGTTTTTGACTGGAGAAACGTTGTCTCTCCGGTCTCAAATTCCCGGATGCCGCGGTACAAAAGTTCCACCGCACGCAGTCCCCCAACCAAAGTTTCCATAGAATCCGATTCCTTCCTCGGTGGGTCCCGGTGCCGATCATCTCAGAGTGCAAGACAAAAGCACCTAATTCGATAGGTATACATAATATAGTATATAAATATTCTGCCTCTATGTCAAGTAAAGGGCACAATGTGAAACATATATGAAACACATTACCTCTACTCCGTTTTCTCTTTTCCGGAGCAGGTTATTTTTCTTCCTTTTCCTCTTTTACGGTGCTGATGATTTCTTCTCTAATTCCACCTTTCGGGAATAAGCTATTTTTCTTCCTTTTCCTCTTTTACAGTGCTGATGATTTTCAACTCTCCGTTGTACTCTCCCACAATAAATGTGGAGTTGTAATCCTCCTTATAGTCGGGAATTTTCGTTTGTACATTAGAGTAGATCCGTTTTCCTTTCACATCCACCCTTCTGAAATCGGAAAGTGTCACATTACCATATTCCTCGGAAATCTTTTTCGCATATCTTTCAATCACATCGTCCGATAGTTTTCCCGTTTCTTTGACTGTCACATCATACCGCACCCTGTCGCCGCTTTCCTTCATCGACTGAAATGTCTCAGCCGTCATTTCCGCGTAGGTGATCCCGCCCTTTTTCTCAATACGTTTATCTGTGATTTTCGGCGCCAGCGTAGCGCAGAGCGCCTCGGCATCCATGTCCTCATAAGCTTTCAGATAAGTCTTTATCAGTTTCTCATACGGTGTCTCCTTGTGATTCGAACGTACACGCCAGATAACGATACCAATTCCAACGACAAGAAGCACCGAAAAAAGCAACATAATCAGGATGATTTTTATTTTTCTCTTTTTTTTCGGCTGTGCATCCGAATCCGATGATACCTGCAGTTCGGAAACTTCCATTTTTTCTCCGCCTGTTTCCGCATCGTCCGAGCCCTCCCGGGAAATAGCACCGAATTCTAATTTGTTTCCCAAATTCTTTTGTTTTGCCGAAGAACCACTCGCCGCGGAATTCTCTTGATTTAACGAAAAATCGTTTCCCCCGGAATTCTCTTGATTTAACGAAGAACCTTTTCTTCCGGCATTCTCTTGATTTAACGAAGAACCTTTTCCTCCGGCATTCTCTGCATGATACTTCCCGGCTTGAAGATTACCGGCTTGTTGACTTTCCTCATGAAGCTTCCCGGCCGAATCCAAATTGTATATAGATGTATTTCCGGCGTTTGCAGATTTCCTCTGCATATTCGGTGCGCCGCAGTATCCGCACACAAACTGATCCGGATAAACCTCATTTCCACACTTTGGACACTTCAATTCTGTATCCCTCCGCCAATACGACAATATCTTACCATCTATGAATCATACTTTACCACGATTCTCTGCCACTTTTTTTTTGCTGCTTTTTCATCATTATTCTACTTTTACTGAAAAGAAATATTTCCAATATGCCATTATTTTGATTGAAATCCCACCCATTTCACCCGAATTCTATCTTCACTGAAAAGTATTATTTTCAATATGCTCTCATTTTTTTTGAGTTCCCATCCATTTTTCAATTCTTACTAGCAAGAAAAATGATATTAATATCATATTTTTAATAAAACAAGATGTAATTGGTTTACATAATACAAAATCATGCTCTCAAATCCAAAAAAATGGGTGGGAATGCATTCATAGACGGGATGATGCTTCTCTTTTGCTTTTCGGGCACCGCGCAACGTAATTTGAAATACTATTTCGAGTACCGCGCAACATACCTAGAAAAGCTATTTCCAACACCGGGCAGCATCATTTGAAATACTATTTCAGACACAGCGCAACAAACCTAGTTCAGTTCCTTCAAATAGTTCATAAAGTTCTCTTTATTTTCCAGCGCCGTCGTTGTCGGACGGCCCAGGTCTGCCCGGGCGCCGATGGAGCACTTCACTTCGATCAGTGAAAGCGCGTGGCGCTCCTTTGCCGCCGCAAGTTCGCTGTCCAGTGCCTCAAAGCTGTTCACGGATACCGCGTTCGGATAGCCGCAGGCCTTCGCCACAGCCACAAGATCCACGTTCGCAGCCACGGTAGGCATGCCGCCCACGGTTTCATGCGCGCCGTTATTGATCACCACATGGATCAAATTCTCCGGCTTATTTGACCCCAGAACCGCCATTGCACCCATGTGCATCAGCACCGCACCATCCCCGTCCACGCACCAGATTTGCTGATTCGGTTTCGAAAGGGCAACACCCAGCGCGATTGAGCTGGAATGCCCCATGGAACCTACGGTCAGGAAATCATATTTGTGGCTCTGGCCGTTTGCCTCGCGGATTTCAAAAAGCTCCCGGCTTGCCTTTCCGGTCGTACTGATCACCGGATTCTCGCCGGTCGCTGCCGCAATATGCCGGATAATTTCCTCGCGGACCATCTCGTTATCATTCTTATATTCCACCTTCGGTGAATCGGTCAGGGCACCCTTGCGGATCACAAAGGCCACATCCTTCCCCTTCGCCAGAATATCCCGGAAGCCCTGCATGGCGTTTTCCACCTCCGCATCGGTCGTCTCCTTCCCGATGATGAAGGTAGCAATGTCCATATCCTCCAGAAGCTTTATCGTCACCTCACCCTGGTAGATATGTTGCGGCTCATCGTGCACACCGGGTTCCCCACGCCAGCCCACTATGAAAATCATGGGGATGGCATAGACCTTGTCACTGAGAAGACTTGCCACCGGATTGATGATATTTCCCTCGCCGCTGTTCTGCATATACACGACCGGGACCTTCCCGGTTGCCAGATGATAGCCCGCCGCAAGCGCCGTGCAGTTTCCCTCATTCGCAGCAATAATATGATGCTTCGGATCGATACCGAACCTGTCCATCAGGTAGTCGCACAGTGCCTTCAGCTGACTGTCGGGTACACCCGTAAAAAAGTCCGCTCCAAGTATCTCTACCAGTTTTTCTACTTTCATTCCAAATCTCCCTTATTTAAGCATAGCTTACAGCTCATCAATCAGCGTGATGATATCCTTGATCGGCAGCAGGCGGTCATCAACTTCCTTCGCCCTGTGATACCGGAGGATATCCTCCGCCGTCTTCTGCATGGCCGGGAAGGCCGCACGTGTCAGCTGGTTTGCGTAGATCACAATGTTCACACCATGTGCCGCCAGCTCATCCTCGGTCACCGTATTAAAACTGCTGGGTACCACGACGATCGGTGTCGTTTTGTCATCCTCACGGAAGCGGTCGCAAAATTCCAGAATTTCCGCCGGATCCTTCTTGCGGCTGTGGATCATGATGCCATCCGCACCGGCAGCGCGGAATGCCTTCGCACGGGCAAGCGCATCCTCCATGCCTCTTTCCAGGATCAGGCTCTCAATCCGGGCAATGATCATGAAATCATCCGTCAGCTGCGCCGCCTTGCCGGCCGCGATCTTCTCGCTGAATTCCTCGATCGTTGCCTGCGTCTGCTCCACCTCCGTACCGAAGAGGCTGTTCTTCTTCAGACCCTTCTTATCCTCGATGATGACCGCGCTGACGCCCATCCGCTCCAGAGAACGGACCGTATACACAAAATGCTCCGTCAGCCCGCCGGTATCACCGTCAAAGATGATTGGCTTCGTTGTGACCTCCATAATATCATCGATGGTCCGGAATCGGGAGGTCATATCCACAAGCTCGATATCCGGTTTTCCCTTCGCGGTACTGTCGCAAAGAGAGGAAACCCACATGGCATCGAACTGGTCGAGTCTGCCGTTATGCTCGACAACGGTCTTCTCCACAATGAGACCGGTCAGTCCACTGTGCGCCTCCATCGCTTTCACCACAGGTGTCATCTCGATCAGCTGTCTGAGACGCTTTCTGCGGTACTCCGGCATGGCCAGCTTCTCACGAAGCTGCAGATCGATCTTCTTCACCTTTTCATTGTATGTGTACGGAACATCCACAAGCTCGCCGCCGTAGGCCGAAACAAGCTCCTGTACATGCTGCCGGATGGATGCCTCCGGCCCGGTCTGCCAGTTATCGCCATGGATGATATAGTCCGGCTTCACAAGGGCGATCACATCATCGTAAAGCATATCCTCCTGAAGGACCACATCCTCCACGCCCTCGATGGTCCGGTACAGACGCATGCGCTCCTCCTGGTCCACCGTCGGAAACCGGTTGTAACGGATCAGCGCCTGATCCGACAGGCAGCCGACGATCACGCGGCCGCGTTTCTTTGCCTCATTTACAATATTCAGGTGACCCTCATGGATCACATCCGTACAGAAACAAGTGTAAGCTGTTTTCATGGTAACCCCCTGCCTAAGCATAATAGTATTTATTTCGATTCCCTACTCCACATACTTTACGGGAACCACAACCCCGCTCTTCTCCAGTGCCTCGCGGAACACCTTGAAGAAATCCGTGATGTCCGCTTCATCGATTGCGCCGAGCGCACAGAGCCGGAATGTATTGGTGGTACTGATCTTTCCGGGATAGATTGTGAAACCACGATCATAGCAGTAATCGTGCACCTTTTCGAAATCCCAGTTTTCATCATCCGGATAGATGGCCGATGCCACCAGCCCCGAACGCCACTCCGGCCGGATCACCTGGCGAAAGCCCAGCTCATCCAGTCCCTTGCAGATGGCGTTAAACACGCGGGTATGCCTGGCCCACTTTGCCTCCTCGCCCTCCGCCCAGTACTCTTTCAGCGCCTGCAGCGTTGCGTAAATGGTCTGTACCGGCGGGGTAAAATGCATCTCCCCGGTCTTCTCGAAAAACTCATACTGCAGATACAGATTGCAGTAATAACTTCTCTTCGGATAATCCTTTGATGCCTCAATGATCGACTTATTGCCGACAATGAAGCTGAGACCCGTGAAGGCCATGAGTCCCTTCTGGGCGGATGCCATCAGGAAGTCCACGTTATCCTCCTCGATGTGGATCGGCCGCATGGCATAGGTGGAGGTTGTATCCACCACGAAGGTTGCACCATACTGATGTACCAGTGCACCGATTTCCCGGATCGGATTCAGAATGCCTGTGCCCGTCTCATTATGGGTCGTATAGACCAGCCCGATGTCCGGGTTCTTCTGCAAAGACTCCTCCACAATCTGAAGATCCGGCAGCTGATCCACCGGGAACTGCAGATTGATGTGCGGAAGTCCGTAGAATTCACAGATTTCCACGCCGCGCGTACTGTAGGCGCCGTTATTGATGACAAGGATTTTTTTCTCTGCCGGCAACAAGCTGTTCAGGCAGATATCCATGTTGATGGTTCCCGAACCGCAGAAGAGAACCGATGTATACTTTTCCGGATCGCCGTGTACGATCCGGACAAGGTCCTCCCGCAGACCCTTCATCAGACCTCCGAACTCTTTTTCGCGCGGGCAGATATCAGGTGTGACCTGCGCATATTTTACGGTATCCGTCGTGGTCGACGGCCCCGGATTCAGCAATATATTTCTTTTTACAGCATCCATTTTTTATCCTTCCTTCCGACTTCTTCTATACTTCTTCAGCACTTTTTTCGTACGCTCTATGACTCTTCATCGCCGGCCTTTTGTGAATCATGACCTACAAATATTTCCTCTATGCAGCCACTTATCCGGCAGGCTTTCCAAATGAATATCCGAAATCATACCACATACGCACTGTCGATCGCACACAGCTCCCGGAACGTATCGATTTCTACGATATCCTCTTCCACACAGGGGAGCACATGTACCTCATAGTTTTCTTTCTTAAACACCAGCGGAACCTGTTCCCAGTAGCGGTCCTTCCCACCTTCAGATTCGAAAACCGCCGGGATATCCTCCCGAAGTTTTTTGCCATCCTCATGATTCCAGTAGGAAATCCCCACCATCTGCCAGATGTCCGGTCCCTCACCGCTGGTCATTTCCTCGGTGATCACCCCATCCTTCACGGTGAAGCACCAGTCATCGGTCTTCTCCTTCCGAATGGCCAGGAAATCCGACTGATAATGATACTTCCGGATAATCTTCGGATTGCTGATCAGAAGATCTGCTTCGAATACGTATGCATTCTCAAGAAGTTCCCGCGCGATGAGCGCCGAACCGATATTATTGGCCTCGGTATATTTCGGATTCTCCAAAAAGCGGATGTTGGGATATTTATAAAGCAGCTGGTCAAACAGCTCGGCCAGATACCCGCGGACAATATAGATTTCCTCAATGCCGGCCGCGTAGCAGGCATCGATCAGACGGTCGATGATCCGCACACCGTTCACCCGTACCAGCGGTTTCGGCGTGTTCAGTGTGATCGGCACGAGCCGTACGCCAAAGCCCGCCGCGATAAATATGGCCCGCTTCGCCCGGTAGGGTTCCAGCCGCTCCAGCGCTTCCGGCGTTGCCGTGCCGGCTTCCGCCTTCGCTGCGAGCGCATCAAATTCCTCTCTCGTCAAGTCAATATCACTCATTCTTCCAATCCTCTTTATCTTCTGCTCCGCACCAGGATCTCCATGATCCGGCCCGTTGCATTCTTCTTACTGAGCAGTTCCTTTTGCACGATCCTGTTTCGTATGTCGAAAAGAGGGTCATCCCCCTCGCGCATGGCATTCAGATACCTCTTCAGTGAATCCCAGGATTCCGCCACATACATTCCCGAAAGGAGCCGTTCGAAATCCGCCGTCAGCTCCACATCCGTAGGACAATAAACGATCGGTTTTCCCGTCACCAGGAAAAGACTGATGATCGACGAATAATCCGTAATGAGTACATCCGTCTCCCGGAAGGTGTCCAGAATCATGCGATTCTGATCAAAATCGATATTCGCCGCCGCACACCGTGCCTTCAGCTCACTGATCTCCGCCTCCGTCATAAGACCCTTCGCCAGGAAATTATCAAACATCAGGGGATGCGGACGGACCGTAAGCTTCACCTCCGGATGCACTGAGAAATAGGCAATGAGCTGCTCCAGATATGTGAAAAAGCTCGTCGCCCCCATGTTATCCTCCGCGGTGCTCCAGCGAGGCGTCCAGAGGAAACGTGTGATTCCTGCCACCGGCTCCTGCTCCGTACTGTCAGCGGAAACCGCCGCTGAAGCATCCGATTTTCCGTTATCTGTACCCCCGGCCAGGTCCCTGTAATACTCGAACGCCGGATAACCGATATCATAGGCCTTCCGCCAGGACTTCTGCAGATATCCCTTCCGGAAATTTGCCGCCTCCACCCGGTTGGACGCAAACCACATAGTCACATGCCGGCCAAAGAGATAATACTCAAAATCGTCCATCTCCCAGTCAGTCGTGCAGTAATTGATCATGGCAATTTTAGCCGCCTGCATCACCGCACCGGTCTGAAGGCCTTCCGGAAGATAATGATCGTACGGCCTGTCATAGAAGATGTATTCAAACCCGGCCTCTTTATTGTAGTCAGGGAAGAAGGCATCCGCCGGATAGTCGATCACACGATCCGAAGCATCCGCATATTTTTCGCGATACCAAGCTGCCTCGGGATTTGCCTCCTCCATCACCTTCTTATTCACAAAGTCATAAGCCGGTGCCACAAGAATATAAGGATCAAAACGGTCGTCTCCGAGCATCCGCTCGAAAAGAGCCGCCTGCTTATCCCAGACTTCGGGCATCTGCACCACGAAGCCGACTTTGATGGGCAGGCTCCCCTCACGTTTCATCCTGAGATTCTTCTTAATGTATTTCGCATTCCGACGGGCATCCGGACTGCAGGTTCTGTACCCGCGCCGGAGCGCATGCACCGCACGCCGCGGCATACACTTATTTGCGATAGATGCTAAACTCATGTTCACTCCCCATTATCTGTACTGTTATCCTAAGATTTTACGGATCAGAATCATACATACTACGTTTCTTCCGTTTCCGGTCAAAGCTTTTATTCACCAATTGTATCTGATTCGCCTTCCTTCGTCGGCGCTCCGCCCCGCAGGCGTCCCAGGAAGGCCATGATCTGCCGCCTTTTGATCACCAGAAGGCCAAGGACAATCACGGACACACCGATTCTTGCCAAAAGGATCGGATACAGTACCGCCGCCAGCGCCGAAAGGACCGCAAACGCAAGAAAGAGATAGATGAGCCCTTTGTAATCGTAAGCCACATCTTTTTTCCCACGTTTCAAGAGCACTTTTTTCATGGCAAAATAATTTGCCACTGCAAATACAATATAGCTGGCAAGCGTCGTATAAGCAGCCGCCACGAAGCCGAACATCCGGATAAATACCCAGTTGGTCACAAGATTCAGGACCGCCGCGCCAATGGATGCATAGACGAGGCTTTTCCGCTCCTCGTAATAAAACTCAACATTGATGAACAGCTGCGCATAGAACAGCAGAAGCAGGCTCACGGCCACCGGCGGCACAACCTGCACGGCATCCGAGTATTTGGATCCCGCCATGATGAGGATGATCTCCGGCGCAAACCAGATGACACCTGACACCAGAACCGCCATCAGACCCGCTATACCAAGCGACACCGAACGGTTCTCCTCTTCCTTTTCTTCTTTGATCTTTTCATAAAACCATGGAAGGTAGGAATTGTTGATTGCATTCAGAACAAACGTGAGCAACATGGCAAAGCCATAAGCCACCCCGTAGGACGCCGCCTTGTCCTTCCCCTCCATGTGGCTGATCATGATCCGGTCGCTCTGGTTAAACACCACCTGTGACAGATAGTACGCCAGGAGCGGCACATTGAACATGAGTGCATAGCTCCAGTACTTTTTTTCGAGCGCCTTCTTACCGCGGACCATGTTCAGGGTGAACAGGATTACACCGGCAAGGATGTTCATGGCAGCACTGCCGACGATCCGCGCATATCCCTTTTCCGTGGAATTCACGACAAGGATGTACTGCACCACGGGCGACAAAAACGATGTCACAAGCGTAACAATGACCACGCTGATATATTTATATTCAAACCTTTTCTTACCGCTCCAGAGCTGGAATGCTGTCAGGGACAGGACCTCCGCCACTAAGATACAGATGATTCCCGTGGGCAGTTCAAAGAGGTCGTTCCAGAGTCCCCTGAGCGGGAAGTAAATGGCGAAAAAGACGGCGGACAGTGCGATGCAAATACCCTGCACGGCAGAAATGTAACCATCCCTGTCTTTTTCAAATTTCATCATTGCTGTAGAGAAGGATCCATATGCCAGATTGAGTGTGAGCAGAATCTGGAAGATGCCCTGCCAGGAAATATAGACCGTCACCTGGCCATATTGTTCCTTCGTAAGGAGTCTGGCAAAAAGCGGCAGCGTTACGAAGGATACACATTGCTGCAGGGTGCTGCAGATAGTATATGCCGTGGCGGCCTGCACCGTCTTCGGCATAGCACTCCATTTTTCCTTTACGCTGCTCATCTTTTCCCGATTGCTCCTAACCTATGGTTCATAGTCACTTACTCTTATTACTGATTTCAGTCTTCTGTTATATTTCTTGTTTCGTATGACGACCCTGTTTCGTACTGCCGGTATACCCTATTCCAAAGTCTCCCCGGTAGCCACAAACCACAGAAAATCATTTGCTTCTTCGTACCGGGCACGGATTTCCGCCGGAACCTCTTTCTCGGATATTTCCCGGAAATCATGCTTCCTGTAGAATCTCACAGCCCGTTCATTTTCTGCGCTGACACACCAGAAAATCTCTTGCAGGCCATATTCCCGGAAGCCCTTCTTCAGGATTTCCGACATTCCGAACCAGCCCGCGCCGGTTCCCATGGCCCCTTTCCGGATTGTGATGGCAAATTCGGCAGACCCGTCCTTCATATGACGAAGGCTTACCGTGCCGAGGTACTCATCCCCGCCCGATGCGATTGCCAGGTGGAGGTCACGGCCGGATTCGTCCTTTTTTTCCGATTCTTGCAATTTGCCAAACTCGTCTGAACCGGACCCGGACAACGCATCCGGCAGCGCATCCATGGCAGGTGGTTCCGGGAAATTATCTCTGCTCCACGAAATGAACCCCTCCGCATCCGCGAGCTTTTTCTCAGCAAAATTCGTATGCAGTTTTTCCACAACCGATGGGTCATGCATCCACTCCAGCATGAGCGGTGCATCCTTCATTTCCAGTTTTCGCAGATACATGTAATTATTTCCCTTTTTTATTTCTGCCGGTTTATCTAACCTGCAAATCTTCTTCCGTTTTTCCGGAAAGCCGTTTCATTTCTGCTGATTTTACATTACCCGGCAAACGCATTCACAGCCGCGATCACATAATCCGCTTCCTCGTCTGTCATGCCGTAGTACATCGGAAGCGAAAGCTGGGTGGCACTGATTTCCTCCGCGATGGGAAGCGCGCCCTCCGGAACCTCCAGATCGCTGTAGCACCCCTGCAGATGCATCGGAATCGGATAATGCTTATTCGTTCCGATTCCCCGCTCCGCAAGGAACTCGGCCAGACCGTCTCGATTCTTCACCCGCAGCGCATAAATATGCCAGACCGGCTCACATTCCGGCCGCACGGTCGGAAGCGTTACAAGCGGATTCGTAATCCCCGCCGAGAAACGGTCCGCAATCCGCCGCCGCTCCGCATTCATCCGGTCAAGATGCGGCAGCTTTGCCGCAAGGAATGCAGCCTGCATTTCATCCAGCCGGCTGTTGTTGCCCTTGTAAATATGATGATACTTGTAATCCGAGCCGTAATTGCCCAGCGCACGGATCTTATCCGCCAGGGCTTTATCGTTTGTAACAGCCGCGCCTGCATCCCCAAGTGCGCCCAGGTTTTTGCCGGGATAAAAGCTGAAGCCCGCAGCATCTCCGAAGGTACCGGCCTTACGCCCTTTATAGGTCGCACCATGCGCCTGTGCGCAGTCTTCCACGACAAAGAGTCCATGCTTTTTCGCAATATCCATGATGGGGTCCATGTCGCAGATCTGTCCGTAGAGATGCACCGGCATGATAGCCTTCGTCTTCTCCGTAATGGCCGGTTCAATCTTCGCCGGATCGATCAGGAACGTATCCAAATCCGGCTCCACGAAAATCGGTTTTGCGCCGGTATACGTTACCGCAAGCGCTGTCGCAATGAAAGTATTGGACGGAACGATCACCTCATCGCCCGGCCCGATTTCCAGCGCCCGAAGCGCAAGGAACAAGGCATCCAGACCGTTCCCCACACCAATGGCGTACGCCGTGCCGCAGTATGCGGCAAAAGCCTTTTCAAAGGCCGCGTCCTCTTCGCCTTCAATATACCAAGAACGTTCAAACACGCGATTAAAGGCCGCACGGATATCATCTCCCAGCTCCCGCTCCATGGGGCGGAAGGTAACAAAAGGAATATTCATCTTCTTTTCTTCCATCTTCTTATCCATCTTCTCTTTCCCACCGGATATTTATCATCTGCATGTGCTCTATTTTCTTTTTACATACGCCAGAAATTCATCATAATCGCGGATGTAGTCTGCCTCGTCGTACAGCTCGGACGCCAGCACCATCAGCACGGCATCCGGAGAGAAATCAAACATTTCCCGCCACATCACGTTGGAAACATAAAGACCCTCGTAGGGTTTTTCAAGCGGAATAACTTTTTTCTCTTCTCCGTTATCAAGCAGAACCTTGCAGCTGCCGTGGATGCAGATCAGAATCTGCTCCAGCGACTTATGCGCATGCTTTCCGCGCACCACGCCCTCCACGGTATCGTACATATAATAAACCCGCTTTATCTGAAAGGGGATATCCTTAAATTCCTCCAGCGCTACCAGCTGTCCGCGGTCATCGCCGTGGGGCTGGAACATATATTTAACGACCTGCATTGATTTTCTCCTTTGCAATTCCTTTCGCCACTTGTCCGGCAAAGAGCGTGAATCCGACAGGATGCAGCGCGCATGCCCGCATGAACGCCCCCTTCGACTCCGCTGTCGTCCGAAGATACTCATTTTTCACCCAGTCCCGGGTAACGGGATCCAGCGCGTCCAGGTGCTCCTGCTTTGCCGTCCGGATGACCCGGATATCATCCTGCACCAGGATCGGGTTCTTCGTCTTACCGGATACCCCGTTCGTTGCATAGCCGATGGAAACGATATCCATGGCGCAGCATAAAGGCTCCTCATAAAGAAACTTCAGGAAGAAGGGAGAATCCTCCAGCAGGCGGTAATCCTCATCAAACCAGCCCATCCCCTCAAGACGATTTCTCTTCAGTGCCAGCACCGAACCGGATGCCGCATCGTAAAGACGTTTCGTCATATAATTTCTGTACTGCCGGATATGTGCCGGAACCCGGCCGCACTTATCATCCTGCATTCTGACAAGCTTTTTCGCGCTCCGTTCGTCCGGGATGTAATACATCTTCCGTGTGTCCATATCGATTGCCACACGGCGGGTCACAATGGCATTCGCATCCGTATCATGAAACCGCTGCACGATCCGTGAAACCACATCCTCCTGCCAGAAATAATCCCCGCAGGAAAGCGGCATAACAATGGTTCCCGAAGCCGCCTGATAGGCGCGGTTCAGATTTTTCACCGTCCCCACATTCTCCTCGTGTTTCATCACAATCACATTTTTCACGTTCGGTCCCTTATGGGCCATGATATAGTCCCGCACGCGGTCTGCATCAAAAGCCGGCGAGCAGTCATCCGCCACAATATATTCGATCCGCGGATAATCCTGCCGAAGGACGCTGTCCATGGTCTTACGAAGACCTTTAAAATTTTTATATGTCATGGTCACAATACTGACCAATTCATGCTCTGCCAAATCTTTTCCCTCCGCCTTTTCAGACGATACTGTTTCAGTATTATCGTGTTTTGCCACCCAACAAAGTACGTAGCAATCCAAAGTAAGTATAGCACAAAGCGGTGTAAAACTGAATAGGAGAATTTGGGTTCGTCAAACAGGATACCACATAAATGTGTATCCTGATGACTCGCCTTCGCACAGAAAAAGTCCACCGTGTGCATATCACACGATGGACTCATTAGATTTACAACTCAGTTATGCTATGCTTCGATTATTCTGCAATAATCTCCTTCACAACCTCCTCGATAATGTCAAGTCCTTCGAGAAGAACGTCGTCGGGGATGGTAAGCGGCGGCATCAGCTTCAGCACGCCGTCGCGGCTTCCGGCAACCTCCAGGATGAGGCCGCGGTCGAAGCAGCGGTGAACCGCCTCCAGCGCAAACTTCGGATTGATGGGATTGAAATCGATTCCCCAGATAAAGCCCAGCCCCCGGTAGGAAAGCTTCGGGTCGATTGGCAGAATCTTTTCTTTCATATAATCTTCGATGATCACAGCCTTCCGGCGCACCTCTTCATCGATATGATGGTCGACAAAGTAATTGACGCCCGCTGTACCGCCGACAAAGGAAAGCTGGTTACCGCGGAAGGTACCGTTATGCTCTGCCGGACGGAAAATATCCAGCTCCGGTTTGATCAGAAGAAGTGCCATCGGCATACCAAAGCCGCTGATGGACTTCGAAAGTACAACCATATCCGGCACAATGCCCGCACGCTCAAAGGAGAAGAAATCACCTGTACGGCCGTTGCCGACCTGGATATCATCTACGATCATGAGGATACCGTATTTCGTGCAGATCCGGCGAACCTCCTGCAGCCACTCTACGCTGGCCACATTGATGCCGCCCTCTGCCTGTATGGTTTCGAGGATGATGGCAGCCGGCCGCTCGTAGCCGGAGTGATCATCCGTCAGCACCCACTTCAGATAGCCGAGGGAATCTACGCCAACGGCTCCCTCATAAGGAATATGGGAAACAAATGTCAGCGGAACGCTTGCGCCCTCGCGACTCACCTTATCGGTGGTGCAGGCCAGCGCGCCAAGCGTCATGCCGTGGAAGGCACCGCTGTAGGCAAATATGCCGCTCTTGCCGGTATTCTTTCTGGCAAGCTTCAGAGCCGCTTCCACCGCATTCGTACCGGTGGGACCGCAGCACATAACCTTGTAGTCCAGATTTCTGGGCTTCAGGATTTTATCATTAAAGGTCCGAAGGAACTCAGCCTTGGCCTCGGTAAACATGTCAAGCATGTTGATGGGCGCATCATCGGCAAGATATTCCAGAATCTTTGCCTTGATCTCCGGGTTGTTATGTCCATAGTTCATGGAACCGGCAACCGCCAGAAAATCGATATATCTTTTTCCATCAACATCAAATAGTTCAGCATTTTTTGCTCGTGAAAAAACGACAGGATACTTGCGGCAATAAGACCGTACCGCGGATTCATGTTCCTCAAAAACTTCTGTAGCACCCTTCGCCGAGAGCTGTGTGTTATTCATAACTTTATATCGCCTCCATTCCGGGATGACCATAGGTCCATCCAAACCAAAACTATTTTTTATCAAGTTGTCATTATAACACCTGCGGCAGCTTTTGTAAAGCTGAGCCGGGGAAGCGATTTTGTTTGTAACGGCTGCCAAGGTAACTACTCCGACTTTTCATTTTAAATCGACTGCCTGATATAATCAACCAGACAATTGATTGCTTTGTTCCGGTGCTTATCCTTATGGATCAATATCTGTGAATAAACAGGGAAATCGGTTCCTTTCCAGATAAGGAGCTTTAGTTTTCCATCCTTTATTTCTTTTTCAGCCGCCATTTCCGGTATGAAGGCCACTCCGAATCCACCCTTTGCAAATTGCTTCAGAACTTCTTTACTGCTCGTTTCAAGCACAATATTCGGTGAGATGCCATTTCCCTCAAGATCGGAAACCAGCATATGTCGGAAATTACAGTTATGTCCGGTCAGCAGAAGCGGCACATCCTTCAAATCTTTTTCCCTGATCGTTTTTCCGGACATAGGATGATCAGGCGAAACATAGAAGCCCAGTTGTTCCCGTTTCTTGTGCAGACAATTAAGACGTTCATCCTCAAAGAGCGGGTTAAGTGTATAAACCATGTCCAGCTCTCCCTTTTGCAGAAGATCCGGAATGCTTTCGTGCGTAACAAACTGTATTCTGATCTCCGTGCGCGGATTATTCTTATTAAATTCCATCAGAACCTGCGGGAATCGGCTTATACAGAGCGACTCCGAGACACCTAGCTTCAAAACGCCCGCAGGGTTTTCTTCATCCGTCACATCAAGACGTATCTCCCGCTCCAGCTGAAGCATTTTTTCAGCATATGCAATCAATCTTTCGCCCGATGAGGTAAGCGAGATTGTTTTTCCCAGGCGTTCAAACAACACGCAGCCCAGTTCATCCTCAAGCTGTTTGATCTGCGTTGTAACCGTGGACTGTGCATACCCCAGACTATCGGCAGCAGCAGAAAAGCTGTTCAATTCCGTTATCTTTATAAAAGTACTTAACTGCGTGATTGTCATATCGATGCTCCATTCAAAGAAAACCCCTGTTTTCTTATTTTCAATAATTTTGAATTATATTTTCATTTATTTCAATTTTACTGATACTTCATTTGGTGTTATTATACAATCACAATCAATTAAACGCAAGGAGGATTTTATTTATGAACGAATTATGTATGATCATCAAAGATATGGTTTTACCGAATTTTCTGAATATTAAGACTTCTATTCAGACATATGACAGAGACGCGCTATGCTGCGGAGCTCCATGTTGGAGATGGGTCTATCACGCACTTCACTCAGCCGACAAATGGTTTATCAATCCTTTTGTATATGAGGAGCCATCCTTTCACGAGGACGGAATGGACAATCCCGATAATCCGACAAGCGTTGTTTTATCAGACGAACAGCTTCTCGAGTACCTTGATAAAGTTAAGAAGAAGACTCTGGATTATCTGGATTCCATCACAGATGAAATGCTGTATGAGAAGCCTGAGAACTGCATCTACACCCGTATGGAGCTTGTACTTCGCCAGTTCAGGCATATTTCCTTCCACACCGGAATGCTGAACGGTCAGACTGCAGTCTCAACCGGAAAATTCCCAATGTGGGTTTCGCAAACGGACAAATATGTTGACGACGGTATCTTCTTTGGACGCTATCGCAAAGGACAGGTTACCGCATAAAAAACGCGCCCCGGTATATTTCTAATATGATATGTACCCTCTTTACTGGTTTGTCCAGTAAAGAGGGTACATATCATACATTGTTCAATTTTAACCCTAACTAAATCAAAATTGTCCTTGACAAGGGGAGCACTTTACTTGACAATCCCATTTCAATATTATAGAATATCAACTAGAGAAACGAAGTTTACTACCGTACGGTCTTATGACTCAAGCGGCGTGCTCGTTTCTTTTTTTATTGTCACAATGTCATACAAATACATTTTCCCATCTTCGTCACGTCTAACCAATATCCTAGCTCGAAAAATATTATATTTCTTTAATTCTCCGGATTCATCATATACTGGAATCCCAAATCGAGTTGTATATCGATACCAACCATACTTAGCTTTGTTTCCATGTTTATTATTATAATCAGGAAATACAGCTTTATCAGTTGCTATTTCTATTAGATTCTCAATTGCAGTAATAGCATTAGCCTTTGCTTTTTCATTAGCACCTTTTACATCCTTTGTATCTTTTGAATGAGCAAACTCATCCGGAAAATCAGTACCAATATAGACCTTATCTGAAGTTTCTAATATTTCAAAGCATTCTCCCACATATTGCTTAAGATAAGTTTCAATCTCGCTCCAATCAATACTTCTTCTCGATTTAAAACGAATATCATTGATCAGTACAACTTTCTTTCCATCCGGATCGGTAATAATACTGACCTTGTCAGATGATTTCTCTTTTGGAGCAAAATAATCCTCAAATTTAATCTGATATGCTAATAACCTCGGAATATATTCCGGAGGCGTTCTCCTTCCCGCTTCCCAGTCTTCCAATGTACGAACTGGGATACCCGTATGTTCAGAGAATTCTTTACGCGACATCCCTGTGCTTTCTCGTAGTTCTTTTATCGATTTAGCTATATCCATATTCTTTTTTCCCTCGCATTGCGTGTTTATATTCAAAGTATATCACATATTCATTCGAACCGCAATGCGTGGTTTCGTCGTGTTTTTCAACCAAATGCATTACGGATGGATTTTCTTCTTTATCCTTAAACACGCCTCAATATGCATGATCCAATGTCTGGAAAACGGCATTTGGATAAGGCCGCGAATATCTTTATTGCACCAGTAATCTGTAAGCCATATCGCACTCTCCTCCTTACTGACAACAGAAAGTGATTCCAGCCGTTCTTTTCGTTCTGCTGATATCTTTTTCCTCAGATCATCATATGATA
>Ga0310691_10002971_pt1 | contig 21192 bp, 14 predicted proteins | sample 176DNAGHGlowgp2_FD_203887 | JGI IMG/M metagenome (GOLD analysis project Ga0310691, IMG submission 203887) | Sheep rumen microbial communities from Palmerston North, Manawatu-Wanganui, New Zealand - 1766 DNA GHGlow gp2 (v2) (version 2) | ecosystem: Host-associated > Mammals > Digestive system >...
ATGGCTCCGCCAGCATTGGCATAGCGGTCCTGCTCGTGCATGAACTTAGCCGAGATGTTCAGGTTGAGATGGTCGTCGAAGAAGCTCGGAGCCAGGTTGACACCCACATTGTAGCGGTCCATGCTCGAGGTCTTCACGATACCGTTCTGCTGGCTCAGTCCACCGCTGACGCGATAGGGGATGCCTGCCACTGCACCCGACACCGAGAGGTTGTGGGTCGTGGAGATGGCGGTGCGGAAGATCTGGTCCTGCCAGTCGGTGTCGTCCGTGCCCAGGTTAGCGGCATTGAGACCGTCGGGGAACTGGGCCACCAGGGCCTTGTACTCAGCGGCGTTCAGCGTGCTGTACTTCTTGGCGATGGTCGACAGCGTGAAGTCGCCATTGTAGGTCACCTGCGGTGTGGTGCTGCCCTTGCGGCCCTTCTTCGTGGTGATGATGATGACACCGTTAGAAGCGCGGCTACCGTAGATGGCGGTGGCCGATGCGTCCTTCAGCACGGTGAAGGTCTCGATGTCGTTGGGGTTCACCATGGCCAGGATGTTGCTCATGCCCTTGGCGGTGTTGCTGGTGTTACTCTCCACGGCCAGACCGTCGATGATGACGAGGGGGTCGTTGTTGGCGTTGAGCGATGCACCGCCACGGATGCGGATCTGGGCACCGCCACCAGGCGTGCCGCCACCGGTAATGACGTCGACGCCGGCTACCTTACCCACCAGCATGTCCTGTGCGTTGTTCGTGATACCCTTCGACAGCTCGTCAGGCTTAATGGCCGTCACTGAGCCTGTCAAGTCGTTCTTCTTCACACGGCCATAGCCGATGACCACCACATCCTGCAGCGTCTGCGAGTCCTCATGCAGCGTCACTTCGACGTTGGGGGCAGCAGCCACGCTGGCTGTCTGGTAGCCGATGTAGGACACGTTGAGCATCTGTCCGGCATTGGCCTTGATTGTGAAGTTTCCATCGAAGTCGCTGGCCACACCATCCTGGCTACCAGCAACGCGGATGGTAGCTCCAATGATGGGTTCACCGGCGGCGTCTTTCACATGGCCTTTCACAGTCATCTGCTGCGCAAAGGCCCCTACCGTAAGAAAGAGCCCCAGCAAGAGGGTCATCATCCTTAACGGTAATTGAATGTTTACCTGCTTCATCATTACATTTTTGGTTAGTTAATATTGATAAGTGTTATCGTTAGTCGCCTATTAAGGTAATCTGTGTGCAAAGTTAAGTTTTTTTTGCAGCGCCGTGACATTTTTTTGTATATTTTTTCGCAGACGCGAAGCGTAAACGTTTGCACGATTTCCTGACTATTTATTATTAAGGTTTCGCGCGTAAGTGAAAAGTTTGCACTATCTTTGCATGGAAAAAGGAAACCGGACAAGCAATGATGACAATGAAGGACATAGCCCGCGAGCTGGGCATCTCGGTAGCTACGGTGTCGAGAGCGCTGGCCGGTTCGACACGCATCAGCGAGGCACAGCGCCAGCGCATACAGCAGTATGCGCGCGAGCACCACTTCACGCCAAACGTGCTGGCCGAGAGCCTGCGCCACTCCAGGGTAAAGCCGATGAAGGTCATCGGTGTCATCGTGCCCGAGCTGGTGCATTACTATTTCAGCACCATCCTCAAGGGCATCGAGGAGGAGGCCGAGCAGCACGGCTACCGCATCATGGTGGCACAGAGCGGCGAGCAGTACGAGCGCGAGGTGCGCCTCTGCCAGTCGTTCTATGAGAACAAGGTGTGCGGCATCATCGTCTCGCAGGCCAAGGACACGCAGCGCTACGAGCACTTCCAGCGACTGATGGACGCCGGCGTGCCGCTGGTGTTCTACGACCGCATCTGCACAGGCGTCAACGCCAGCCGCGTCGTCGTCGACGACTACATGGGGGCCTTCAATGCCGTCAGCCATCTCATCGACACGGGCTGCCGCCGCATCGTCTTCTATGGCTCGCAGATGAACCTGGAGATTTCAAAGAACCGCTTCAACGGCTACAAGGACGCGCTGCTCAGGCATGGCCTGCCCTACGACGAGCACCTCACGCGACAGTGTGACAACCGTCAGGACGCGGAACTCATCACCCCCGACCTCTTCGAAGGCGACAACTATCCCGACGCGTTCTTCGCCGTCAACGACGAGACGGCCATCGGCATCCTCTACACCGTCAAGCGCATGGGGCTGCGGGTGCCTGAGGACATCAGCATCTGCGGCTTCACCAACGGCGAGCGGGCCGTGAGCTGCGACCCTATGCTCACCACCGTCGAGCAGCGGGGCATACGTGTGGGCGAGGAGGCCGCCAACATCCTCATCGGCCTGGTCGAGGGAAGCCTGCCACAGGGACACGTAGAGAAACGCATCGTGCGCACCAGACTCATCCTGCGCGGCACTACGCGGTGAGACGCGGTGGTAAACGAGCCACGATTGGACACGAGACAAACCGTGTAAAACCATGACAAACAAAAAAACGTATATGAAACAGAAACCTGACTTATCTTTTTGGAAGCTCTGGAACCTGAGCTTCGGATTCTTTGGCGTGCAGATAGCCTACGCACTGCAGAGCGCCAACATCTCATCCATCTTCCGCACTCTCGGAGCCGACCCCCACTCGCTGAGTTTCTTCTGGATACTGCCCCCGCTGATGGGAATGATTGTGCAGCCCGTGGTGGGAACGCTGAGCGACCGCACGTGGACGCGCTTCGGACGCCGCATACCCTATCTGTTCATCGGAGCCTTCGCTGCCGTGGCCGTGATGTGCCTCCTGCCCAACAGCGGTTCCTTCGGCATGTCGGTCAACATGGCCCTCATCTTCGGACTTTTCGCCCTGATGCTGCTCGACACCAGCATCAACATGGCCATGCAACCGTTTAAGATGATGGTGGGCGACATGGTGAACGAGCGTCAGAAAGGTAAGGCATACAGCATCCAGTCGTTCCTGTGCAACGCCGGCAGCGTGGCAGGTTTCATCTTCCCCTTCCTCTTCACCTGGCTTGGGGTGAAGAACGTGGCCGAGAAAGGCGTCGTGCCCGACTCTGTCATCTGGTCGTTCTACGTCGGCGCAGCCATCCTGCTGCTCTGCGTGCTCTACACCACGACGAAGGTGAAGGAATGGCCGCCGAAGGAGTATGCCGAGTACAACCCGCAGCCCGAGGAGAGCGAGGGCAAAGGCAACTGGCTCACCCTGCTGCGCCATGCACCCCAGGCCTTCTGGCGCGTGTCGCTGGTGCAGTTCTTCTGCTGGGCAGCCTTCCTCTATATGTGGTCTTACGTGGTCGATGCCGTGTCGCTCACCGTATGGAACACCGATGCTCCTGAGAGCGAGGCCTACCAGACGGCACGCAACTGGACGGGTGTGCTCTATGCCATACAGGCCGTGGGCAGCGTGGCCTGGGCCGTCGTCATCCCCCGCTTTGCCGACATGAAGAAAGCCTATTCCTTCAGTCTGATGCTTGGTGCACTGGGGTTCTTACTCGTACCCTTCTGTCACAACCAGTACCTGCAGATTCTGCCCTTCCTGCTCATCGGCTGTGCCTGGGCCGCCATGCTCGCCTGTCCGTTCACGCTGGTCACTAACGCCCTGCAAGGCTATGGCCACATGGGCGCCTACCTCGGCCTGTTCAACTGTGCCATCTGCCTGCCGCAGATTGTGGCAGCAGCTTGCGGCGGCTTCGTCTTCAAGCTCGTGGGCAGCACCCAGACCTCGATGATGTTCGTATCAACCGCCCTGCTCATTGCCGGCTCCCTCAGCGTCTATGCCATCAATAACAACAATAAATCATAAAGCATTATGGAACAGACAACCTTCTACGAGCTATGCGGCTGGATAGCCAGCATCGGACTCATCCTGGGCTACCTGCCACAGGCCATTCAAACCATGCGTACACGCAAGACCGACGACATTGCCCTGCCCACCTTCCTGATGATAGGCATCGGCGGCATCTGTTTCATGCTTCAGGGAGTGCTGCACAAGCCCGACATGCTGTGGGCGCTGTTCATCACCAACCTCATCACCACCGTCTGCAGTTGCATCATCTTCGGCATCAAGGTGTATAACGACTACATCAAGAAAGACAGACGGACGACAAAGGAATAAGTTCAGTAGCACAATGAGAGTACTGATTGTTAGCACCTTCGAGGAGAACGGCGGGGCAGCGGTGGCTGCCAACCGTCTGATGGATGCCCTGAACAACAACGGTGTGAAGGCGCGGATGCTGGTGCGCGACAAACTGAGCACCGACATCGCTGTCAGCAGCTGTGGCAACCATCTGATGAACAAGTGGCACTTCGTCTGGGAGAGTGCCGTCATCTGGGCACACAACCTGTTCAGCCGCGAGAACCTGTTCAAGGTGTCGATAGCCAACAGCGGGACTGACATCACCCGCACGCCGGAGTTCCGCGAAGCTGACATCATCCACCTGCACTGGGTCAACCAGGGGCTGCTCTCGCTGAAGGGGCTGAAGCGCATCCTCACGTCGGGCAAGCCCGTGGTGTGGACAATGCACGACATGTGGCCACTGACGTCCATCTGCCACCATGCCTACGAGTGCACCCGCTATATGGACGGCTGCTGCGAGTGCCCACTGCTGCGGCGTCCCAGCCGCCACGACCTGTCGGCACGTGTCTTCCGCCGCAAGAAGGCAGTGCTGGCCGAGGCACATCAGCTGACCTTCGTGGCCGTCAGTGAGTGGCTGGCCGAGAAGGCACGCATGAGCGCCCTCACCGGCTCCTTCCCCGTACATGTCGTTCCCAACGTGCTGCCCCTGCAGCAGTTCACCATCATCGACCGCATCGACGCCCGCTCGGCACTGCAGTGCAACGAGCCCTACGTCATCGCCTTCGGTGCCGCACGCATCGACGACCCCATCAAGGGCTTCGGCTACCTCACCGAGGCACTGCGACTGCTCACTGTCCCAGGCCGCTACCAGGCTACCGACATACGCCTGCTGCTCTTCGGCAATGTGCGCGACGAGCACATCCTCAGCACCATTCCCGTGCCCTACACCTACCTGGGCTATGTCGACGATGCCTACCGTCTGTCCGAAATCTACTCAGCTGCCAACGCCACCGTCTCCTCATCCTTCTACGAGACCTTCGGCCAGACGCTCATCGAGGCCATGGCCTGCGGCAGCATACCCGTCTCCTTCGACGGCAGCGGACAGGCTGACATCATCCGCCACGAGGTAACTGGCTACCTGGCACGAAGACTGTCGGCCGAGAGCCTGGCCGACGGTCTGCAGTGGGCACTGCAGAGCCGGCTGACACCGCAGGAGATGCGCCGTAGCGTGGTGCGCCGCTACGGTGAGAGTACCATTGCCAACCAATACATCAACATCTATAACAGCATCACCAGATGATTAAGTTCACGGTCATTACCATCACCTATAATGCCGAGGCTGTACTGCAACGCACGCTCGACAGTGTGCTGCACCAGACCCATGAGGGCGTGGAGCACCTCATCATCGACGGTGCTTCGACCGACGGCACCCTCGCCATGGCACAGCACTACAAGGCGGCGAGCGATGCCTCCGCCTGCGGCCACAAGGTCGTAGTGCGCTCAGAGCCCGACGAGGGCATCTACGACGCTATGAACAAGGGGTTGACACAGGCATCAGGCGACTACATCGTCTACATAAATGCCGGTGACAGCTTCCCACAACCTGACACCCTGGAACAGGTGGCCCACCGCTGCCACCTGAACGAGCTGCCCAGCGACGCGCTGCCCGCCGTGCTCTATGGCAACACCAACGTGGTGGACAACGAGGGACGGTTCCTTTACCCCCGAAAGAAGCAGCCACCGAAGAAGCTGACGTGGCACTCGTTCAAGCATGGCATGATGGTTTGTCACCAGGCCTTCTACGCCCGGACCGACATTGCCAAGAACCTACCCTATGACCTGAAGTACAAATACTCATCGGACGTGGACTGGTGCATCCGTGTGATGAAGGAGGCCGAGCGGCTGTCACTGCCCTTGCAGGACATCGGCATGGTAGTGGCGAACTACACCGAAGAGGGTGCCACCACACGCCACCACCGCGAATCGCTGAAGGAGCGCTTCGCCGTCATGGCCCATCACTATGGCTACGTCACCACGGCCGTCATGCATGCCTGGTTCGCCGTACGCACAGCCATCCAAGGCAAGGCATGACGCACCTCTAAGGGTAAGTCCTGTTTGGTGAGAGTTTCCCAAACAGTTTCTTAATATGAATAGATGCGGCCACCACGGATGTACAGTCCCTTGCGCACAGGCTGTCCACTGAGGCGACGGCCCTGCAGGTCGTAGCAGTCGTTAGACTGTTGCGACGCGTCTGTGGCGACAGTGTTGATGGCGGTTGGCGTGACGGTACCTCTCAAGCCATCCTTGGTGTAGTAGCCACCATTCTGGAAGGGCATGTCGTCCGTCTGGGGCGCGCCATTGTTGTTGAAGATGATGAAGGCGGGCTGCTTGGCCGACGTGTTGTTCTGCCGAGTGCCGTCCCAGGTCCATTTCCACACCTTGTTGCCGCTGGCATGCGTGCCTATAAGCGTGCAGCTGACGCCCGGCCAGTTGTGGTTCTCGCTGTAGGTGAAGTTGTCTGACGGTGTGTTCGTCCACGCCCAGCAGTGGATGGTGCTGGTCCAGGTAGCGGGTGCCTCAAAGAAGGCGCACACCTCGCCGTCAGCCACGGTACAGAAGGCCGGAATGTCGGCAGGCTTGTCGCCCTCACGCTCCTTCACCACATACTGTCGCGTGGTGACGGCGCTGACGGTGGTGCCGTTGAGCAGGCCCACGGTCAGCGTGGTAGTACCCACGGGTATGGTGACGGTGCCGCCCTGGGCAGCCTTGGGCGAGCTGATGGTAGGCGTGGAGCCATCGGTGGTGTAGACGATGATGTTACCCGTGGTGGTGGTGATGGCACTGAGGCGCACCTGCTGTGCTCCCTCGTAGGTGCCTGAGGGCAGGTCGGCGTAAGCGGTGTTCAGCGAGGCAGGCAGGTAGTAGGCATAATGGTAGCCCTCGACAGCCTTTATCCACTGTCGTGAGTTGAGGGCCTTGTCGGCCTCCGCCACGTTGCCCACGGCCACCGTCAGCTTGTCATCGACAGTGTTGACGTAGCAGGTGCTGGTGCTCACGACGTTCCGATAGTTGCTCTCGTTGTTGATACCGGCCAGCTTGCGAGCTGCCACCATGGCCTTGATCTGTGCAGGATAGGCCTGCCAGTGCTTGAAGAAGACGCAGGGCGTGCCAGGCATGGCCAGCATGTAGGCATTGGCGGCCAGGGTGTCCTTCACGAGCGGGTCCTGGGTGGCGTTGCTGCGCCGCTCGGTGTCGTGGTTCTCAACGAAGGTGACGGCCCAGCGACGGTAGCGGCCAGCCTCGTAGCTGCTGCTGACCAAGGGCCAGTTGCCGTCGTTCTGCTGTGCCAGACGGCTGTAGTTGGTGTTGTTCATGGCGTTGCGCACAGTGTAGCGGAACTGGAAGTCGAAGGCGGCGCTGGTGGGCGTGCCGTCGAGGGCAGTGCCGTCAATCCAGTTGCGGATGGTGGTGGTGCCGTCCCAGCACTCGCCGACGCTGAACTCTGGCTGTGCTGCGCTGTTATAGAGTGCGGTGAAGGCAGGTGAGTAGCCCTTCACCATGTCGTAGCGGAAGCCGGCATAGCCCAGGTCATTCCTAAGAAACTGCAGGTATGCCTTGACGCAGGTCTGCACGTTCTGGCTCTTGTGGTCCAGGTCGCGCATGCCGCCCCACCCCTCGCCTGTGTCGTTGTTCTCACTCAGGCGGTAGCCGTTCTGTGCGGCCCAGTTGCTTGTGGCGCCGTCATCGTCGTTAGCCACGATGTCGGTGGAGGTCATCTGGTAGGTGACTCCGCGGTAGGTCTCAGCGGGGAAGTCCACCCAGTTGCTGAGGTTCTTGCGGTGGTTGATGACCACGTCGGCCACGGTCTTGATGCCCTTGTCGCTGAAGGTGCTGATGAGCTGTCGCAGCTGCTGCTCGTTGCCAAAAGAGCTGTTGTAGTTGCTGAACCAGTAGAGGTCGTCGTAGCCCATGCTGGTGCCGCCACAATAGCCGCTCTGTGGCAGCCACACCAGGTCGAAGGTGCCCTGCAGGCGGTCTGCCTGAGCGGAAAGCTCAGACCACTGTGAGTCGTCGAAGCTGTCCCAATAGAAAGCCTGCAGCATGACGCCGCCATAGTGTGCGGGCCAGCCCTGCGCACGTGTCCCCGTGGGGCTGAATGTGAGATGACAAATAAGCAATGAGAGGATAAATAGCAGTCGTTTCATCGTTGTTGTGGTTTTTGTTCGTGGCAAAGATAGCAAAAAAAAGCCGCTGGCAGGTATTGCCAGCGGCAGGAATCGCCTATCAGCGATGCGCAAACGATTGTACGTCCTGCTCTTGCTGAGAAGCGCAAAGCACGACTACAGCTGATATTCAAGCATCATCATGGTGTAGGGCTGCAGGTCGACGGTGAACTTCTTCTTGGCCTTCACCTGCTCCTTCTGCGGTGCGATGGGCTGGCGGTCGAAGTTGTTCTCGTCGTCGGCCTTGCCGCTGAGCACGGTCTTGGTGGCCATTTTCTTGAGCGAGAAGCGGCTCAGGTTAATGTTGGCCGTCTTAGCCTCGGCGCCGGCGTTCACCAGCTTCACATAGAGCTTGCGGGTCTTGGTGTTGAGCACCACCGACTGTCCGTAGTGCACGTCTACCTGGGGCTGTTCCACGCCGGGGGCATCGCCCTCGAAGGTGACGCAGTCGCCATAGTAGTACTGTCCGCTGGACTGTCCGAACATCTGCTGCACGTAGTAGCTGCAGGTGAGGAAGGGCCGCTCATTGTCGAAGTAGATGAGGTCAGGATTCCAGTTGGTAGCGTTCTTGCGTGCGAAGAGCGGAGCGTAGCTGGTCATGCAGACCACATCGCCATTGCGCTCCACATGGAGCAGATAGAGGCCCTCGGCCAGGGCATCGATGAGCTTCTTGTCCTTGGCTGCATACTCGCCCAGATAGACCTTCGTCTTGCGGTCGCGCGGGTAGCTGTCATACTGGCGCTTGCTGAGGAAGTAGTCGCGCTGCTCATAGTAGTGCTCGTCGATGATGGGCATCTGCAACTCCTCGGCCAGCTTCCAGCCAGCCTGGTAGTCGGGGTTGTCGGCGTGCGAGCCAGGACCAGCGGTGCCTACGATGACGATGTCGGGGTACTTCTCGCGTACCTTATTATAAATATACTTGAAACGCTCGTTGAACTCAGGTGTAATCTTCTCCTCGTTGCCCAGACCGAGATACTTCAGGTTGAAGGGCTTGGGGTGTCCCTGGTCGGCACGCATCTTCGCCCACTTGCTGGTGGCGGGGTCGCCGTTGGCCCACTCAATGAGGTCGAGGGCGTCCTGTGCCCACTCGTCAATCTCCGACATCGGACACACGTCCTGTGCCTGCTGGGGCCACATGCCCCATCCGCCGTTGGTGCCCTGGCAGCTGACGCCGCAAGGCAGAATGGGCACGGGCTGCATGCCCAGGTCCTCACAGAACTGGAAGTACTCATAGTAGCCCAGGCCCATGGACTGGTGGTAGCCCCAGGTGTTCTTCAGGTGCCGACGCTGCTCACGGGGACCGATGGTGGTCTTCCAGCGGTAGGTGTTCCAGAAGCCGTCACCGCCGCCATGCACCACGCATCCACCGGGGAAGCGCATGAACTTAGGCTGCAGGTCGGCCAGTGTCTGTGCCAGGTCCTTGCGCAGGCCGTGACCCTTGAAGGTGTCCTGGGGCATGAGCGAGAGCTCATCGATGTCCATGTCGCCGGTGGTGAGCATCAGCACCTGCAGCACAGCATTCTTGCAGTCCTGCGTGGGGGTGAGCACAGCCTCGTACTTCTTCCATTGCGTATCACTCACGTTGAGCATCGTCTCGGCCAGCAGCACGGGCTCCTGTCCGCGGTGTCCGGGCTGCACCAGTGCCACACGCACCTGTTTAGCCTGGCCGATGTTGCGCAGGAAGACGGAGAAGTTGTAGCCGGCGCCAGCCTTGACGCTGATGCCGTCGAAGCCGTCGTTCTGCAGGCCATAGCCGCGCCAGCCCTTATAGTCGTAGAACTCGCGCACACGCTCGGCGTGCAGACGCATGTAGGTGGGGTTGTTGTCATTCAGCGGACGGTCCATGCGCACCTGCATGTTGCCCAAGGAGTGGCCAGGGCGCGCCTGTCGCCACGCCGTGCCGGCCCCCCAGCCGTCGCGCTCGACAGGACTGTACTCGAAGCTGCCATTCTGCAGCAATTCGGCATAGAGACCGCCATCGGCCGCCGAGCTGATGTCTTCAAAGAAGATACCGATGAGTTCGTCACTGATGGCCTTGCCGCCCCGCGGGGCATTCATCGGCCGTTGCGCAGTGGCCAGCAGCGATGCTGCCAGCAGGGCTGCGCCTGAGAAGAGTAGTCTTTTCATTGGTTTAGGGTTTTTATTTAGCTGTTGTTCTTAGTCAAACACGTTGTGGCTGCAAAGTTAACACTTTTTTTTGACACTACATACGATTTCTTCCTAAAATAATGTTTGTTCATCACATAAAAAATGCTTATCTTTGCATGCTCAAAAATGAAAAAGCCATGAAACGAGTCATTCTTTGCCTTTCAGCCATCATGGCGATGGTGTGCCTGCAGGCCTGCAGGTCAGAGCGGAAAGGGGTGGCAACCACTGCCGACGTCCTGCCCGCTGCTCCTGACTATGCCGACAGCACACAGTGGTATGTAGCTGACCGACAGGGACAGGCCGACATCTTCTACATCATCTCCACCGAGACGGGCGACTACCCGCTGGCCAACGGCCACATCAGCCACTATGCTGATACATACGCCGACAGCCTGCGACAGCCGATGAGGGGCGAGATGGTGGGTGTAGACACGCTGCTCAGCGGCATGCTGAACTTCGTGTCGCCCTACTACCGCCAGTGCTCGCTACAGTCCTTCGTCAGCGACAGTCTGGCGGAGGCACGCATGGCCGTGCCTACGGACGACGTGCGCCGTGCCTTCAACTACTTTCTGACGCACCTGAACCAGGGACGGCCCTTCGTCCTTGCGGGATACAGCCAAGGGGCGATGATTGCGCTGCAGCTGCTCAGCGAAATGGACGATGCAACCTATAGCCGCATGGTGGCGGCCTACCTCATTGGCATGTCCATACCTCAGCAGCGTGTCGACGGACGGCGCGTGAGACCCGCCAAGAGAGCCGACGACACGGGTGTCACCATCAGTTACAATACCGTACGCAGCGACACATGCACACTCTTTCCACGCAGCGCCATCGCCATCAACCCAGTCGGCTGGCGCACCGACGACGTGGCAGGACTGCTCATCACTGAGCCCACGCCCTTGCTGCCTGTGGCACAGCAGACGTGCGACACGCTCACCGTCAGGCTCGACACGCTGTCTAACCTACTCATCGCCAGTGGCTACACCGCCACCGACTATGTACTGCCACTCATCGGACGTGAGGGCAACTATCACTCCCGCGAGATATGGCTCTACCGCCACCTGCTGCGGCAGAACATCCAGCAGCGGGTAGACGCATACAGACAATGAAGAAACACATAAGCCTTAGTATCATGACATACAACATCGTAAAAATTGCAACGTTGATAGGTGCACGGCGCTACGGGCAGGGCGAGGGCACCATCGGGTGGCTGCTCACCGACAGCCGTTCACTGTGCTTCCCCGAACAAACACTCTTCTTCGCCCTGCGCACCCCTCACGGCGACGGCCACCGCTACATCGACGACCTCTATCGCCGTGGCGTGCGTGCCTTCGTGGTAGAGCATGTGCCCGACCATGCTGACACGGCCTACCCCGGTGCCTGCTTCCTGCTGGTTCCCTCGCCGTTAGCCGCCCTGCAGCGACTGGCTGAGCGTCACCGCGACGAGTTCAACATACCCGTGGTGGGCATCACCGGCAGCAATGGCAAGACATGGGTGAAGGAATGGCTCTACCAACTGCTCTCAGGCATCAACCAGCCCTCTACCCTCCAACCCTCACCCTCCAACCTTAAGGTCACCCGTTCCCCCCGCTCCTACAACTCGCAGATTGGCGTGCCTTTGTCGGTGTGGCTGCTGAACGAGAACACCCAAATCGGCCTCTTCGAAGCCGGCATCAGCCAGCCAGGCGAGATGCTGGCACTGCACGACATCATCCAGCCCACACTCGGCATCTTCACCTCATTAGGCGCCGCCCATCAGGAGAACTTCCGCTCCATGGACGAGAAGTGCATGGAGAAGCTGCAGCTGTTCCACGATGCCGAGGCCGTCATCTACCCCTCGGACGACGACGTGGTGAGTCGCAGCATACGCCGCAGCGCATACCGTGGCGAGCGCATAGGCTGGAGCCGCTACAACGAGCAGGCACCCTTCTTCGTCAAGAACGTGGCCCAGGAGGCTGACGGCAGCACGCATATCACCTATATTTATAAAGGTACGCGCGCGAGCTATGCCATCCCCTTCACCGACGAGGCATCGGTTGAGAACAGCATCAGCTGTGCCGCCGCCGCCCTCTACCTTGGCATGACAACCGACGAGGTGGCCGCGGGCATGGCGCACCTTGAACCGCTGGCCATGCGCCTTGAGGTGAAGGAAGGCCAGCACGGGCTGACGCTCATCAACGACTCGTACAACAACGACCTGCAGTCGCTCGACATTGCCCTCGACTTCCTGCAGCGCCGCGAGGAGGACGGCAGTCGGCGGATGGTAGTGCTGAGCGACATACAGCAGAGCGGTGAGACTGCCAACAGGCTCTACAGCCAGGTGGCCACCTTGCTGAAAGAGCGCAACATAGGCCGCCTTGTGGGCATAGGACACGAGATATCGTCGGCGGCATCGCTGTTCAATATGGACGAGAAAGCCTTCTTCAACAGCACCAGCGATTTCATCCGCAGCGACCTCTTCCGCAACCTGCACGACAGTGTGGTGCTGCTCAAAGGAGCGCGCAGCTTCGGTTTTGAGCACATCACCGAACTGCTGGAACAGAAGGTGCACGAGACCATCTTAGAGGTGAACCTCGGCGCCGTGGTGCACAACCTGAACCACTTCCGCTCGCTGATGAAGCCAGAGACGAAGATGGTGTGCATGATTAAGGCTGATGCCTACGGAGCCGGAGCCATCGAGGTGGCCAAGACGCTGCAGGAGCACCGTGTGGACTACCTCGCCGTGGCCACCGCCGACGAGGGAGCTGAGCTGCGCCGGGCGGGCATCACGCAGAACATCATCGTGATGAACCCAGAGATGTCGTCATTCAAGACACTCTTCGACTACGACTTAGAGCCTGAGGTATATTCCTTCCGACTGATGGACGCCCTCATCCGCGCCGCACGCGCACAGGGCATCACCGGATGGCCCGTTCACATCAAGCTCGACACGGGCATGCACCGGCTGGGATTTAATGTTTCTGCTGGGAATGCTGGGACGACTGGGAGTGCTGGGAGTGCTGAGACTAATGGGACTAATGGGACTACTGAGACTGCTGGGATGACTGGGAGTGCTGGGACTAATGACCTGCCTGAGCTTATCGCACGCTTGAAGGCGCAGCAGGCCATCATTCCACGCTCGGTGTTCTCGCACTTCGTGGGCAGCGACAGCGACGACTTCAACCAGTTCTCCGCCCTGCAGTTCGAGCGCTTCGACAATGCCAGCCGACAGCTGCAAGCCGCCTTCAGCCACAAGATTCTGCGGCACATCGACAATTCTGCCGGCATCGAGCACTTCCCCGAGCGACAGTTGGACATGTGCCGACTGGGCATCGGTCTCTACGGCGTGGAGCCTTACTCCCCAAGCTCAAGATTAGAGACCGTCAGTACGCTGAAGACCACCATCCTGCAGATACGCGACGTGCCGAAGGACGAGACGGTGGGCTACAGCCGCAAGGGTACGCTGACCCGCGACAGCCGCATCGCCGCCATCCCCATCGGCTATGCCGACGGTCTCGACCGCCACTTGGGCAACCGCCATGGCTACTGCATCGTCAACGGGCAGAAAGCAGAGTATGTGGGCAACATCTGCATGGACGTGGCCCTCATCGACGTCACCGACATCCCCTGCCAGGAGGGCGACACAGTGGAAATCTTCGGACAGCAGCTGCCCGTCAGCGTGCTCAGCAACATCCTCCAGACCATTCCCTACGAGGTGCTCACCAGTGTCTCGGGCCGCGTGAAGCGCATCTACTACCAAGACTGACCACCGACAGCCATCCAGAAAAACGGGAATTAACAAAAAACAAATGTTAATTTCCCGTTTTTATTTTGCCGATTCACCAATAATGCATAACTTTGCACTTACATTCGTAAAACTATCACATAACATCACTAAAAACAGTTGTAACAAGAATGAAAGGAATGATGGAGGGAACAGTCAGCAGCCGAGCGGTTCACATTCAGAGTTAATACTTTGCATGCGGACAGGTCGGGCATGACAAGCCTCATCGTTCAAGATGTGTTCTTTGACATATTGCTACAACTGCGCGTAATGTGATAGAGTTATCTGACAACAGTGCTCTATGGATATGACAAGGCATGTGCCCCACGGTATATGCCTTCTAAACTCTTGCGCCCCTTTCTCTGGAGGGGTGTAATTCGATGCTTTGTGTTTATGTGTTTATTTGTTTATGTGTGACTGAGTGATTACAATGATGAAGAAAGGAAAGAGAATGACTGACAAGTTTAAGCTGTTGAACGAGAAGAACGTTTGGAGACAACTGAGTGCCCTGGCGAGGAGCAAGGATGTGTACTCCACCCATCTGAAGGGCTGCGGGCCCTATCTGAATGAAAACGATGTCTATCTGTATGCTGACGCCAAAGGCCTACTGGTGGTGTGCATGGACGCCTGCGGTCGCAGGGAGGAACTGGCCGACTACGACAACCTGGGGGAGAAGCCCCCGCAGTTCTTCACATGCGACAGTGCACGCACCAGTCCGGCCTGGCAACTAAGCCAGACCTTGGGCCTGATAAGGTGGAAGCTGGCCGAGGCTGGCCTGAATATGTACCTCTATGGTGTACTGCTCAGCGAGAGCAACATCTTCAATGTACCGGACCTTGCATACAAATGGAAGAAGGAGGCCATAAAGGTGGTCTCAGGACTGACAGACATTGGCAAAAGGAAGATTGCCGTGAACGATGACCGTGCAGCGATTCCCTACCAGCTCCCCTCCTTCGACCTGGACTCCATGAAAGAGGTGGACTTAGCACGAAGGCAGGACGATGACGCCAGCGACGAGGAAGACGAGGAAGATGACGAGAAAGAGACGGCCACAGCCACTGAGAAGGCACAGCCCGACACCAATGGCAGTGAAGAAGACGACAAACTCTTCGAGCGGATGATAGATGCGTTCCTCAAAGAGCCGGACTCGGACGATGATGACAAGCCGGAGAACAGCACCGGCACCAACAACATCATCATTCCTGACGGAACGATTGAGCAGAACCATGGGGTGAGCGTCAACGTGACAATCCTGCCTCCGCTGGAGCACCCACGCGAGGAACTGGACCGTCTGGTGGGCTGCGGCAGCATCAGGCAGCGCATGGACGACCTGGTGTCGCTGTCCAGCTACAACAAGATGCGACGCAACTTCTTCCCCGACTGCAAGCAGCATGCGGTGTCGCTCCACAGCCTGTTCATCGGGCGGCCCGGCACGGGCAAGACCACGGTATGCAAAATCTTCGGCTCACTGCTGCATCAGGCTGGGGCGCTGTCGAAGGGACATGTGGTGGCATGCGACCGTGGCACGTTCATAGGCACCCTCTGGGGCGATGAGGAACGCTCAGTGCGACAGGTGCTGGAGAAGGCACAGGGCGGTGTGCTGATGATTGACGAGGCCTACCTGCTGAACACCAAGAACGACCACGACCCCGGGCACATCATTCTGCAGCTGCTGATGAACGTGCTGGCCGACGAGACACACCGCGACCTGGCCATCGTGCTCTGTGGATACAAGAAGCCCATGGAAGCGCTCATCGAAAGCAACCCCGGGCTGCTGTCGCGATTCCCCAACAGGTTCGACTTCCCCGACTTCAGCATTGACGAGCTGCTGGAAATCACCCGTCAGCGCGTGAAGGAGTATGACTACGAGTTCACGCAGACGGCATGGCAGCGCTACAGCCAGCAACTCGCCACTGCCTATGAGGTACGCAATCCTGAAACATGGGGCAACGCCCGCTTCGTGGCCAACCAGCTGGAGCGCATCTACATCCAGCACGCCACACGCTGCGTCCGACAGCATCCCGACGACAAGGAGCAGCTGCGCATCATCACCGCCGACGACATCCTGCCTTTCGACATTCCCATAGCCAAGGCGCGCATCGGTTTCCGCCAATAAGTGCATACATCAGCAAAAAGCCTCCACGGCACATCGCCGAGGGGGCTTTTTTTTCGTTTCACTGTGATTTTTCTTCCATTTGTGTGGCTAATTCAAGAAAAATGTGTACTTTTGCACACAAACTACGCTAAAGCAAAGATTAACAGAAAATGGAACAAGTATTTAGCTACATTATTAGCTTTGGAGCATCGGTGATGATGCCGATTCTCTTCACCATCATTGGTGTATGTATCGGCATGAAGTTTGGCAAGAGCCTCAAGAGCGGCCTCTACGTGGGCGTGGGCTTCGTGGGCCTGGGCATCGTCACAGCCCTGCTGACCAACAACTTCGCCACACCGCTGCAGGCACTGTCAAACATCTTCCACCTGGACCTGAAGGTGTTCGACATGGGCTGGCCTGCCGCCGCCTCGGTGGCCTACAACACAGCCGTGGGCGCACTCATCATCCCCATCTGCCTGGGCATCAACTTCCTGTTGCTCGTCACGAAGTGCACCCGCACGGTGAACATCGACCTGTGGAACTACTGGCACTTTGCATTCATCGGCGCCGTGGCCTATTTCGTCATGGACCACTCCATGGCCTGGGGCTATTTTGCTGCCATCGCATGCTACATCATCACCCTGGTCATGGCCGACCTCACGGCTGACAAGTTCCAAAAGTATTACACCGACCTCGACGGCATCAGCATCCCACAGCCTTTCTGCCAGAGCTTCACACCGTTTGCCATCGGTCTGAACTGGCTGATGGACAAGATTCCCGGTTTCTCTAAGCTCGACATCGATGCCGAGGGTCTGAAGAAGAAGTTTGGTGTGCTGGGCGAGCCCATCGTGCTGGGTCTCATCGTGGGCGGTCTCATCGGCGCCCTGGCCCACTGGGACCACTTCACCAACTTCGCTGCCTACGCTGCAACCTTCGATAGCACCACCGATGCCGTCATGAGCATCCTGAAGAGCGTGCTCTTCCTTGGAGTGACCATGGCAGCCGTGATGGAGCTGATACCTCGCATCACGCGTCTGTTCATCGACGGTCTGATGCCTATCTCGGAAAAGACGAAGGAAGTGGTGGCCAAGAAGTTCCACGGCAAGAAGGTGTACATCGGCATGTCGCCCGCCCTGGTCATCGGCCATCCCACGACGCTCGTCGTCTCACTGTTGCTCATCCCCGTGGCCATTGTGCTGGCCGTGTTCCTGCCCGGCAACCAGTTCCTGCCCCTGGCCTCGCTGGCTGGCATGTTCTATCTCTTCCCCATGGTGCTGCCCTATACCAAAGGCAACGTGGTGAAGACATTCATCATCGGCTTCGTGGCCCTGACCATCGGTCTCTACTTCGTCACTGACATGGCCCCTGCCTTCACCGAGGCCGCCCATGAGGTGTATGCAGCCACTCAGGATGCCGCCGCCCGCGTGCCCGAAGGCAACTATGCCGGTGCGCTCGACTTCGCCTCATCGCTCTTCGGATGGGTCATCTACAAGTGTGTGGCCTACCTGAAATGGATTGGCGCCGGTGTGCTTACACTCATCACTATCGGCATGGTGGTATGGAACCGCATGCGTATCGTGGCCGAGGAGAAGAATTCACAACAATAAATAATGGACTTTAGGAAACAATTGGAAAGAATATTATTTAATTTCTCATCTATATGAAAAAGACAATTCTTTTATCAGCACTGCTGGCAGGAGCTTTGGTTTCCAGCGCACAGCAGAAAGTGAGTTTCCAGACCGCCTGCCACCCCGAGGACGTGAAGCACTATGACACGCCGACGCTGCGTGACCGCTTCGTCATGGAGAAGGTGATGGTGGCCGACGAAATTAACCTGACCTACTCACACTACGACCGCTTCATCTACGGTGGAGCCATGCCTGTGACAAAGGACCTGAAGTTGGAGAACTTCCTGGAGCTGGGCCTCGACGTGGACCCGGGCATCAAGGAGAAGTATTTCCTCTACAACCGCGAGCTCGGCGTGGTGAACTGCGGCGAGGGCGACGGATGGGTCATCGTCGATGGCAAGGAGTATGCCCTGTCGCCCAAGGAGGCCCTGTATATCGGCCGCGGCCACATCGCCAAGGACAAGGATGTGAACAAGGAGGTGCTCTTCCGCTCGAAGGATGCCTCTAAGCCCGCCAAGTTCTACCTCAACAGTGCCACCGCCCACCAGCACTACAAGACACAGTGGATTACACTGGATGGTCGCAAGGGTTCGCTCAAGGCTGCCGTGTGGGGCCCCGTGGGCTCATTGGAAGAGTGTAACAACCGCACCGTCTACAAGCTCATCGTCAACGATGTCCTGGAGGAGGGTCCCTGCCAGCTGCAGCTCGGTCTGACACAACTCAACCCCGGCGCCGCCTGGAACACCATGCCGCCTCACACCCACGGCCGCCGCATTGAGGCCTACTACTACTTCAACCTGCCCGAGGGACAGACCATCGCCCACATCATGGGTGAGCCGCAGGAGAGCCGCGTCGTATGGCTGCACAACGAGCAGGCCATCATGTCGCCTGAGTGGAGCATCCACGCTGCTGCCGGCACCTACTACTACACCTTCATCTGGGGTATGGCAGGCGAGAACCTGTACTACAACGACAAGGACAACATTCCTGTAATCGACATCAAGTAAACTTATGACACCGATTCAAACAACCAAAATGAGCAATTTCCGCTGGGTCATCTGCGGACTGCTCTTCCTGGCCACCACCATCAACTACATGGACCGCCAGGTGCTCTCCCTGACGTGGAAAGACTTCATTGCCGTAGACTTCCATTGGACTGATGACGACTACGGCACCATCACTGGTCTGTTCTCCATCTTCTATGCCGTGGCCAACCTCTTTGCCGGCAAGTTCATCGACTGGATGGGCACGAAGAAGGGTTACCTCATCGCCATCTTCGTATGGTCGGTGGGTGCCTGTCTGCATGCCATCTGTGGCTGGGCCGCCTTAGGCATTGCCGGCGGCAGCGTGACAGCACTGACCACCATCAGCGTGTGGCTGTTCCTGGCTTGCCGTCTTATCCTCGCCGTTGGTGAGGCTGGCAACTTCCCTGCCGCCATCAAGGTGACGGCCGAGTACTTCCCGAAGAAAGACCGCGCCTTCAGCACCTCCATCTTCAACAGTGGTGCCTCTGTGGGTGCGCTCGCCGCTCCTGCCACCATTCCCCTGCTGGCCCGTGCCTTCGGTTGGGAGATGGCTTTCGTCATCATCGGTGCCCTGGGCTTCATCTGGATGGGCCTGTGGTTATGGCTCTATGACAAACCCGCCAAGAACAAGCGTGTGAACCAGGCCGAGCTGAACTACATTGAGCAGGACAGTGACATTGCCAATGTCCAGGACCGTGACAACATCAAGGAGGAGAAGACCATCCCCTTCTGGGACTGCTTCAAGTACAAGCAGACATGGTCGTTCATTGTGGGCAAGTTCATGACCGACGGTGTGTGGTGGTTCTTCCTGTTCTGGGCTCCTGCCTACTTCAGCGACCGCTTTGGCTACACCAGCGACAGCACCATGGGCATCCTGCTCATCCTGACGCTCTATCTCATCGTCACCGTACTCTCCATCGGCGGCGGCTATCTGCCCACCTACTTCGTCGAGAAGAAGGGCATGAACCCCTATCTGGGCCGCATGCGCGCCATGCTCATCTTCGCCTGCTTCCCCCTGCTGGGCCTGCTGGCACAGCCCCTTGGCTCCTTCAGCGCCTGGTGGCCCGCCATCCTCATCGGCTTCCTCGGAGCAGGACACCAGGCATGGTCAGCCAACCTCTTCTCGACCATTGGCGACATGTTCCCCAAGTCGACCATCGGCACCATCACCGGCATCGGCTCGATGGCTGGTGGCATCGGCTCGTTCCTCATCAACAAGGGTTCGGGTACGTTCTTCACCTGGGCTGACGGACAGGGCAGTGCCTTCTCGTTCTTCGGCTTCGACGGCAAGCCTGCCGCCTACATGGTGGTGTTCTGCATCTGCTCTGTGGCCTACCTCATTGGCTGGTGCATCATGAAGACCCTTGTGCCAAAGTACAAGCCCATCGTAGTAGAGTAAATGAAACACATTCTCTTTGTATGCCACGGCAACATTTGTCGTAGTCCGATGGCAGAGTTTGTGATGAAAGAACTGGTGCTTCAGGCTCATCTGGAGCACCAGTTCTATATTGAGTCAGCCGCCACGTCGACCGAAGAGCTTGGCAACCCCGTCTATCCGCCTGCCCGCCGCAAGCTGGCTGAGCATGGCATCAGCTGCCAGGGCAAGACGGCACGACAGCTGACGCGCGCCGACTATCAGCGCTTCGACCTGCTCATTGGCATGGATGACTGGAACATTCGTAACATGACGCGCATCTGTGGTGGCGACCCCGACGGGAAGATTATCAAGCTGATGGACCTCACCGACCGCCCTGGTGACGTGGCCGACCCATGGTACACGGGCGACTTCGAAGCCACCTGGCGCGACGTGCTGCAGGGCTGTCAGGCACTGTTGGCTAAGGAGGCCCCCACGGACGTCCCCTCCCCTGAGCAAGGGCGTAGGGGCAGCGCGCCCCAGGTCTAACGATGTGACGTGTATGGACGGGTCCACCAGACCTAACGATGTGACGTAATAGCAAAACACCCCTGGCCCTCCTTCTGGAAGGAGAGCCAGGGGCACCTGTTTAGAAACAGTGTGTAGTGTAGCCCGTTGCAAGTCTATATACTCCCCTCCCCCCCGCGGGAGGGGTCGGGGGTGGGGCTTGTAGGGCTTGTGGGGCTTTTGTGGCTTGTTTACTTCGCGGGAGCCTCAGCAGGAGCGGGAGCCTCAGCAGGAGCGGGAGCCTGTCCAGGCTGTACCAGCGGAGCAGCCTCAACGCCCTGAGCGTTGTTGGGGTTGGCGTTCTGGTTCTGCATATTCATCACAGCGGGACCCTGCTGGCCAC
>Ga0310691_10002973_pt1 | contig 21186 bp, 12 predicted proteins | sample 176DNAGHGlowgp2_FD_203887 | JGI IMG/M metagenome (GOLD analysis project Ga0310691, IMG submission 203887) | Sheep rumen microbial communities from Palmerston North, Manawatu-Wanganui, New Zealand - 1766 DNA GHGlow gp2 (v2) (version 2) | ecosystem: Host-associated > Mammals > Digestive system >...
GCCCTCCTTAGGCCGGCCGCTCTCCTCCTTGCGCTTCTGCATCTGGAAGAGCAGCCATGAGCGACTGATGACGGCATGTGCCTTGAGCAGCTCCGCCGACGAGCTGGCACTCATCTCACTGCTGATGACACTCTCCAGATAGCTCTCCACCGGCAGCTCATTGATGGCCACTACCTCGTCGGCCTCCACCAGCAGGCGCAGGGTGCCGAAGAACGTCTGCTGCTGTCGGCGCTCCCAGTGGAAGCCATTGCCGATGACCACATCGTTGAGCGTGAAGGTGCCCGTGTCAGCCGACTGCGGGGTGAAGCGCAGCTCGCGATACTGTTGTCCGCGCCACATCAGCCCGCCTTCGGCCAACTTCACCGTCTGCTGCCCGCTGATGCTCTCGCCCTTGGCCTGATAGATGTCGTTCAGGCAGAAGTCGATGCACTGAGCGCTGACGATGCCAACGGAGACAGTGGGTGGCAGCTTCAGCCGCGAAGCAATGACCGACGAGGCCGCTGCCGGCGCGGCCAGCTTGGCGCAGACGTCCTTCAGCTGGCTGCTGTCGAGGGCACACTCCGTCAGTATGTCGACGGCCTTCTGGCTGTCCATCTTCGTGAAGTCCTCCTCGCGCGGCGTAATCAGCAGCCCCGCCATGTCAATGGCTCCGGGGCTGACCATCATCTGTGCGTCGCCCTGGGCATAGTAGCAGTCAGGACGATGCTTCCTACGCGGGAACACCACGGTCAGCAGGTCGCCGTCCTGCTGCCATGCCACGACATTCATCATCGGCTCTTCCTCCTGCGGTGGCAGGGCATCGCAGAGACGGGCAAACAGGCGCTCGCTGGACTTCTTGCCCTTGGTGCGGATGAGGATGGCGGCACAGGGATAGTCGTCGATGGTGGCCAGCAGGGCATCGGGGGCGGCCTGCACCACGGTGGTCAGGCTACGCTGCAGCCGGGGCCACTCCTGCTGCAAGGGCAACAGGCCAGTGCCGACAGCCTGAAGATGGGCATGGTCAGGAGCCGAGGCCCCACAGTGGGGACCATTATAGAACACCGTCAGCTGCGGATGCTTCATCAGCAGTGCCAACATCTCGCCATAAAGCGGCTGTATGCGCTGTGGCTGGTGCTGCCGCATGGGCAGCGTGAAGTGCATGGGCAGGATGGGATAAGGGTTGACGAGCAGTTCGAGGGCTGAGCCCTGTGGCTTGAGGCTGACCGTGAGCTGGGCTGACGGACGGTTGTCGGCGCACAGGAAACAGGGGCGCTCGGCCAGCGCCTGAGGGGTCATGGCGGCACCGGTGCTGCGAATACGTGCCGGATTATACTGCACACGGAGCGTCAGTTGTCCCACGTGCAGCTCCTTGGTTTGCACATCGGTCAGACGGCGGTAGTTCTGCAGCGCCTCTGGCCACTGCCCCAGCTGGCGGTCGAAGAAACGTTCCACGGCGGTGCGCTCCTCGCGCTGCTCGCCCTGTTCGTCTCGGTTCATGCGCTGTCGCGCCGCTATCTCCAGGGTGCGCAGACGGTCCTTATAGAGGTTGTTCTGATTGACGCGCTCCACGCTGAGGGCAGCATCGCTATTGCCTTCCCACCGGCGGCACAAGTAGAGCTCGTCGTAGATGCGGCCGATGCGATAGCGGCGCGAGAAAGCCAGCCCGGCGGCATAGTCCTCGCCATAGCTGGTGTTGGGCAGCGGCATCTGGCGCAGCAGGGGCGTGAAGAAGGCACGGGGAGCACCCAGTCCGTTGATGCGCAGGGCATTGTTTGGGCCGTTCTCATCGGTCCACTCGCGGTGGTCGATGAGTCCCGGCGGCAGGGTCTCGAGCTTGAAGTTACAGATGCGGTAACTGCCCACCACCATGGCGGCCTTCTGCTGACGGAAGGCATCGACGATGCGCTGCAGGGTGTGCGGCGACGAGTACAGGTCGTCGCTGTCCAGCTGAACGGCAAAGCGTCCGCAACGCGGGTCGCCGACTGCCATGTTCCAGCAGCCGCCGATGCCCAGGTCAGTGCGCTCAGGGCACAGGTGGACGAGGGGGTTGTCGCGTTGGCAACGCGACATACTGGACAGGATGTCGGTGGTGCCGTCGGTGCTGTGGTTGTCGACCACAATGACGTTGAAGGGGAAAGAGGTCTGCTGTTCCAGCGCGCTGTTCACGGCATCGGCAATGGTGCGGGCGCGGTTGAAGACAGGAATGATGACCGAGGCCTCCACGGGGAAGGCCTGCTCTTGATGGTCCACTTCGACGTATGCCGACGTGTCAATGAGCGCACTGATGGCCTTCAGATGACTGGTAGCCACCAGCTCGCGCTCTATCTGCACCTCGCGGTTGGCGGGATTGACATAGTCAAACTGTTTCTCGCCTGACAGACGGTGGTCGTCCTCCACCTCAGTATAGAGGTACTCGTTCAGATGCAGCAGGTCGCCATGGCGGCTCAGCCACAGCCGCAGGTCGTAGAGGCCGCTATATATATAAGATGTGTCAGCATGCTCCTTCGCCCACTGTTTCAGCAGACAGGTGCGTACCAGCAGCAGCGACCCGAAGTCAAAGTCGTCGCGGATGGAGCCTTGCTGGTAGTCGATGACGGGATGCCTGGTGTCCTTCCATCCTTCAGCGTCCACCTTCCGCTCTATCCGGTCAGCATAGACCATGGCAGCGCCACTGTCGTCGGCCACGCGCGCCATGCGGCACAGGGCACCCTGGCCAAGGACGAGTGCTGTGGGCTTGGTAACGATGATGGTATAGTCGGCCTTCGCCTTCGCTGCTATCGCGCGCAGGGAGGCACTGCTGGGCTGGCTCTCGATGGTCTGCTGGGAAATGGCCCTCACCACAGGGTCGCCTTGCAGCTGCTCGATGACGCCTTGTGCGGTCGGCTGCTCATCGGCAGGCAGGAAAAAATCTATTCTTCTGTTCATAATCAGATATTTTACTGCAAAAGTAATCATTTTCTAAGGAAACGACGAAAAAAAACATGCTTTTTCTTCGCTTTATTTGCTTGTTAGACCGAAAATGTGTACTTTTGCAGACATGAAATACCAGTATCACATTTTCGCTCCCTACAGGGTATGCCCGCTCGGAGCACACGTCGACCACCAGCATGGGCTGGTGACGGGCTTCGCCATCGACAAAGGTGTCGACCTGTGGTTCAACACACGTGAAGACGACCTGGTGAAGCTGTCGTCAAGGACATTTGAAGGCGATGTGGCGTTCCATGTGAACAGCCCTTCGCAGGTGAAGGAGCGCCACTGGGGCGACTATGCCCGCGGGGCGAAGTTCGCACTGAGGAAGCGCTTCGAGCTGCAGCATGGCATCGAGGGCGTCATACAGGGGTCGCTGCCCGTGGGCGGTCTGTCGAGCAGCGCCGCCGTGCTCATCGCCTACGTCATGGCGCTGGCCAAGGCCAACGACATCACACTGCGACCTTTCGAGGTGGTGAAGATTGCATCGGAGGCAGAACGCGAGTACATCGGGCTGAACAACGGACTGCTGGACCAGGCCTGCATAGCACTGGGCAAGAAGGACGGACTGCTGTTCCTGGACTGCGACAGCGATGAGTACCGCATCATCAAGCGCCACCCCGACATGCCTGACTTCGAGATTGGCATCTTCTTCTCAGGCCTGACACGCTCGTTGGTGAACAGCGACTATAACCTGCGCGTGTACGAGTGTAAGACGGCGGCATGGAACATGCTGGCCTACACCGACCAGCCTTTGAAGACTTTCGACAAGACCTTCCTGCGCGACATTCCCAAGGCGACGTTTGAGAAGACGCGCATTGCCATGCCTGCCCGCTTTGCACGCCGTGCCGAGCACTTCTACAGCGAGTATCGCCGCGTGCGACAGGGAGTGACGGCCTGGGAGACAGGCAACATGAAGCTCTTCGGCAAGCTGTCGTTTGACTCGTGCGAGAGCTCCATCCACAACTACGAGTGTGGCAGTCCGGAGCTCATTGCCATCTACGAGGCCATGCGCGACCTGCCAGGCGTATGGGGCGGACGCTTCTCGGGGGCAGGCTTCAAGGGGGCATGTATCGCCCTGGTGAACCCTGAATACAAGGAGCAGATACAGCAACAGCTCACCGAGCGTTACCTCAGCCAGTTCCCAGAATATGAGAAGACCTTCCAGGTGTTCTGGGTGAAGCCCGACGACGGTGCCCGTTTTGTCACGGACTAACAGCACATAAAGATGAAGAACATTGTAATAGCAGCAGGTTACGCCACCCGGCTGGGTGAGCTGACCAAGAACTTCCCCAAGCCACTGCTACAGATTGGCAACAGCACCATTCTGGACCGCATGCTTCAGGACATTGACCAAATAGCCGACATCGACGAGCACATCGTGGTCACCAACCATAAGTTCGCACCCATCTTCCAGAAGTGGGCTGTGGACAGCCACTACACCAAGCCCGTCACCATCATCGACGATGGCACAGAGACCAACGACACCCGCCTGGGCGCCGTCTGCGACCTGCTGCTGGCCATGGAGCACATCACCGATGAGACCGACCTGCTGGTGGTGGCTGCTGACAATATCCTGTATTTCTCCTTCCAGGAGTTTGTCGACTTCTTCAAGCAGAAGCACACCTCGTGCATCATGTGCCACGAGCAGCCTTCCATCGAGAAGCTGCAGCGCACCGGCGTCATCGAGGTGGACGACGACTGGCGCGTGCTCAGCATGGAGGAGAAGCCGCAGCAGCCGAAGAGCCACTGGGCAGTGCCCCCCTTCTACATCTATCGCAAGGAGGACCTCGACCTGGTGCGCCACTCAGTAGAGAACGGCTGCGGAAAGGATGCCCCCGGCAACCTGGCCCACTATATGGCTCAGCATACCACGCTCCATGCCTGGCCCATGTCGGCTGGCCGCTTCGACATCGGCTCGCTCGACACCTACTACGAGGCACAGCGCCTCTTCACCTAAACTTCTCAGTAAGCTGTGGCTCCGCCACAGCCCCACCCAAAACAAGACAACCATGCAAAAGATTGACTTAGAGAACAAGACCCTTTTCGTTACCGGCGCAGCAGGCTTCATCGGCTCTAACCTGGTGAAGCGCTTGCTGAAGGACACCACAACGGCACGCATCATAGGCATCGACAACATGAACGACTACTATGACCCGGCCCTCAAGGAGTTCCGCCTGAAGGAGCTGCAGGATGAGCGCTTCGTGTTCATCAAGGGCGACATCGCCGACCGCAACGCCATCGAAGCCATCTTCAACGACTATCAGCCCGCCGTGGTGGTGAACCTCGCGGCACAGGCTGGCGTGCGCTACAGCATTACTAATCCAGACGCTTACATTCAGTCGAACCTCATCGGCTTCTACAACATCCTGGAGGCTTGCCGCCACCATCCTGTCGAACACCTGGTCTATGCCAGCTCCAGCAGCGTCTATGGCTCGAACAAGAAGGTGCCCTACTCCACCGACGACAAGGTGGACAACCCCGTCAGCCTCTACGCCGCCACGAAGAAGAGCAACGAGCTGCTGGCACACGCCTACTCAAAGCTATATAACATTCCTTCAACGGGACTGCGCTTCTTTACTGTCTATGGACCGGCTGGACGCCCTGACATGGCCTACTTCGGATTCACCAACAAGCTGCGCAAGGGCGAGACGATACAGATTTTCAACTACGGCAACTGCAAGCGTGACTTCACCTACGTCGACGACATCGTCGAGGGCGTGGTGCGCATCATGCAGGGAGCACCTGAGAAGCAGACGGGCGAAGATGGACTGCCCCTGCCGCCATACGCCGTCTACAACATTGGCAACAGCAGCCCTGAGAACCTGCTCGATTTCGTCGACATCCTACAGCAGGAGCTCATCCGTGCCGGTGTACTGCCCGAGGACTACGACTTCGAAGCCCACAAGCAGTTAGTGCCCATGCAGCCTGGCGACGTACCCGTGACCTTTGCCGACACCTCGGCCTTGGAGCGCGACTACGGCTTCCGTCCCTCCACATCCCTGCGTGAGGGACTGCGCCGCTTTGCACAGTGGTACAAGGAGTTCTATCTTTGATTTGAGATTTGAGGTTTGAGATTTGAGATTTGTGTTGAGATGATGGAGATTACCAGTGCCCAGAACCCAAAGATTAAGCATCTGCTGCAACTACAGCAGAAGTCACAGCTACGCCGCAAGGAAGGGCTGTTCGTGGTGGAGGGCCGCCGTGAGCTGGAGCATTGTCTCGCTGCCGGCTATGAGCTTGACAGTCTTTTCATCAACGAAGCAGTAGCAGACTCTAAACGCTACACTCTAAACTCTACACTAAATGAGGCCCAGCTCTTCACTCTAAACGCTTCACTCTACGAGCGTGTGGCTTACCGCGGCAGCACCGAGGGCGTCATCGCCATCGTCAAGGAACGCCGCTTCACACTTGACGATTTAGCGGAAAGACTATCCACTCCCCTCCCCCCCGCGGGAGGGGTCGGGGGTGGGGCTGTTGGGGCCGTTTCCCCTCTCATCATCGTGTTAGAGGGCGTCGAGAAGCCTGGCAACCTGGGGGCTGTGCTCCGCTCAGCCGATGCCGCACAAGCGGATGCCGTCATCGTGTGCGACCCACTCACCGACCTCTACAACCCCAACCTCATCCGTGCCTCCATCGGTGCCGTGTTCACCGTGCCTACCGTGGCATGCACCAGTCAGGAGTGCATCAGCTTCCTGCAGCAGAATGGCATCAGCATCCTTACCGCACAGCTGCAGGACTCACATCTTTATTATGATACCGACATGCGTAGGCCCACGGCCATTGTCATGGGCACTGAGTCAACAGGACTGACAGACCAGTGGCGACAGGCAGCAACGGCCCACATACGCATACCCATGCTGGGGCAGCTCGACTCGCTCAATGTGTCGGTGTCGGCTGCCATCCTGCTTTTCGAAGCCGTCAGACAACGCCAACAAACAGAATGATGACACAGACCACCGATGAGACCTACATGCGCCGCTGCCTTCAGCTAGCTCGTTGCGGCCGAAGCAATGCCAAGCCCAACCCCATGGTTGGTGCCGTTATCGTAGCCGACGGACGCATCATCGGCGAAGGCTACCATGTGCGGTGCGGCAAGGAGCACGCCGAGGTGAACGCCTTTGCCTCCGTGCGCCCCGAGGACGAACCGCTGTTGCCACAGGCCACGATGTATGTCAGTCTGGAGCCGTGCTCACACTATGGCAAGACGCCGCCGTGCGCCGACCTCATCATCAAGAAAGGCATCAAAAGGGTCGTCGTGGGATGCATCGATGAGTTTGCCGAGGTGAAGGGCCGCGGCATCAGAAAGCTGCAAGAGGCAGGCATCGATGTCATCGTCGGTGTGCTGGAAGACGAGTGTCGCTGGCTCAACCGCCGTTTCTTCACCTTCCACCGACTGCATCGCCCGTACATTATATTAAAATGGGCACAGACAGCCAACGGCTTCATCGATGACCACGGCCATCAGCTGGCGCTCTCTTCGCCTTTCACACAGATGCTCTGCCACAAGCTGCGCGCTGAGGAGGATGCCATCCTCGTGGGCCGTGTCACCGACGACCGCGAACACCCACAGCTGAACGTGCGCCACTGGGTAGGACCGTCGCCACGCCGCCTGGTCATTGACCGTCAGCACCCGCTGAACATGGAGAGTCTCTACCACCACGACATACAGTCGCTCATCGTAGAGGGTGGGCGCAAGACGCTGGAGTCGTTCCTGATGCAGGACCTATGGGACGAGATTCGTGTAGAGACGGCTCCCATCACCGTCAGTGGAGGCACACGCGCCCCTCAGCTGCCAGCCAATGTCGTCGTCCACGACAGTGCTCATCACTCGGGCCACCAGCTGTGCTGCTATATCAAGAAAAACGCTTGATTCACTTCCTGCCAAAGTCGGCAGGCACCTCGCCCCATTTCTTTGTCTCCCACTTCACCAACGGGTTGCGCCATTCGTGGCTGCGCAGCCAGGCCTCAGCCCGCTGGATAATCTGGTAAAGCTGCTCCGTCTGGGGAGTGCGTTCCAGCTTGGTCTTGCATTGTCGTTTCTTGACCCACAGGATGGCGTTGTAACTGTCACTGTAGATGGTCTTGGTGTGCAGTCCCTGCTGCCAGCAGAGCGCCAGCGCATGGACGATGGCAAGAAACTCACCGATGTTGTTGGTACCATGCAGGGGCCCGAAGTGGAACACTCGGGCCCCCGTCTGCAGGTCAATGGCCTGATACTCCATCGGGCCGGGATTGCCACTGCAAGCGGCATCCACGGCCCAGGCATCGGCCGTCACTTCCGGGGGAAGCGGCAACACGGTGTCGTGGCGATAGTCGGGAGGGTTCTGAATCATTGTCGATGGTGGTTGCGATAACATCGCAACATACTAAACTACATGCGCTCAGGCACCTCGATGCCCAGCATGCCCATGCCACTCTTGATGATTTTAGCCACGTTGCTGGCCAGCAGCAGACGTATGGCCTTCTTCTGCTCGTCAGGCTCGTTCAGGATGCTGTAGTCGTGGTAGAACTGGTTGAACACCTTCGTCAGCTCATAGCAGTAGTTGGCAATGCCACTGGGCGAGTAGTCCTTGCCAGCCTGTTCCACCACGGCAGGGAACTCGTTCATCTTCTGAATGAGCTCGACCTCCTTTTGGTTTAGTGTAGAATGTAGAGTGTAGAGTGTAGAGTTTGCTGCCGCCGTCCCATCAAGTGAAGGTATGGCGGTAGCAAATTCTTCACTCTTCACTCTTAACTCTTCACTCTTACGAAGTATGCTGCGGATGCGGGCATACGTGTACTGTATGAACGGACCGGTGTTGCCGTTAAAGTCGATGCTTTCCTCGGGGTTGAACAGCATGTTCTTACGGGCATCCACCTTCAGGATGAAATACTTCAGGGCGCCCATGCCGACGATGCGTGCTATCTCACGACGCTCCTCCTCGGTCATGTCATCAAACTTGCCCAGCTCCATCGAGGTCTTGTAGGCATCCTCAACCATCAGTTCCATCAGGTCGTCAGCATCGACGACGGTGCCCTCCCTCGACTTCATCTTGCCGTTGGGCAGTTCCACCATACCGTAGCTGAAATGCACCAGGTCCTTGCCCCAGCTGAAGCCGAGACGGTCGAGCAACAGCGAGAGCACCTGGAAATGGTAGTTCTGTTCGTTGCCCACCACATAAATCATCTTGTCAATGGGATAGTCGTGGAAACGCATCTCAGCCGTGCCAATGTCCTGCGTCATATAGACGCTGGTGCCATCGCTGCGCAGCAGCAGCTTCTGGTCCAGCCCTGCATCGGTGAGGTCGGCCCACACCGAGCCATCGTCCTTGCGGAAGAAGAGACCCTTGTCGAGTCCCTCCTCCACCTTCGCCTTTCCGCGCAGGTAGGTCTGGCTCTCATAGTATATCTTGTCAAACGACACTCCCATCTTCTTGTAAGTCTCGTCGAAGCCGACATACACCCAGCCGTTCATCTTCTCCCACAGGGCACGCACCTCGGGGTCGTTCTGCTCCCACTTCACCAGCATCTGGTGAGCCTCCTTGATGAGGGGTGCCTCCTGCTTGGCCTTCTCTTCGTCCATGCCTTCGGCCACGAGCTGCTTCACCTCCTCACGGTAGTGCTTGTCGAACAGCACGTAGTAGTCGCCAATGAGGTGGTCGCCCTTCTTGCCACTCGTCTCAGGCGTCTCGCCGTTACCCCACTTCAGCCAGGCCAGCATCGACTTGCAGATGTGTATGCCACGGTCGTTGACGATGTTCGTCTTCACCACGCGGTTGCCATTGGCCTCCATGATCTTGGCCAAGCTCCAACCCAGCAGGTTGTTGCGCACATGGCCCAGGTGCAGCGGTTTGTTGGTGTTAGGACTGCTGTATTCAATCATCACGAGGGGGGCATCCTCGCGCACAGGCTTTGTGCCGAACTGCTCGTCCTGCTGGATGGCCTCCAGCAGCTGCAGCCAGGCTCCCTGCCCCACGCTGAGGTTGAGGAAGCCCTTCACCACGTTATATTTCTCTACGGCGGCGCAGTGCTCCACCAGGTACTGGCCTATCTCCTCACCCGTCTGCTCGGGCGACTTCCTGGCTGCCTTCACAAAGGGGAAGACCACAAGTGTGAGGTTTCCTTCAAACTCGCTGCGCGTCTTCTGCAGCTGCAGCATCTTCTCTGTGGCCTCCATGCCGTAAAGCTCCTTCACGGCTTCACCGGCGGCCTGGCTGATGAGTGTCTCAATCTTCATATTCGCAAATTTTTGTGCAAAGGTACGAAGATGCAGCGAAAAAGCAAAAGAAAAGCTCTTTTTTCTTTTCTTTTCCGAGCGAAAGTACCTTCGGTGACAGCCAAAGGTACGAATAAGCGAGCGAAAAGTACCTTCGGCGACAGCCAAAGGTACGAATAAGCGAGCGAAAGTACCTTCGGTGACAGCCAAAGGTAGTTGTCTGCCACAATTATTCATGTTAGTTTACGCTAATTCGAAAAGGATGCAGCAAAAAAAAAAGGAATCGCTTGGCGGTTCAGATATTTGTTTGTAACTTTGCAACCAACGAATACAACGAGCTGCGCAACAAGGCCAACTAGTGTATCTTTGCATTACGCAAAACCAAAAACGTACTGAGAGATGAAGAGAACTATTCTGATTGCTACGATAGCTTTATTTTTTGCTACGATGATGAACGCCCAGACATACAGCGCCCTGTGGAAGCAGGTGAAAGACGCCCAGGACAACGACCTGCCGCAGACGGAGCAGGAAGTGCTGGGTAAGATAGTAGCAAAAGCCGAGAAAGAGAAAGCCTACGGCCAGTTGCTGAAGGCCGAGCTGCAGCATGCCCACTCGCAGTGCGAGGTGGCGCCCGACTCGCTGAAACCCGTTGTGGAGCAGTTGAAGGAACGCGCTGCCCTGGCCGAAGAGAACCATGTGCTGCAGGCCATCTACTACGCCGTGCTGGGCTACATCTACTACCAAAACAGCTGGCTCGACGAGCTGCACCACGAGCAGATAGGCCAGGACTACTACGACAAGGCCATGGCCTATAGCGACGAGCTGGCCACGGTGAAGGCCACCGACTTCGAGCCCTTCGTCATCAAGGGCGAGGACAGCCGTTACTACGGCGACGACCTACTGAGCGTCATCGGCATCAAGGCAGGCTATGCACGCCAACTTCGTGACTACTACCTGAAGACTGGCAACCGCCACGGAGCACTTTTCGCCAGCGAGTCGATGCTACTGAACGAGGAACCGGAAGACATTGAGCAGGAGCCGCTGAGCAAGTCAAGGCACATTCAGCGCCTCGACTCGCTCATAGCCGAATACCAAGACCTGCCGGAGTGTGGCGAACTGGCCATCGACCGCTACGAGTACATGGCCGAGCACACCGATGCCACCGCCGAGCAGAAATGGCAGTACATCAACATGGCGCTGGAGCGCTGGGGCTCGTGGCAGCGCATGAACTATCTGCGTAACCAGCAGCGCGACCTCACAGAGCTGGGATATGCAGCAGAGGTGAGGAAAAGCGTCAACATCCCGCAGCGTCCACAAACCGTAGACCTGACCGACCTCCGCGGTATCAGCGAACTCACCATGCGCGTGTATAAAGTCAATGTGGACGGCACTACGGAACTCAACCCTGCCAGCCCCAGCCACTACAAGAAGTTGAAGCCGCTGCTGACCGCCCTGCCTGAGATGACCCAGACAAAGACATTCGTAGGCAAGCGCTCGTACGAAATCTTCAACGACTCGATGCAGTTGGGCGGCCTGCCTGTGGGTGTATATATGCTGGAGTTTGAGACCCAGCCCGCCACTCGCACCTCGCGCAGCCTCTACTTCGTCAGCGACCTGCGCGTACTGTCGCTAACGCTGCCATCGGCCGACGCCGACGAGATAGGGCAGAAGCGCATCGTCGTGGTGAACGCCACCACCGGCCAACCCGTAAAGAACGCCACCGTCGACGTGCGCTGGGGTTGGGGGCAGAACGAAGGTAAAGCCTCGCTGACGACCGACGGCAACGGCGAGTGCATGCTGACACCTGAGAAAGATGCCTCCAGGTTCCGCTTGCGTGCGCATACCACATCTGACAATGCCTGCCCTGAGATGGATGACTGGGGACGCTACCATTACAGAAAAGTTTACGAGGAGAGCCAGACAGCCATCTTCACCGACCGCAGCATCTACCGTCCAGGACAGACGGTACATGCCGCCGTCATCCTCTACCGCAACCACGAAGGCAATGACAACCGTGCCATTGGCAACGAGGAACTGACCATCCATCTGAGGGATGCCAACTACGAGACGGTGGAGGAGCACACCGTCACCACCGATGCATACGGCACGGCCTCGGCAGACTTTGTGTTGCCCTCACAGGGGCTGACAGGACAGTTCAGTATCAACGTCAGAGGCGAGAGCCATTATTTCCGTGTGGAGGAATACAAGCGGCCAACCTTCGAGGTTGACATCCCACAGGTGACACGCGAGTATGAGGCGGGCGATACCATCGAGGCCACTGGCAACGTGCGCAGTTATGCCGGCGTACCCGTGCAGGGCGCCACGGTGAAGTATAAGGTGGTGCGCCGCCTGGCCTTCTGGTGGATGAACTACTCGCGCTACTGGCAGTACGGCTACATCGGCACAGGCAGCGACGATGAGCTCATAGAAGAAGGCGAGGCCGTGACCGACGACAAGGGGCAGTTCACCGCTTCCATCCCGCTCATCGTGCCGCAGACGCAGCATCCCATGTTCTACAACTTCGTCATCACCGCCGACGTCACCGACCAGGCTGGCGAGACGCATCAGGGCACGATGTCGGTGCCCTTGGGCAACAGGAAGACGGCCTTCAGCGTCACATTGCCCGAGAAGGTGCTGAACGAAGACGAGACCAAGATAGCCTTCCACCTGCAGAACGCCGCAGGAGCAGACCTGGAGGGCAATGTGCGCTACCGCTTCGACAACAGCAGCTGGAAGAAGGCCAAGACCAGCGACCGCGTCGTCGTACCCTCACTGAAAAGCGGACTGCACACACTGACAGCCATCTGCCAGGGAGACACCATTGAACAGGAGTTTACTGTTTTCTCACTCGATGACAAGCGCCCCGTAGCCGACATGCGCAGTTGGTTCTACACCAGCCATGAGCACTTCCCCACTGACGGCAAGCCTGTCACCGTACAGGTTGGTTCGTCAGACAAGGACGTGCACGTAGTGTACGCCATCTTCAGCGGCAACAAACTCATAGAGAGCGGCACGGCTGACATCAGCAACGAGCTCATCAACCGCAAGTTCGTCTATGAAGAGCGTTACGGCCACGGCCTGATGCTCACCTTCGGATGGGTGAAGGACGGAGAATACTATGTCTATAACACCACCATCAAGAAGCCGTTGCCCGACAAGCACCTGAACCTGAAGTGGAAGACGTTCCGCAACCGGCTCACCCCCGGCCAGCAGGAGGAATGGACGCTCACCGTAGTGAAACCTGACGCCACACCCGCCGACGCACAGCTGATGGCCACCCTCTACGACAAGAGCCTCGACCAGATCTACGAACACTCATGGAGCCTGGTGCCGCCTGTCCGTCTGAACTATGTGTACACTTCATGGAGTCAGGCACATTGGGGCAACATTTTCGGAAATGGGTCTAAGCGCCAGCCTTCGTTGAACGTGCCACAACTGCGCTACAGCCACTTCGATTACGACGTATTCCCCAGTTTCAGTTATCGCCCACACTTCGGCATCTATCGCAAGACGACCAGAAGGGCCATGGAACTTAGACTCTACGACGTGGCAGAAGTAGAAGAAGCGGCCGATGCCGACTTCGCGGCTGCTGCCGATGAAAGCGACCGTCAGGTGCCAGAGGTTGCTTATGGCACACAAAAGGCCAAGACGAATAGAGCCACAGCCACTGTGTCGGACGAAGAGCCTGGGCAGGCCGAGATGCAGCTGCGCGAGAACCTGCAGGAGACGGCGTTCTTCATGCCGCAACTCATGGCCGACGCCACCGGCCAGGTATCGCTGAAGTTCACCCTGCCTGAGAGTCTCACCACCTGGCGCTTCATGGGCATTGCCCACACCCGTGACATGATGTACGGTCAGCTGACCGACGAGGCCGTGGCCCGCAAGGATGTGATGATTCAGCCGAACATGCCGCGTTTCCTGCGCGAAGGCGACGAGGCCACCATCAGCGCCCGCGTGATGAACATGAGCGACCACGCCATCAACGGCACTGCCATGCTGCAGCTGCTCGACCCCGAGACGGAGCGCGTGGTCTACGAGCAGAAGCAGGAAGTGACCGTGGCTGACAGCACGACCACAGCCGTTGACTTCAGACTCCAGACTTCGGAGCTCAGACTGGAGTCAGGACTGCTCATTGTGCGGGTGAGCATCAGCACGCCTACACACAGCGACGGCGAGCAACACTATCTGGCCGTGCTGCCCAACAGTGAGCGCGTCACCGTCACCGTGCCCTTCACGCAGAACGGCCCCGGTATGAAGGAGATTGACTTGAAAGCCCTCCTTCCTGAGTCTAACAATAAATCTCAAATCTCAACTCTCAAACCTCAAATCACGGTTGAGTACACCAACAACCCCGCCTGGCTGTTGATTCAGGCGTTGCCCACCGTTGGCCATCCGCACGACGACTGCGCCGTGTGTCAGGCCACCTCATTCTATGCCAACGCCATCGGCCGCCATATCCTGGCGCAGAACCCTCTGGTAAAGAACGTCTTCGAACAGTGGAAGCAGGAGGAAAAGACTGCGGGAGCAAACGATGCACGCCACACGCTGCACGCTTCACTGCAGAGGAACGAGGACTTGAAAGACCTGCTGCTGAACGAGACGCCGTTGGTGATGGACGCCAACCGCGAACAGGAGCAGAAGCAACAGCTGGCCGACTTCTTCGACAAGAACACCATCGACCTGCGGCTGAGCACAGCCATCGACAAACTGGGCAAGCTGCAGAATGGAGATGGCTCGTGGAACTGGTGGCCAGGCATGGGTGGCTCCACCTTCATCACCACTGCCGTCAGCGAGATGTTGGTGCGCCTGAACAAGATGACGGCTCGGCAGGATGAGACCACCGCCATGCTTGACAATGCCTTCGCCTTCATGGGGCGCGACATCGTGGAGCTGGTGAAAGAGATGAAGAAGGAGGAACGGAAGGGACACAAGCAGGTGTTCCCCAGCTTCCGTGCCCTGCAGTGGCTCTACATCTGCGCCCTCGACGGACGCCAGCTGCCCAAGGATGTGACCGATGCCAACACCTACCTGAAGAATCTGCTGAAGAAGGAGACTAAGAACCAGACCATCTATGAGAAGGCGCTCTCGGCCATCATCTTGCAGGACAAGAGCTATGTCAAGAGCCTGAAGGAGTGGACGGTGTACCGTGAGAACATGGGTCGCTACTACGACACGCAGCGTGCCGCCTACTCATGGCGCGACTTTAAACTGCCCACGCAGGTGGCCGCCATCGAAGCTATGAAGCTGCTGACACCGCAGGACGCCCTCACCATCAGCGAGATGCAGCGCTGGCTGTTGCAGCAGAAGCGCACCCAGGCCTGGGACACACCGCTGAACAGTGTCGATGCCATCTACGCCTTCCTCGACGGCAACAGTCAGACACTGACCCCGCAGGCCAGGACTGAGCTGTGCATCGACGGCAAGCCCTTGGACACCAGCGATGCCACCGCCGGTCTGGGCTATGTCAAGACCACTGTGCCTGTCACCGACAAGCTGCCCGCCACCTTCAGCGCCAACAAGACGAGCACGGGCATCAGTTGGGGTAGCGTCTATACCCAGTTCATGCAGCCCACCAGTGACATTGCCGACCAGAAGAGCGGCATCAGCGTCAAACGCGAGTTACTCATAGGTGATAATACATCTCAAATCTCAAATCTCAATTCTCAAATCAAAGTGGGCGACCGCATCAAGGTGCGTATCACCATCGAGGCGGACCGCGACTACGACTTCGTCCAGGTGAGCGATAAGCGAGCCGCCTGCATGGAGCCTGTCAAACAGCTCAGTGGTTACCACTGGCGTGAAGGCTACTACTGTGCTCCCAAGGACTATGTCACCAACTACTTCTTTGACCGTCTGCCCAAGGGGAGACATTTCATTGAGACAGAATACTACATTGACCGCGCCGGAACCTACGAGACGGGCACCTGCACCGTGCAGTGCGCCTACAGTCCCGAGTTCCATGGCACTGCCAGGTCGATAACGTTACACTGCGTGCAGCTAAATGAAAAATGATAAATGAATAAATGAAAAATATACGGACATGTACAGTACCAAGAGAAAGACGTCAATGACAAGAAAACTGATAGGTTTATCATTTATCATTTTTCATTTATCATTTAGCCCCGTAGGGGCGCAGAAGCTGAGTATCAACAAAACCACCGTCGACGTTGGCAAGACGGGCTTTGAGGTGCCCGTCACCGCCACCTTCGAGTTGCGCAACAAGAGCCTGAAGACGATGACCATCCAGAAGCTGGAGACCGACTGCGGCTGCACCACCGTCGACGGGCCTAAGACCGTCGGCGCCGGCGAACGCTTCACTATCTCGCTCACCTACGATGCCAAGCTCCTCGGCCATTTCACCAAGCAGGTGGCCGTCTACAGCAATGCCACCCCCGAGCCTGTCTACCTGAAGATGAAGGGCGTGGTGCTGGCCGACCTCGTGGACTACTCCAATCGCTATCCCTACGACATGAACGGTCTGCTCAGCTCGGTGAACAACATCGAGTTCGACGACGTGAAGAAGGGTGAGACGCGTGAGGTGGAAATCAACTTGCTGAACAACACCGAGCAGAACATGACGCCCAACATCCTGCACATGCCTTCATGGTTGCATGCACTGGCCATGCCTGAGACGCTGGAGCCTAACCGCAGCGGAAAGATTGTGCTGACGCTGAACTCTGAGGAGGTGCACAGCTATGGCCTGACGCAGGTCAGCGTCTATCTGGCCAAACGCATCGGTGAACGCATCAGCGATGAGACGGAGATACCCGTCAGCGTCGTCCTACTGCCCGAAGCCATTGCGCAGGGCGATGGCGCTTCGGCACCACAGCTGCACCTCTCAGCTGAGGCCCTCAGCCTGGATGCGCACCACAAGAATGGCACCATCATCCTGACGAACAACGGGAATAGTGCCCTGAAGGTCACCTCGCTCCAGATGTTCACCGGCGGCATCAAGGTGAAGCTGCCCAAGAGCGAGCTGCAGCCCGGCGAGTCCACAAAGCTGCGTGTCAGCATCGTACCATCGCAAATTAGGAAGGCACGCTCCAAACCGCGCATCCTGATGATTACCAACGACCCCAAGAACTCAAAAGTTGTCATTACCATCAACGTAGAATAATGGAACATCCTGAAAACAGTGCTGAATATGCAGGCTTGCAAGTGAACAGCGGCGTAGAGCAGCAGGCCATCATCAACCCCTACCTGAAGCGGGGCCGTTTCCACCGCCGCGAGCTGAGTGCCGCCGACATGGTGGAGGGCATCGTCAAGGGCGACATCACCATCCTCTCGCAGGCCGTCACGCTCATCGAGAGTGTCAACCCCGACCACCAGGCCAAGGCGCAGGAGGTCATCGAGAAGTGCCTGCCCTACAGTGGCAACAGTGTCCGCATCGGCATCAGCGGCGTGCCCGGCGCCGGCAAGTCAACAAGCATCGACGAGTTTGGCATCCATCTGCTCAAGGAGAAGGGCGGACGCTTGGCCGTGCTCGCCATCGACCCCTCGTCGGAACGCTCCAAGGGCAGCATCCTGGGCGACAAGACGCGCATGGAGAAGCTGGCCGTGCACCCTGACTCGTTCATACGCCCCAGTCCGTCGGCAGGCTCGCTCGGCGGCGTGGCACGTAAGACGCGTGAGACCATCATCCTCTGCGAGGCGGCTGGCTTCGACAAGATTTTCGTAGAGACCGTCGGTGTAGGACAGAGCGAGACGGCCTGCCACTCTATGGTCGACTTCTTCCTGCTCATCCAGGTGGCGGGTACGGGCGACGAGCTGCAGGGCATCAAGCGTGGCATCATGGAAATCAGCGACGGCATCGTCATCAACAAGTGTGACGGCGACAACGTGGACCGTTGTCAGATGGCTGCCACCAACTTCCGCAACGCGCTCCATTTCTTCCCCATGCCTGAAAGCGGATGGATGCCGAAGGTGCTCTGCTACAGCGGCTTCTATGGGCTGGGCATCAAGGAGGTGTGGGACATGATCTACCAGTATTTCGACTTTGTCCGTGCCAACGGCTACTTCGACTACCGCCGGAACGAGCAGGCCAAGTACTGGATGTACGAGAGCATCAACGAGCACTTGCGTCTCAGCTTCTACAACGACCCCGCCATCCAGCAGCAGCTGACGCAGGCCGAGCGCAGCGTCCTTCAGGGCCAGAAGACCAGCTTCGTGGCCGCCCAGGAGTTGCTGGACCAGTACTTCTCGAGCTTAAAGAGGTGAGAGATGAGAGGTGAGAGATGAGAGGTGAGAGATGAGAGGTGAGAGAAATGAAATACTATGGAGGATTATATGAAGGATGCCGGTCATCCACATCCCTCCCTTAGGGAGGGCTTCGGTGGGCTGTCCATCGAGATTGACAGCGGCAGCGGGTTCTGCTTCGGCGTCACCACTGCCATCAAGAAGGCTGAGGAGGTGCTGGCCACTGACGGCACGCTCTACTGCCTGGGTGACATCGTGCACAACGGTATGGAGTGCGACCGTCTGCGCCGCATGGGGCTCGTCACCATCAACCACGAGCAGTTGAAGGAACTGCACGATGCCAAGGTGCTGCTGCGTGCCCACGGCGAGCCACCGGAGACCTACGAGTTGGCACGACGCAACAACATAGAGATTATTGATGCCACATGTCCCGTGGTGCTCAAGCTGCAGAAGCGCATCAAGGAGCAGTATGAGACCTCAACGCGCAACGCTCAACGCTCAGCCCTCAACCCTCAGATTGTCATCTTCGGGAAGAAGGGACATGCTGAGGTACTCGGTCTCGTGGGGCAGACGGGGGGCAAAGCCATCGTCATAGAGAGTTACGACGAACTGGTGAACAAGCCCTTGCTCGACTACTCGCGCGACATCTTCTTCTACTCGCAGACCACGAAGAGCCTGGACGAGTTCCACCGCATCACCGACTACATTCAGAGTCACATCGCCCCTACGGCCACCTTCCGCAGTTTCGACACCATCTGCCGTTCCGTGGCCAACCGCATGCCAAACATCACCGACTTTGCCGCCCGCCACGACCTCATTCTCTTTGTCTGTGGCCGTAAGAGTTCCAATGGCAGGGTGCTCTTCAACGAGTGCCAGCGCGTCAACGCGAACAGCCATCTCATAGAGGGGCCTGACGAGATTGACGCCGCATGGCTGAAGGACATCCACACCGTGGGCATCTGCGGTGCCACCAGCACGCCGAAGTGGCTCATGGAGGAGTGCAAGGACGCGATTACAATAACCGTTAAACAATAACCAATAACCGTGATATGCGCAGCCTATTTGTTTCCTTATTCCTACTGTTCACTGGTGCCATCACCGTGAAGGCGCAATACGACATCATCCCCATGCCACAGACGGTCAACATCGATGCCAAGGGACGCATGCTCACAGTCGACTCCGCCTTGGTGGTCACCGACAGGCTCAACCCTGCCATCAGCTCGCCTGAGGGATGGCGCATGACCGTCGACAAGCGGGGCATCACCATCGAGGGCAGCACCGCCCGCGGCATCTTCTACGGCCGTCAGGCGCTGCGCCAAATACTAGCCCCGTCCAACCTCCCCCAGGGGGAGGCTTCCACCGGCGCAGCCACCTCCCCCAGTTGGGGGAGACAGGAGGGGGCCAAGTTGCCCTTCGCCACCATTGAAAGCACCCCACGCTTTGCCTATCGCGGCATGCACCTCGACATCTGCCGTCATTTCTTCAGCAAGGATGTGGTCAAGCAGTACATCGACATGATGGCGCTGCACGGCATGAACACCCTACACTGGCACCTCTCCGACGACCAGGGCTGGCGCATAGAAATCAAGTCGTGGCCCCGCCTGACGCAGGTGGGTGCCTGGCGCGACCGCACCGTCATAGGGCGCAACATGGGGCTCTACGACCACACGATGTATGGCGGTTTCTACACCCAGAAGGACATACGCGAGGTAGTGGCCTATGCCGCCGAGCGGCACATCACCATCATCCCTGAGATTGACATGCCCGGCCACATGGTGGCAGCGCTCACGGCCTATCCTGAGCTGGGCTGCACCGGCGGCCCCTACGAGGTGTGGCCCGACTGGGGTGTCAGCGACGACATCCTCTGCGCTGGCAATCCGCGTGTCTATCAGTTCCTCACCGATGTGCTCACTGAGGTCATGGCACTCTTCCCCTCGGCCATCATCCATCTGGGGGGCGACGAGGCTCCCAAGGTACGGTGGAAGCACTGCCCGCGCTGTCAGCAGAAGATGCGCGACCTGGGCCTTGCCAACGAAGACCAGCTGCAGGGCTACATGGTGCGCGAGATGGAGAAACTACTGGCTGCCAACGGCCGCCGCATCATGGGATGGGACGAGATTATGTACTGCGACGTGCCCCACAATGCCATCATCATGAACTGGCGCGACTGGAAGGGCGTCGACGACCCCGCCATGCAAGGATTCGACGTGGTGCGCACGCCCAACTCCACGCTCTACTTCGACTTCTACCAGATTCCCTCCAGCGACTGGACAAACACAACGCTCATCGGTGGCTACTCGCCGCTGAAGAAGGTCTACGACTATGAGCCTGCGCCCGACACGCTCACCTCTGAGCAGCAGGCCCATGTCATCGGCGTGCAGGCCAACCTGTGGACGGAGTACATCGCCTACCCAGAACTGATTGAGTATCAGGTGCTGCCGCGCATGGCCGCCCTGGCCGAGGTGCAGTGGGCCAACCCTGAGCAGAAGAACTACGAGGTCTTCTGCCAGCGTCTGAAGCGCCTGCTCACCATCTACGACAGCGAGGGGTGGCATTACTGCCGACAGGGCCTCTGACGGCTAGTCTTCAGCCGCCGGGGGAGAAGCCCCGGGCACGACGGCGGGTCTGTTTTCTCCCCTCCCTAGGGAGGGGCTGGGGGGCGGGTCTGCCTGTCTAACGAAGCAGGACACCGACATCACGTCGACATCCTGCCTATGGTTGCAACCTGTTTACTAACAATTACCTAATGCGCGCTTTTCCTTTTTAACCCAAATCGGTCATTAGCGTTATGATGATAATATCCTTTATTTTTGAACAGATGTCCTGCTGCTTTGAGTGCGCAATGG
>Ga0310691_10002974_pt1 | contig 21172 bp, 15 predicted proteins | sample 176DNAGHGlowgp2_FD_203887 | JGI IMG/M metagenome (GOLD analysis project Ga0310691, IMG submission 203887) | Sheep rumen microbial communities from Palmerston North, Manawatu-Wanganui, New Zealand - 1766 DNA GHGlow gp2 (v2) (version 2) | ecosystem: Host-associated > Mammals > Digestive system >...
AACTATTTAAGTCCAGATTTATGACTTATTTATGTTTATGTTCCAAGTATCATCCGTGTGCATCCGTGCGATCCGTGGTCTGCAATCATTTAAGTCCAGATTTATGACTGATTTATGTTCCTTCTCCGAAAGCGGGGTTAATTCGTCTAATTGGTGTAATTCGTAGTTATAAAGAAATAATCATCCGTGTTCATCCGTGCCATCCGTGTTCGTTATAAAATCACCGCTTTCATCGGGAAAAAATTGGAAACAAATGTGCATAATGAGCATAATATGGTTCATAAATAAGCCTGTATTTGAGTTCTTTACTTTTCGACCACGGATTATGCAGATGAACACGGATAAGAAACTCTTAGTTCTTGCGGGTGGTGCCGATGAATTGGAGGCGGTAGGGCCATTGTTCGTCGTTGGCGAGGCTGGCGGGGGTGAAGACATCGTCGCCGCTGCTGTCGGTGCCCATGTCCCAGGGGTGGTGCCAGTGCTCGGTGGGGGCTCCGAGGACGACGAACCACAGGTTGGTGGTGTTCTCGGGGATGATGAAGTAGGCGGAGGCGGTGGGATCGTCGGTGGTGGGGATACCTGTGGGGGCTGAGGCGGTGGCGCTCATCATGGGGCCATAGACGCGGGTGCCATCGTCCTTCAGGGCTACGAAACCGTAACGCCAGCCGGCTTTATCAACGTTATAGGCGCGATAGCCTGGGGCACCGGCAATGCCCTGGAAGCTGACGGAGACCTCGGTGCCGGGGGAGGGCACGGTGAGGCGTATGATGTTGAAGCCGTAGTTCTGGGGGCAGCAGGCGGAATCAACCTGTAACCACCCCCCGGTAACAGAATGCATGGAGGTGGTGAAGCGGTCGGTGCGGCGGCGGGCGTTGTCGCGGATGGCATCGATGTCCCAGGTGATGGCGCGGCAGGCGTAGTCGTACATATCACGACAGAAGCCTTCGTGGGAGGTTTCCGTGAGACGGCAATAGGCCTCCACGGGGTCCTCGGGGCGCACGGCTTCGCGCCAGAGACGGCCGATGAAATCGGGGCCGTGGAGCTGGCACCAGTAGTCCTGAACGAAAAAGTTGTAGTAGCGCATGCGCTCGTGGAGGAGGTTGAGGTGGGACCAGAGGTAGATGTGTGTCTCCCAGCTCTCTATGAACTCGCGCTCGGGATAGACTTTATAAGCTTGCCACTGGGCGCAGCTCTCCCACCAGGCACAGAGGCCGGTGGTGCTCTCGTCGAAGCCCCACTGCCAGCCGTGGTCGCGGGGGTCGGCATAGTCGCAGCAGGTGAGGTACTGGAAGGTGTGGCCTATCTCATGGGCCGTGGTGACGAGGGTGTTGGCGGCGGCGGGGTTGACATCGAGGGAGCCTGCCTTGAAGTCGTTGCCGGAGCCTGTGGCACGCCACTCGGCCTGGTAGTGTACGAAGATGTTGATCTTATAGGTGGCGAGGGCCTCGGAGGTGGCGGCGTCGCCGAAACCGAGCTGGGTGGTATAGACATCGTAGGCCTTCTCGGCACGGGCGAGGAGGTCGGCGGGGTCGAAGGTGTAGGGCGAGGGTGCCGTGGTGGGGTCATCGCCGAAGCCAGACTCCCAATAGACGATGAAATGGTCGGATTGGCGGGAGCGCGAGAAGCAGTACTGGCTGGCGTCGCTCCCGAAGTCGTTGCGCCGCAGGTAGTTGGGACGATAGAGGGCCTGTGGCGGTGGCGCGAGATAGAAATGTTCGGACTTGGTGTAGAGGTAGCGCTCTTCGCTTTCATCGCTACGGACGACATAGAAGCGCATGGATTCGAAGCGGATGCTCTCGCCTGCAGCGAGGGTGATGGTCATGCGGTTCTGGAGGAAACCGTCGGAGAAGTAGAGGGCGTAGAGGGTTAAGGGTTCAGGGTTTATGGTTAAGGGTTGAGAGGTGGGGGGACAGGGGCCGGGGCGGCCGGAGGGGTCCCAAATGTTGCCGTAGTCATCGAGGATGTAGAGGTGTCCGTCGCGAAAGAACTTGCGAGGGGCGGAGGGGTGAGCCGAGGTTGAGCCATCGGGGACTTCATGGATGGCATCGGGGTCGTCGGTCTGCGAGATGTAGAGCTCGGCGATGTCGCTGAGGGAGTAGATGTCAGAGGGCTGAGAGCTGAGGGAGGAGGGGGTGACGAGGAGGGCGTCGCCGGTGAATGAGACGACAGGGGCCACCTCGCCGCCCATGAGGTAATAGATGGCCTGGCCGTCGGTCTTGAGGACGACGAGGCTGCGGGCGAAGAGAGAGGAGGAAGCGGCCAGCAGCAGGCAAAGCAGCTGGCCGCGAAGAAGGGATTTCATAGAAGGGGGTTACCTCTTCAGGACCTTGAGGACGCGGTCGCCTTGGCGCTGGATAAGGATGCCACGGGTGTTGGAGGCGGCGGGACGGCCAGAGAGGTCATAGGAGGTTGAGGGATGAGGGTTGAGGGTTGAGAGTTGAGGGGTGTTGATGCCGAGGGGCACGAGCTTCATGATATCCTCAGTCTGTTCGAGGGTGAAGTCAATCGTGTTGGCGGGCTCTTCCTGACCGGTGGTATAGATAGCAACAACTCGAATTTCGAGGGGGAGAAGTATTTTGGAGTAGGTGGTAGAACTAACCACAGTCATGTTGACGGCGGGCACGATGTAGCTTCGGAGCGCGCCATCCTCGACATCGACATAGTAGGTGCTGTTGTAGTAGATGCGGTAGCAGGAGGGATTCCGATTGCTGTTCAGCTCCCATGCAATGGGGAGATTGTAAGCTATCACGTCCTTAGGTTCGCCATAGATGTCAATGATGGTCTCATTGGTGGCGTAGATATCACCCGTCATGTGAACATTGCTGACACCGACCTTGGAGGCATCGTAGACACTTACATCGGGCAAGACTGCGGCATTGCCGTTGTTCACCACATAGAATGTATAAAGACCATCTTGCATAACAGGAGTTGTGAAGCTGTTGCCGCTGACGGGATAGAGCTGTCCATCAACAACGACTGCTGTAGCCGTGCCGCTCCATGTGAGGGTAACAGTGTTGTCCACGTTGGCAACGGCAAATGCGTTCTGTGGGATGTATGACACATCGATGTCGGCATAACTATAGACGGAGGTGGTCTCCGTGCTCTCAGGAATTTCTGTGCGAGCGGTAGCAAGGGAACCATCCAGATTGTATGTGTAAGTGGTGATACTTTGTATCGCACCATTCACCTCACCGGTCTGCTCGCGCACTAGAAGACCATTTTCGTAGGTATAGAATATCTCGGAACGACCCATAATGACAGAGTGTATGAGATTATCATCGGCATCATAGGAGTTGGTTGTCGTTTTGACAAAGACAGAGCCATTTTTTCGTGTTACGGTGGTCTTTGTATTGTTACCGTGGCTGTCATATTCATACTTCTCTATAGCACCATAGGGGTCTGTCATCGTAGCCACCAAACCTTGAGCGTTGTAGGTATATTGATAGGTGTCAGTCGTGTTGTCGAGATATGAGGTTACATCTTTCTGAATGGGGTGCCCCATCTCATCATTGGTATATGTTTCTGCACCCACACCAGGCGTGAAAGCATAGACGAGAAAACCCGCCTGGTCATAAAGGTGATAGTAATGTGTAGGGGCTTCCTCACCTGTGGTTATGGCCACATCGATGGGCTTCATCTGGGCGGAAGCGGAGGCGCTCAGGAAGAAGAGAGCGGCCAGAGAAAAAAGAAGTCTTTTCATTGTTTTAAGAGTTATTAGGGGTTGCTGTGGCACAGCAACAAACGGAACGAGATTACTGTCCGGGCATTTTGCCGTCGAGGGCGTTGATGATCATTTCGAGGAGCTCGTCGGTGGGACGGGAAAGCTTCATGTTGCCGACACGGGTCTGGGGTTCGCGCTTGCCCTCGCGGATATCGCTGAGGCGCTTGCGGAGAATGGCCTGCATCTGGGTCTTGTAGAGCTTGTCGGTGTCGGGGGTAAAGGCCTTTGTCCATCTGGCGAGTTGCATGTCATCGGCGTCGAGGGCGGGGTTGGCCATGTACTTGCGAATGTTGTTGAGATAGCTGGTCCAGTCCTTCTGCTTCTCGGCGAGGGTGATGAGGGTCATCAGGCGGTAGTGATCGGCATTCTGGATCTGGAGACTGTCGAGGAGGTTGGAGAAGCGGTCGTATTTCTCCTGGTCGAGGGAGAAGACCGGCGCTGATGCGCCGGGCACGGTGGCTTCAGATTCGACGATGAGCTGGCGCTGGTAGGCGGACATGACATTGGCAAGCTTCATCTGTACGGGGAACTCGCCGATGGCGTCCATGAGGGTCTGGGGGTGCTGCACGGTGTAGGTGAAGCTCTTGGCGAAGGGGTTGGTGATGTTGCGCATGAAGACCATGCGGAGGGTGCTGTCGGCGGCGAAGGTCTCCTCCTTGCCGTCGAGGATGGCCTCGGCGACATCGTTAGCCTCATCAGCCTTGTAGCTGGCGTTGAGGGTCTGCAGGTACTCCATGAGGAACTGCGGGTCGCGGTCGCCGCTGCGCCAGCGCTGCTGCAGGGGGCCGGAGGAGTTGTCCTGGCTCTTCTCCTCAAGCACCTTGATGAAGCTCTCGGCATCGTGGTAGCCCAGGATGCGGTTGATTTCCTCGGCGTTGGCGGTGAAGATGACGAAGGTGGGGTACGCCTGTACCTGCAGTTTCTTGGCCAGCGGGGCGCCATAGGCGGACTCCATGTCGATCTTCAGGTTCACGAACTTGGCGTTCATGTAAGCGCCAACACTCTCCTGGGGGAAGGTCTCGCGAACCATCTTCTTGCAGGGACCGCACCAGGTGGTGTAGCAGTCGAGGAAGATGAGCTTGTTCTCGGCCTGTGCCTTGACGGCAGCCTGTTCGAGGGTGGTGCCTTCGGGTTCGAAGATGACACCTTGTGCCAGACTCACCCCCGACCCCTCTCTAAGCAGAGAGGGGAGTATGTACAATAGGGAGAGCAGCGTTAGTTTAAAAAAGAGATTGTTCTTCATTGTTTTTAGTTTTATTCGTTATTACGTTATTACGTTATTGCATGGAGAATTTCCAGGCCATGTCTTTCACGCGGCCGGGGATGGAATAGTCGTAGGAGGTGGTCTCATCAAGGATGCCGCTGGCGGGGTTGATGAGGTACTGATAGAGGTGGCCCTGCTGGGTGGTGGCATCGTAGGTGGCGATGTGCACGAGGTTGTCGGAGTTGGGCACTATGCCAGAGCCATAGACGGAGCCGTGGTAGTATTTCATGATGCGGACACAGGTGACCTCCTCGTTGGCCGAGGGTGCCGTCCACGCCACGGAGGCGGGCAGGCCGCTGTCGTAGGCGAAGTTATAGACATGGCGCCCTGCGCTGTAGTAAATGAAACTGCCGACATGGCTGGAGGCGATGGAGGTGGCCTGCGTGATAGACGGGCAGAGGGCATTGAGGGGGTAGAGGGCGATGCCGATGGCCTTGTCCATGGGCGTTGTGGTGGCGAAGTTGGTGACGGCGAGGTAGCGTTCATCGCCCTTGGCCATCAGCAGGTAGTCAAAGGGCCGGAGGCCTAAGCCCTCGCTGAGGCCCTTGCCCCAGTCGCCCATGAGAAGCGTCATACCCGTGTTGTTGATGTCGAAGGCCGCCACGTCGAGGTCCTGCTCGCCGAACTCTTCGAGCTGCGAGCCGTTGTAGGCGGCATAGCGGAAGCGGTGGTAGGTCTGGTCATAGACCACAACGCCGTAGTTGAGGGTGGCGGGCACCTCGGCATTCCACGCCGCCAACTCGCCGACGCCCAAGGCCAGCTTAGGCACGCTGAAGCGCGTGGTGCGACCCTCGGTGGGGCTGAAGGTGTAGGTGTTGGTATAGACGCGGTTGTCGTTGATGAGGATCTCAGAGCTCTGACCGGACATGACGCCCGAGCCGTGCTGGCCGTACCATGTGGGCTTCATCACGGCTGGCTCCTGATGGAAGAAGTCCTTGAACTCCAAGGCTTTCTCGATGCCGTTCTCGCTGACGCCCACGAGGGTGTAGTCGGTGCAGAGGCCGATGTAGTTGTTACCCGCCGTCAGCGACACGGCGATGTCGAAGCAGCGGATGGGGTGACCTTGCAGCTGCTCGCCGTTGGTAGCCTCGTAGAGGTTGGTGTAGCAGCGGTTGTAGGTGGCGTTGTTCTTGGTCCAAGGGTTGAAGATGAGGGCGAGGTCCGCGTAGCCTGGGTGGTCGGCGCGCTCATAGAAGGCCATCCATCCGCCGTCGAAGACCTCGCTGACAGCTACGGGGACGCGCCAGAAGTAGCGGATGCCGTCGTTGCGATTGGTGACGGTGAGCTGCGCGAAGTAGTTACCGCCGGAGCGGGTGATGGGTGCCTTCAGGTGGCGGTCGTAGCCGAGGGTGTCGATGAGGATGGCGGTGCCGGTGCTGCCAGACACGGCGCTGAAGAAGGTCCACATATAATCCAGCGGTGCGGAGCCGTCATCGTTGGCCAGCTGGCCGTTGAAGCGTATGTTGGGCGCCAGGTCCAGTTCATCGAAGCGCATGATGGCATACTCCCGCTGCAGCCCTGCGTCGGTCGTGTCGATGACGACGGCGTCGAGGTCGTGGTAGTCGTAGTTGCCCTGGTCGGCGTAGCAACTGGTCAATAAAGACCCACCCCCGACCCCTCCCGTCAGGGCGGGGAGGATGGTTACTATTGCCAACAATTTCCTATATATCTTAGTCATGTTGTTTTGTCGTTATCTCGTTATTACGTTATTTCGAGAGGGGGTGGGTCTAAAATTCCACTAAATTGCCGAATTCATCGGTGAGGGGGGTGTCATGGGTGGCGTTATATTCCTGGAGCGCCTGCTGCATCACCTGCACGAGGTAGGTGGTGACATAGGTGTAGGAGACAACATTGGTCTCGGGGTCGTAGCCCGTGCGGGCGTTGTAGTTGACCTCGAAGTCGATGAGCCCCGTGTGCTCAATCATGAATTGGTACTTCACGCGGCTGTAGGTGCCGAAGAAGCGGGAGAGGGACATCTTGGGGAAGTTGGCATTGTCCCAGTTGTCCGGCTTCGCCAGGTAGTTCTTCAGCACCACGGTGAACTGCTGGTGGTTCTCAGTGCCGAGGGCGAAGCCTTCATCGGGTGTCACGCGGAACTGGACATGGCCGTCCCTCTGCGTGAAGAGTGTGGGGTCAGAGAGTTTCTGGGGATTGAAATAGACCTGATAGGTGCCGCCGGTGGCGCCGGCAGGCAGCACGTAGTCCACAGTGCGGACGGTAGAGCGCACGAGGTCGGCATCTTCGCCGAAGAGGTCGAGGTGGAAGACGCGGTCGTAGTCCGTGGGGGTGCCTGTGATCTGGGCGTAGAAGGGGACGCCGCCCTCCTCAAAGGCATAGGAGAAGTTGAACGTGGTGGATTCATAGACCACGCCGGCCGCGTTGCCGACCCAGATGTCCATGCCAGTGGTGGCGGTGTCGTAGGTGGGGACAGACTCTTGAGAACAGCTGATGATGAACAAACAGAACAGCAGACCCACCCCCCTGCCCCTCCCTTGTATGGAGGGGAGTAAATACTTCCGCAAATGGTATCCGATTGTATTCATGTAACTGATATTATCTCTTGGATATGTAATTTGTATTCTATTCTTGATTTGTAATTACTCCCCGCCCTGCAAGGGAGGGGCTGGGGGGTGGGTCTACTTATTGTTCTCCCTCTCTGCCGCCTCTGTCTCGGTGAGGGGAAGGGGGAAGGTATAGACCTTGGAGGCGACGGCATCTTCGATGTCGGCATAGAGGATGTTGGGGCGGTTGAGGCGTTTGTAGAGGAAGAAGAGCTGGCCCTCGCCGATGAACTCGCGGCGGTACTCGCGGATGAGCTCCGTGTAGTAGTCGGCGGGCATCGTGACGGGCGTATATGGCACGAGGTTGCGCGCCTTACGCACCTCGTTGAGAGCCGCACGGGCGGCGTCGATGTTGTCATGGCGATACTCCACCTCGCTGCGGATGAGGTACATCTCAGAGATGCGCAGGAGGGGCATCTTATACCTATAATATATATCGCTGCCCGCGGGCGTGTCGTACTTGCGCAGGTAGCGGTTCTGTATGTTGGTGCCGCTGCCGGCCTTGAAGAGGAAGGTGTAGCGGTAGTCCTGCGTAGCGTTGTTGAAATACTCCAGCAGACGTGTGCGCGAGACGGCGAAGCTGTACTGGGAGTCGTCGTTGAAGAACTGGTCGGAGACATCGGTCTCCATCGTCAGGTTGTTGAGTGCGAACAGCTGCTCTGTGGCGAGGCTGCGGTCGTAGCCCGCCTGCAGGTTGGTGACGGTGGCCCACGGGAAACGGTCGGCATCGATGACAATGTTGGCAGCCTTCAGGGCCTCGTCATACTCGCCCGTCCACATCAGCACACGCGCCTGCAAGCCCTTGACGGCGTAGTAGTTGAGGTGGAGCTGGCGGTTGAGGAGATAGCCGTTGTCGATGGTCTCGTCGATCTCGCGCCCTGTGACAATGGGGTCCGCCTTCAGTAGCAACGCCTCGGCAGCGGCAAGGTCGGCCTTCACGCTCTCGGCCACCTGACGCACGGTGAGCTGTGGGAAGACGCGGTAGCTGAGGGCTGTGCTGTAGGGGATGGCAGGCTGGTCGGGGTTCACGGCAAAGCTGACGCCAAAGCAGCGCAGGAGGTCGAAGTGCAGGAAGGCGCGCAAGGCCAGTGCCTCGCCCTTGATGACATCGTGGTTGTCGCGCGAGAATAGCCCCGGGTCATCGTCGATGTGCGCCAGCAGGTTGTTGACGTTGGCGATGCCGTTGTAGCTGTTGCTCCATATCTCGCGGATATAGCCTGTGGGTGCTGAGGCCTCGTAGTCAAAGGCGGCGGCATCCTTGTACTGACTCTCGTAGTAGTAGTCCCACTCATGCCCGAGGACACCGATGAAGCCATAGGTCAGCTCCTTGGTGTAGGTCTTCGTGGACACCATCGAGGAATACACGCCTGCGAGCGCCTCCTTGTAGCCGCTTTCGGTCTCGAAGAGTTCCGTGTCCTCCACCTGGGAGCGGGGCTGCACGTCGAGCCAGGAGTTGCAGCTCGCCATGACGAGAGTGAAAAGTGAAAGAATGAAAAGTGAAAAATAAGAATTACCTTTCACTTGGCTCTTACATCTTTTCTTATATGTTAGTTGACGATTCATATATTCAGAAGAAACTTTCATTTTTCATTTTTCACTTTTCATTCTTTCATTTTTCACTTCCTAAAGTGTCGCCGTCACCGACAGCGAGAAGGTGCGGGCGTAGGGGTAGCTGAGACCACGTTCCGCCTTGATGGTGGAGAGGTGGAAGACGTCATTCATATAGGCCGTCACGCGCAGACGCTCCAGACCTGCACGCCGCAGCCACGAACAGTTCTTGAAGTCGTAGTAGGCGGAGAGGCTGGTGAGATCCAGCATGTTGTTGCGCTGCACGAAACGCGTGGTAGCGTAGGTCGTCGTGGGTGTCGAGGAGATGTGCTTGTAGAGCGCGATGTCGCCGGGTTCGTTCCAGGTGTCGCTGAAGACACGGCGATCGACATTATAGGCGATGTTCACGTTCTCCACGCGATCCACCAGCGTCTGGTTGTAGTAGTCGCCGCCCATCTGGTAGCTGAAGAGGAGGCTCAGGCCGATGCCCTTGTACTCGCCGTTGAAGCCGAAGGTGCCGTGGATCTTGGGGTTGGCATCGCCGGCGATGATGTAGTCGTCGGTGGTGTAGGTGAAGGTGCGCGTGCCATCCTTCTTCAGGAACACCTCGCGGCCGGTGGCGGGGTCGATGCCGAGCGACTGCACGGCCCAGATGGCCGTCATGGACTGTCCCTCCTCGTAGCGGATGATGGGCGAGGTGGTGTTGGAGGCATCCTGGCTGTGGTTGAAGTTGCTGAGGGCATCACTGATGTCCGTCACCTTATTGACGTTATGCGCGATGCTACCGGTGAGGCTCATGTATGACTGTCCTTTCTGGAAGAAGCGCCAGTTGAGGGTGGCTTCGATGCCTCGGTTCTGCACATTACCCAGGTTCTCCATATACGTAGTGAAACCTGTGGAAGTGGGGATGGTCATGGCGATGAGGGCATCGCGCGTGCGACTGTCATAGTAGTCGAAGCGCACGTTGAGGCGCTTCCACAAGCCGAGGTCGAGGCCCACGGTGAAATCGCCCGTCTGCTGCCACTTGAGGTTGGTGTTCGGCATCCCCATCAGGTAGGCACCCGAGATGTTGTCGTAGATGATGTTGTCGTAGAACTTATACGTGGCCTTGGCCTGATAAGGCGAGAAGTTCTGATTACCCGTGAGGCCGTAGGTCACGCGGAACTTACACAGCGTCAGCCACGTGGCATTCTCCATGAAATGCTCCTTGTGGAGGTTCCAACCGATACCGGCACTCCAGAAGGTACCCCATCGGTTGTCGCTGCCGAAGACGGAGGAGCCGTTGAAGCGCAGGCTGACATCGGCGAGGTAGCGCTCGTCGTAGCTGTAGTTGGCGGCACCGGTGATACCCAGCGAGCGCGTGGTGCTCTCGGAGCCCGACGGCTTGCCGCCCTCGGCATACTGCTTGGCGAAGGTAATGTAATCCACGTGGTTGTTGAGGAATCCCCAGGCCGTCATGCCCTCAGTCTCGCCGTTCTGCGACTGCAGCGAGTAGGCGGCGTTGGCCAGCAGCATGTGCTTGTTCCACGTGTGGGAGTAGTTGCCGGTGATGTCGATGCTGAGGTTGTTCGTCTCGCCGTTGGCGATGTAGTAGCTGCCGCGCTGGAAGTAGCGGTCACCCGTCCATTCATTGAAACGGGTGTGGTCGCCCGGGTAGAAGTCCTCGCGTTTGTTGTTCTGATGAGTATAGCCCAAGCGCGCCGTGAAGCGCAGGTCCGTGATGGGACGGAATTCGAGATAGAAGTTCTCCACCACCTCGGTGTATTTCGAGAAGTTCTTCGTGCCGATGGTGGCGTTGTAGAGCGGATTGTAGTAGGTCAGCGTGCTGCCGTTGGCACCCGGCGACGTGTAGCGCCCCAGCACCTTGAGGATATTGCCATTCTCGTCGGTAGGCGTGAAATAGGGATTCACGCTGGTGTAGTCCGAGAAGGTGCCGTAGGGGCTGTCGTCGGCGCGGTTGCCAGTCACGGTGAGCTGGTTGCGGAACATCCATTTCTTGTAGCGGTAGCTGAGGTTGATGTTACCCGACAGGGTGTTACGGCTGGACTCTTTCATCACGCCGCCTACATGGTTGTACATGAGGTTGGCGGAGTAGCGCAGCTCATCCGAGCCGCCCTCGACATAAACAGTGTGCTTGTGGCCAACACCCGTGCGCAGGGGCTGCGAGAGCCAGTAGGTGTCCACGCCGCGCGCCACATCGGAGGCGATGGCATTGTACTGCTCGTCGAGAAGTGCCTGGTAATAAGGGGATGTGGAGGTATAGCGCCCTGCCAGGTGCTCCACGCGCAGTTTCTCCTCGGCATTCGTGAGGTCGTAGGTGGTGAGGTCGGGGATCTCCAGGTTCAGGTCACCCGTATAGGTGATGCGCAGGCGTCCCGGCTCAGGCTGGATGGTCTCCACGACGATGACACCATTGCTGGCCTTCGAGCCGTAGATGGCCTTGGCGGCGCCGTCCTTCAGGATGGTCACGCTCTTGATGCGGTTGATGTCGAGGTCGAAGATCTGTTGCTGCGTTGCCTCGAAGCCGTCGAGGATGAACAGCGGCGCGTTGGGGTTGCCGCTGTACTCGCCCTGCAGGCCTGCGAAGGAGGCGTTGCCGCGGATGGTGATGTCAGCCATGTAGTTGGGGTTGCTACCCATCACGCTGTTCATATCCACCACGAAAGAGGGGTCCAGCGACTGCACTATCTTCAGCACATTGCTGTTGCCCACCATCTTCAGCTCCTCCTGCGAGTAGGAAGCAGTGGAGCCGGTGAAGGTGGAGGACTTATAGTCGAAGAGTCCCGTGACCACCACCTCGTTCATCTGCCCGCTGTTCTCGCTGAGCACGAGCACCTGGTTGGTGTAGTTCTTCTTGCCGTCGAAATGTTTCACGAGTGTCTCCATGCCGATATACGAGACCTCCACGGTAATGGCCTGCCCTTTGGGTACGGCCAACGTGAACTTACCGTCGGCATCGGCCACGGCTCCCGCCTTCGTCTCGCGCACACGGATGTTGGCACCGGGCAGCGTCTCGCCACTCGTGTCCTTCACCACACCCGTTAACAACAACTGGTCTGCGGAGATGGTAGCAGGCCGTTGGGGCACAACGCCCTGCATGGGCACTTGAGCAAACAAAGCCGAAGACCCACTCCCAACCCCTCCCGTGGGGGAGGGGAGAAAAGTTACTTGAGCGATTGTAAGGCTCAACGTTAATATGACTTTACACGTAATCCTCATTTTGTTTTTTCTTATTCGGTAATCATCCCCCTCCCTAATGGGAGGGGTTTGGGGTGGGTCTTTCTATGGTTGTGTTTCGCCTTCTATGTAGTTCTCCATCCACAGCTGCTCCCCGTCGAAGACGGCAAAGGAGAACTGAGAGATCCAGTCGCCGAGGATGAGGACACGAGCGGTGCGGGAGAGCATCAGGTCGAGCTCGATGTGGCGATGGCCGAAGAGGAAGTAGTTGACGCCGGGATGCGACTGCAGATACTTCTTAGCAAAGAGCACCAGATGCTCCTTGTTCTCGCCCTGGTAGGGCAGGATGCCAGCCGCCTCATGGTCCAGGCGGCTGTGCTTGGCCCATGTCAGTCCCACCTCCAAGCCCCATCGGGGATGCACGCCGGCAAAGAAGAACTGCGCCACGCGGTTGTGGAAGAGCCAGCGCAGGAACTTGAACTTAGGGTCGGGGTCGCCGAGGCCGTCGCCATGCGCCAAGTAGAACACCTTGTCGCCCAGTTCCAGCGTGAGCGGTTCGCGATGCACGATGACACCACATTCCTTTTCCAGATAGTCGAAAGCCCATATGTCATGGTTGCCCGTGAAGAAATGCACCTCCACGCCTAAGTCCGTGAGCTCGCTCACCTTGCCCAGGAAGCGGGTATAGCCCTTGGGCACGACCAGCTTGTACTCATACCAGAAGTCAAACATATCGCCCAGCATATAGACGGCTCCCGCCTTGTCTTTGATGCTGTCGAGGAAACGGACCAGCCGCCGCTCCTGTGTGCGGGAGTGCTGGACGGCACGACTGCCCAGGTGGGCATCGGAAAGGAAATAGATGGGCTTCACTATTTTACAATTTTACAATTTACAATTTTACAATTATTCGCCCCCCTTGGGGGGCCATAGGGGGCTATAACATGCCCAGCTCCAGTTTGGCTTCTTCGCTCATCATGTCCTTGTCCCATTCGGGTTCAAAGACGAGGTTCACGTTGACGGTCTTCAGTCCCTCGATGCTCTCCAGCTTCTGGCGCACATCCTCGAGGATGAAGTCGGCCATGGGACAGGAGGGGGCTGTCATCGTCATATCCACGTCGAGCTGCGTGAGGTCATCGCTCAGCTCGATGCGATAGATGAGGCCCAAGTCATAGACATTGACGGGTATCTCTGGGTCATAGACCGTCTTGAGCATCTCAACGATTTTATCTTCTAATTGTAACTTATCCATTGAATCATTCAATTTTTCAATCTTTCAATTTTATATTCTCCCTTGTTCCTTATAGCTGTAGTAGCTGCCATCGGTGACGATGATGTGGTCCAGGAACTTGAGGTTCATGAGTTTGCAGGCCCTCTGCAGGTGGTCTGTGAGTTGGTCATCCTCGGGCGAGGGCTTGATGCTGCCCGAGGGATGGTTATGGGCGAAAGCGACGGTGGGCGCCTGACGTATCAGCGCCTCGCGCACGACCAGTCGCACATCCACGGTCACGCCTGTGATGCCTCCTTTGCTGATGAGGAAGGGACGGCCAGCGAGGCTGTTGTCGGCACGCAGGTAGATGGCATAGCTCTCCTCGTGGCCGTGGTCACGCACCAGCGGCAGCATCACGTGGTACAGATCGACGGAGGACTTCACATAGCGTTTCTCCTCTGCGGTCTCCATCAGGCGGCGCTTGCCCAGTTCGCAGGCGGCCAAGATGCTGACAGCCTTCGCGGGGCCCAACCCTTTATAGTTCTTTGTCAAGTCGTTCAGGGACAGACGGCTCAACGTCTTCAGACTCCCCCCGCAGTCGGCCAGCAGGCGCTGCATGAGCTGCACGGCCGTCTCCTCCGTGTTGCCCGAGCCAATCAGGATGGCCAGCAACTCAGCAGGCGACAAGGCTGCCGCGCCCTGCTCCATCAACCGCTCACGCGGCCGCTCGTCTATGGGGAGTTGCTTGAGAGTTAGGGACCCACCCCCAACCCCTCCCGTAATGGAGGGGAGTTGTTGGCGCGTTGTAGTATGATGAATTTTGTCCATTTGTTTTTTCGATATTCCGTTATTTCGATTTCCTCATCCCGTCTTTTCCCCTTCTCCCCTCCATCACGGGAGGGGTCGGGGGTGGGTCTATTTATACAGTAACTCATTGCCATCGAAGCCTTCGTCTTTGCGCTTCAGGATCATGCGTTTCCAGAAGGCACTGAGGAAGCCTGCGCCGTAGCCTGTCAGTTGGATGAAAGCGGCAGGGATGCTGAGCAGGCCCACCCATAGACTGCGGTTACGGATGGAGGAGTCTATGAGAATGAGGAGGGAAAAGAGGAGCAGGGGGAGTAAGGCCATCGCCATCACACCAGCGCCCAGATAGGCCACCACCATCCCCATATTGCAACCTTCTTGCGTGCAGGTGCCCAAGCCCAGGAGCACAAGCACCAGCCCGAAGAGAAAGAGCAGGGCCAAGAGCGCACAGCCCACGGTGAAGACCGCCGGCAACGCATGCACCAGCTTCATCGTACCGGGATGCAGCAGCTGCAGGTTGATGCGCGCCACGCCTGAGTTGCGCACCTGTCGGAAGAACTTACGGAAGTCCGTGCGACGTTTGTGCCACACCCATGCATCGGGGAACAGCCGGCAACGGGCACCAGCCTCGCAGATGCGGTAGCTGAAATCGATGTCCTCGCCGAAGCGCATCTTGCGGAAGCCGCCCAGCTGCTGCCACAGCGCGCGACTCACACCCATATTGAACGAGCGGGGGTAGAACTTGTCGAGTTTCTGTTTGCCACCTCGGATGCCACCCGTGGTGAAGAACGAGGTCATCGAGTAGCTGATGGCCTTCTGCACGGGCGTGAAGTCAGGGTGGGCACGGTCGGGACCGCCAAAGGCGTCGCAAGGCGTGTCCTCCAGTGCCGTCGTGATGGCGGCAAGATAGCCGGGCGGCAGCACCACGTCGGAGTCCAGCACGATGAGATAGTCCCCCGCAGCCCGCTCCGCACCATAGTTGCGGGCAGCCCCCGGGCCACCGTTCTCCTTCATGTAGTAATGGATGTCCAGTCGGTTGGCGAAGTGGTCGCAGACCTCGCGGCAGGGTATGTCCGAACCGTCCTCCACGATATGGACATCGAAATCCCGGCAGGTCTGCTTCGACAGGCTCGCCAGCAACTCCGCCACCTCCTGAGGGCGGTTATAGACGGGAACAATGATGCTGTATCTCATCTTTTGTGCTCGTTTTGCGGGACAAAGATACATCTTTTTTAATTGACAATTGACAATTGACAGTTGAAAGTTGCCGTAAGAATCTAAAAAATGTTCAAAATCATCCTCTTTGCAGATAAAAACTTTAAACTTTAAACCATCAACTTTAAACTTTTTATTTACCTTTGCCCTCGAAATGTTCACAAATCAACGCTTCACACGCATGAAACTCCGTCATCTCCTCGCCGCCTTGGCACTCGCAGGTGCCATCGCCGCCTACGGCGCCCCTACCCACTCCGACAACGCCAACGTGTTCGGCCAACCCGTCACATGGGACCGCCACAGCCTCCTCATCAACGGCCAGCGCCTCTGCGGCGTGATGGGCGAGGTACACTACTCCCGCATCCCCGCCAGCGAGTGGCGCCAGGAGGTGCAGAAGATGAAGGCGGGCGGCATCACGATGATCGCGTGCTATGTCTTCTGGAACCATATCGAGGAGCTGGAAAACCAGTTCGACTGGAGCGGACAGCGCAACCTGCGCGCCTTCCTGGAAGTGTGCAAGGAGGAGGCTCTACCTGTCGTGCTGCGCATGGGCCCCTTCTGTCACGGCGAAGTGCGCAACGGAGGCATCCCCGACTGGGTGGTGCGCTCGGGCTGTAAACTGCGCTCCGAGGACGCCCGTTTTCTGACCTACACAGAACGCTTCTACAGACAGATCTTCACACAGGTGCAAGGCCTGCAGTGGAAGGACGGCGGCCCCGTCGTGGCTGCGCAGTTCGACAACGAATATGGCGGCCACGGCTCCTACCTGATGGCCCTCAAGCGCATCGCCCTCGCCATCGGCTTCGACCTGCCCTTCTACACCCGTACGGGGTGGCCCGAGCTGGCATCCCCTGTGCCCTTCGGCGAGATGATACCGCTCTACGGCGACTACGCCGACGGCTTCTGGGACCGCAGCACGCGCGAGGGTGCCGGCACCTACTACAAAGCTTTCAACTTCCACGCCCAGCGCACCAGCACCGCCATCGCCAGCGAGCAGTTGCAGCAGCAGGAGGGCACGGCCGCCAACGCCGGCGCACAGCAGTATCCCTATTTCACCTGTGAGCTGGGCGGTGGCATGATGCAGAGCTACCACCGCCGCATCTACACCTACCCCATCGATGCCTATGCGATGGCTGTGGTGAAGCTGGGCAGCGGCTCGAATCTGCTGGGCTACTATATGTACCACGGCGGCACCAACCCCTATAGCAAGGTGGCAGACACCTACCTGAATGAGACACAGCGCTGTCTGGTCACCAACTACAACGACCTACCCGTGCTCAGCTATGACTTTCAAGCTCCTCTGGGCGAGTTCGGACAGGTGAACCCGCACTACTTCCTCCTGCGCAAGCTGCATCTCTTCATGCAGGACTACGGCACGCTCCTCGCGCCCATGGAAGCGGTCTTCCCCTGTGCACAGGACATCAAGCAACGCGATGACAGCCACCTGCGCTGGAGCTACCGCAAGGGCGACGGCCCCGAGGCCTTTGTCTTCGTCAACAACTACGAGCGCTTCGCCGACCTCACACCTAAAGCCAACGTGCGCTTTGAGGTCAGCGGCGTGACCTTCCCCTCGAAGCCCATCACCATACCCGCCGCCACCGCCTGCATCTTCCCTGTGAATGTCGATGGCATCCGCTATGCCACGGCACAGCTTATCGCCCATCGCGACGGCAAGATATACCTGGAACAGATTCCGGGCATCCCCACCGAGATTGCCCTGCAGGACGGCAAGGTGCTGAAGAACGTCAAGGCACGCGGCACCGCGAAACCCGTCTATCAGAACATCTATCTCATCGACAGCGAGACGGCAGGCACGCTGGGCTTGGAACAGCCCGTGCAGGGAACGGCGAAAGGGGCTGAACAGCCGGTGCCCTTCACGCGGTTGAGGGAAGCGTCCGCCCTGCGCACCATCACGGTGGGCGCCAAGAAGGTAGCCGAAGAACCCACGGATGCCGACTTCGAAGCCGCTGCCACCTATCGCATCGACCTCCCCGCTGACAGCACTGCCCGTCAGCGCCTGCTGCGCATCCACTACCGCGGCGACGTGGCACGCCTCTACGCTATCACCCAGGAGGGAGATGCTAAAAAAGCCCATCTCATCGATGATAGTTTCTATAACGGGCTACCTTTCCTCTATGGTCTTTGGCGCCTGCCGGAGGGCTGCCACACGTTGGAGCTCCGCATCCTGCCCCTGCAAAAGGAGATGCCCGTCTATTTCCCTCGCGAGGCCGACACGACACCCGGAGAAGCCGTCACTTCCGTCAGCATTCAGGAACTTTTCTAAGTTTTTACGACCTTTTCTTTGTCTGTTAACTAAAAACCCTTACCTTTGTGGCGCAAAATCCCTTAAAAGCCTCTTGAACCCTTGAACCCTTGAACCCTTTAAACTTTAAACTTTAAACTTTAAACTTTATATACAATATGGCAAACAAACCCGATTTCAAGTACGCCCCGATGTTTCAGCTGGGCGAAGACAAGACACAGTATCGCCTCCTGACGAAGGAGGGCGTCACCACTTCCTCTTTCGAGGGCAAGGAGATTGTGAAGGTCTCCCCTGAAGCCCTGACACTGCTGGCACAGCAGGCCTTCCACGATGTGGAGTTCATGCTGCGCCGCGAACACAACCTGCAGGTGGCCGCCATCCTCGATGACCCCGAGGCCAGCGAGAACGACAAGTACGTGGCCCTGCAGTTCCTGCGCAACGCCGAGGTGGCCGCCAAGGGCATCCTGCCCTTCTGCCAGGACACCGGCACCGCCATCATCCACGGCGAGAAAGGCCAGCAGGTGTGGACGGGCTTCGAGGACGAAGAGGCTCTCTCACGCGGCGTCTTCAACACCTTCACCGAGGACAACCTGCGCTACTCGCAGAACGCCCCGCTGAACATGTACGACGAAGTCAACACCCGCTGCAACCTGCCCGCACAGATTGACATCGAGGCCTGCGAGGGCGCCGAATACCGCTTCGTGATGGTCGCCAAGGGCGGCGGCTCGGCCAACAAGACCTATTTCTACCCGATGACCAAGGCCACCATCCAGAACGAGGGCACCCTCATCCCCTTCCTCGTGGAGAAGATGAAGAGCCTCGGCACCGCAGCCTGCCCGCCCTACCACATCGCCTTCGTCATCGGCGGCACCTCAGCAGAGAAGAACCTGCTCACCGTGAAGCTCGCCAGCATCAAATACTATGACAGCCTGCCCACGACGGGCGACGAGACGGGTCGCGCCTTCCGCGACATCGACCTGGAGAAGAAGCTGCTGAAGGAAGCCCACAACATCGGTTTGGGCGCACAGTTCGGCGGCAAGTACGTGGCCCACGACATCCGCGTCATTCGTCTGCCGCGCCACGGTGCCAGCTGCCCCATCGGCATGGGCGTGAGCTGCTCCGCCGACCGCAACATCAAGGCGAAGATCAACCGCGACGGCGTGTGGCTGGAAGTCATGGACAGTAACCCTGCAGAGCTGATTCCTGCACAGTACGCCAAGGCCGGCGAAGGCAAGAACACCATCGTCATCGACCTGAACCAGGGCATCGACGCTGTGCGCAAGGAGCTGACCAAATACCCTGTTTCCACGAGGGTAAACCTGCGTGGCACAATTATCGTGGCGCGCGACATCGCCCATGCCAAGCTGAAGGCCCGCATCGACGCCGGCGAACCCATGCCGCAGTACTTCAAGGACTACCCCGTCCTCTATGCCGGTCCCGCCAAGACGCCCGAGGGCTACCCCTGCGGCTCCATGGGTCCCACGACGGCCAACCGCATGGATCCCTACGTGGATGAGTTCCAGGACAATGGCGCCAGCCTCGTGATGATTGCCAAGGGCAACCGCTCGCAGGCCGTCACCGATGCCTGCAAGAAGCACGGCGGTTTCTACCTGGGCACCATCGGCGGCGTCGCTGCCGTTCTCTCGCAGTCGAGCATCAAGTCCATCGAGTGCGTGGAATATCCTGAGCTGGGCATGGAAGCCATCTGGAAGATCGAGGTCGAGGACTTCCCCGCCTTCATCCTCGTGGATGACAAGGGCAACGACTTCTTCCAGCAGCTGAAGCCCCTCTGCTGCAAGAGCTGAGCCGCACCACATTGAAGGATGAAGAATAATCGTCCTCCCGTACTCCCGGGAGGACTTTTTTTGTCCATTCCCGTGTTTTTTCCGTGCAAAATCCTTTGCCCGAATCATATTAATCGCTACTTTTGTGGCGTGAAACAATGAGAATTCAATGATATGGGGCAATTGGCTTTTCTGAGAATGTTCATTCTGGTGGCGATTTCATTAGATGTGAATGATAACCGCCGCCATGTCCACGTGTTCATGAAGGGCCGGCGTCACCAACATTCTCTCGCAAAAATCTGGATAGAGAAAAATGGTGAGCGATGCGTGGAAATCGCGGAATCGGAATTATCAGCACGAGACAACGAAATGCTTGTTGCCGCCATCAACCGCCATTGGGAAACCATCAACAAACAGATAACAAAAGTCTTCAATGGAGAGAAGACCATTTCAATCAATATTGAGAAATAAGAAAGGAGGACAAATATATGTGCAAGATTAAAGGAGTTGCCTTAGGCATAAAAGATTTGAACTTCACCGCTCATCGTGGTAAGATGGCAGTCCGTCTGACCGATGGTCGCGAGGTTATTGTTCCAGTCTCGTTCTTCCCTGACATACAGCAGATGTCAGTTAAAGAGCGTAACAAATGGATGATTTTGGACGATCAGTATTTCACCTTCGAGAACATGACACGTGTGTACTCCGTGCTTGACCTCCTGAAGGTCGCATAACCATTAACCCTTAACCATTAATCATTAACCCTTATTCACCCCTTAAACTGTTTATGAAATAAACCACATTAGATAGACATACAGACTGAAGCGTCCGCTTAGGTTCTTGTTTACCGAAATTCGCCAAATTTAAGTAAGCCACAAGAGTAAAAGTCTCGGATGCTCACGCCGACGGCGTGGGCTTTTACTCGTTGAAGTGGCAATGGTGTTTGGCGATACCTCGGTAAACGTAGACGAAGTGAAGTCCACGTTTTCTTTTTGTGCCCTATTCAAAGCACATCCAACTATTATCATCACCTATAATTATTCTATTATGAAGCACAAGACATTATCAATTCTGCTGGCCATGTTCATGAGCATGGTAGCATGTGTGGCCTCGGCCCACAGCTTCGTGGTTAACGGTATCTATTACAACATTACATCATCCACAGACCTTACTGTATCAGTGACATACGAAGGGTACTCTTACAGTTACTCGAATGATTACACAGGTCATATTGTTATACCCGAAACAGTAACGTATGGTGGCAAGACTTACGCCGTGGCCTCGATTGGAAAATCTGCGTTCCGTGGTTGCAGTGGCCTGACCTCTGTCACCATCCCCAACAGCGTGACCTCGATTGGCGATGAGGCGTTTCGTTTTTGCAGCGGCCTTACCTCTGTCACCATTGGCAATAGTGTGACCTCGATTGGCAATTATGCGTTCGAAGGTTGCAGTGGCCTGACCAAGGCTGAGTTTGCCAGCGTGGAAAGTCTGTGCAATATAAATTTTGTCGGATATAATTCCAATCCTTTGAATTATGCCCATCATTTGTATATTAATGGTGAGGAAGTAAAGGATTTAGTCATCCCTAACAGCGTAACCTCGATAGGCGGTTTTGCGTTCTATAATTGCAG